>SMVA01285881.1_pt1 | contig 10625 bp, 6 predicted proteins | sample 2456451 | NCBI WGS metagenome assembly SMVA01 (sample SAMN11095933, study PRJNA526329) | marine sediment metagenome | biome: Marine sediment; feature: Surficial sediment; material: Deep marine sediment; isolation source: Hadal surficial sediment | place: Pacific Ocean | collected 2014-05 | depth 0-1...
CAACGATCAGGAGCAGACCCACATGAATGGCGATCCAAAGAGCGCCGGCGGCTAGGAATACGGGTGCCTCCAAAACGGCAAGCAGGTTTGCCTTCGCCCCAATCGAGGTCAACAGCAGATAAAGAGCGAGAAAACCAATCCGCGAAGCTCCGACTTTCTCCATTTTACGCATGGGAGTAAAAGACAGGAGAAGGCCAATCGTTACGACGATGAGAACGGTCCACGTCGTTGTACTGATAATGGTCGGATCACCGAGTTTTGGCAATGATCCGGCAATATTAAGAGCAATTACGGTTGCAGCGAAAGTCACCCCTATGATGCCAGCCAGGTCCGCAATCGACGACGGTTGTCTGGTTGAATCCATTTCGATAAGTCGCTGGTTGGTTTCCTCGATGACCGTCGTATCTGCCTTGACCCATTTGTCAAATTTCTTTTGCACAGCGCTCAGGAATATCAGGATCCCCATCCAGCCATATCCGACTACCGTGTCCACTACAATGATTGGCCCCAGCATCGCATCCGGGGTGCCTACACTTTCTTTCATTGCAACCATGTTCGCCGTTCCCCCGATCCAGCTCCCCGAAAGAGCTGCGAATCCTTTCCAGGCTTCTTCCGGAAGCATACTTCCGAATACCATGAGTGCGATGGGGCCACCGATCACGATACCCACGGTTCCAGTTACCATCATGATTAGTGCGATCCGGCCCAATTTTAGAATCGCGGGAAGGTCGACTGTAATCATCAGCAGAAAAAGCGAGAAGGGAAGCAAATACCGCGACATCCAGTCGTAGACCACCGAGCTCTCCGGTGTTACACCGAACGTGGTCGCAAACATCGGGAGGAAATAGGCCCAGATTACAGGAGGCATCAACTCGAAAAATTTCTTGAATCTCTCGATGGTACTCAACCAAAACACGCCGCCTAATATCGCTGCCAAAAAAGCAAAAAGGGTCGTGGGCTCTGTGATGAGTGCTGTATCCATGATCGCCTCTGTACTAATCGGTTATGGCTTCGTCCCCACTTGCGAGTCTCGGGAGGAGCAGTGTAAATTTCGAGCCTTCGTTCTTCTTGCTCGAAACTTCAATTGATCCCCCGAGCGCTGTAACGAGTCGTTTCGTGATGGCCAGTCCAAGCCCCGTTCCTCCGTGTGTTCGACCCCTACCCGTACTTTCCTGAGCGAACTCATCAAACAGGTGTGGAAGAAATTCCGCTTCGATACCAATCCCTGTGTCCACTATGACACATTGAACGGAATCACCTGAATCCGCAAACGAAATCGATATACTGCCTTCGTTCGTAAATTTGATCGCGTTCCCGATGAGATTGTTGAAAATCCTCCGGATGATCAGGGGATCTGCCGTAATGGTATCGATACCGTCCACCGAGACCTCTACCGAAAGACCCTTCTCGTCGAGGAGGGGACGAAGACTGTTCAAGACTTCTTTTGCGCTGCTTTTCAGCGAGAGAATTTGTTTACGCATCTCGAGCGTCTGGGCATCGAGACGGGTGAGTTCAAGGATGGAATTAATGGTTTCTAGAAGCTTGTTCCCTCCCTCTACAATCATTCCTGAGAATTCCTTGTATTCCTCGTGATCAATTCCTTCTTCGATAAGTTGGGCAAATCCGATCATGCTCGCGAGCGGCATTCGCAGCTCGTGGCTCATGTTGGCGAGGAAGGAAGTCTTAAGAGCGGCCAGTCTTTCGGCTTCTTCCTTCGCCTTCCTCAGCTGTTCTCTCGTTTCGTGCTCTGCAGAGACGTCGCGAATGGTATACAGTCTAACATCCCGGCCTTCCCAGCGAATCGGAACCCAACGGATCGACGCCACGATGGAATAATCGCTCGTATGCTGAATTTCTACGGTGGCATCGGCAGCTTTCGGTATCTCGAGTTCGAGCGGAGCCCCGAGTAGGTCGATCAGTTGCCTATTCAGAATGAGTTCACAAGCAGGGTTTGCAAATAGGATGGTTTCTGCCTCATCCACGATGAGAATACCATCAGAGATGTTCTCGATGATGGCTCGAACACGCTCTTCAGCGTCCTGAGTCGCGCGAAGGATTTGTGCGCGGTCAAGCGCGTGAAGAAATACCCTGTGAATGATATCAGTCGTATCAGATCCTTTAATAATAAAATCCTGGGCGCCCTGCCGCACCGCGTCGGGGAATTCATCCTCCTGATCCTTGTCAATACATAGAATGACCGGAAGAGAAGCCTGCTTCATCATCAGCTCGTATAACAGATGCTGCGATGTTTCGGGACCCAGAGATGAATCAACTACAATAGCGTCGACTTGAGTAATCTGTACTTCGTCAAGCTGTCCTTCGTACACGACGACGGAATCGATGGCAAAACCACGATCTCCCAGTTTAGATACATGACTGGAGAGCCAATCGGCATCAGAATTGGCCGCCGCGAATATCAAAATTCGATTTGGAGCGATCATTTGTCGAGGATTCCAAGATCTCTTGAAATGGTACTGATGCTTTCGCCACCCGTTTGTGTGACAACCATATCGTCTTCGATGCGGGCTCCTCCTCGTCCGTTCAGATATATTCCGGGTTCGATCGTGAATGTCATACCGGCCTCCAGTATCTGATCGTTGTCACCTCGGATGAACGGAGCTTCGTGTACTTCGAGTCCTAGGCCATGTCCAGTTCGATGGAAAAAATACTCTCCGTATCCCGCCTCTTCGATGACATTTCGCGTCGCAACATCAACGTCACCCACCCTAATACCCGGGGCGGTTTTCTCCCGGCCGGCCGCATTACTCTGCTGGACAATCTCGACGATTTTTCGTAGCTCTGATTCTGGTTCGCCGAGGGCAAACATTCTCGTGAGGTCCGAAAAGTATCCTTTGTAGTTGGCTCCCCAGTCGAAGAGAACCAGATCACCTTCTTGGAGAGCATAATCTGAGGGTACCGCATGGGGGTTGGCGGAATTGGCACCGAATGCGATGATCGGTTGAAACGGCAATTCTCCATCTGATCCCCGTTCGAGCATATGCCGGATGAGAATCGCCGATATTTCTCTCTCAGACACGTTTTCTTTGACGAATGCCAACGTGTCCTGCAGCGCTCCCTCTGCGATTCTCGTGGCCTCGCGCATCAGGTCCAGTTCATTTTCGTCTTTCTGCATGCGTAATGATGCAACCGCGTCTGCGCCAGATACAAAAGAAGCGTTGGGTGCGGCACTTTCCAGGAGGCGAAGTTCCAGCACGCGCAGGGTAACGGGTTCAACACCAACCACGAGGCCGTCCAGCGCCACCGCAGATGCGCCAGCTTCAAAAGCCGGTGCCCAACTCTCCAGAGGTTCTCCGTAAGAGAACGTTTGAATTTCGAAGGATGCAGATTCTACTTTTTGCATCTCGAGCTCCGGAAACACCAGGGAAGGCGTCCCCTCAACCGGGAGCAGGAAAACGACCGGTCGTTCACTCAGATGAAAATGAAGGCCAGTCAAATAGACCAGACTGGGCCCCGGGTTGATCGCTATGGCATCCAGCTGCGCTTTCTTGAGCGCCTCGCGCATTTGGCTTTGGCGATTCGAAATAATACTTGCATCGTTGGTGGACATGGGCATAGCGACATCTATCAATTCGTGATCCTCAAAGATATAACAGGACTCATAAAACTATTGAGGGACGGTGCATCTATGCCAAGTATGAGTCTACGCCACGTACAGGTCGAGCATCTCTCTTAACTCTGCAGCTGCAGCTTGAGGACTCTCTGCGGTTGTTATTGCAGACATCACAGCCACCCCGTGTGCGCCGGCCCCCATTAATTCTTCGACTCGACCCGCCGTTATCCCAGCGATGGCGATCACCGGAATAGAGACATTTTTGCATACGTCCTTCAGCCCTGAGACGCCTTTTACGAATGCCGGATTCAATTTCGAATGCGTCTCGTATACCGGGCCAAATCCAATATAGTCGGCACCGTCGGACTCGGCGTTCTTTGCCTGCTCGACGGTTGTGACGGTTCCGCCGATCAGATACCGTTCACCCAAAACGGTCCGGGCGACATCGAGAGGAAGATCAGTTAAACCGAGATGGATCCCGTCGGCGCCGGTTGCCAGAAGTAAGGTGACGTCGTCGTTTATGATTACGGGGACGCCCGAGCTCTTGCAGACGGAGACGGTCTCATATGCCGAAGCCAATCGATCCCGGACAGTCCCGTCTTTTTGTCGGAACTGAATCGTGTCGGCTCCACCGTCAATAGCCAATCTCGCCAGATCAGCGTGGGAAAATCGCTGCTGAAAGTGGAAATCAGTAATCACATGAAGACGACCAATATCTGGTTTCAATCTTTGATCCGTAGAGTCCACGTTCTTACGTTACTGATTCGTTCGGAAAAGTGAGCACAACCCAACGGGGTTTGCATCTTTCGCAAATGTACTACGAGTCCAACACGGAGTGAAATGTCATGGCGACCTCAAATTCGACTTCCCGGCGCGATTTCTTAAAAGCGGGTGCGCTTGCCGGTATAGGCGCCTCAGTATTACCGTCTTCAAAAGCGTTGGGTGACATTATTCAGCCCTCCAAGAACCGGATTCCCGGTCCAGTGGCCATATCGAGTAGAAACGGACAACGTACGGTTTTGAAGGCGATAGAGGTCATTCGCAGCGGCGCGGATGCCATTGATGCCGTTGTGGCGGGCGTAAACCTGGTAGAAGAAGATCCCAATGACTCGAGTGTCGGGTACGGAGGACTTCCCAATGAGGACGGCGTCGTGCAATTGGACTCGTGCATTATGCACGGTCCAACAGCCCGGGCCGGTGGAGTCGGTGCGATTGAAGGGATCATGTATCCGTCGAAAGTCGCCCGCCTTGTTCTTCAGCGTAGCGACCATGTATTGCTCGTGGGAAAAGGAGCCCAAAAATTCGCAACAATGCATGGATTCGAAGTCGAAGACCTGCTTACCGATAATGCTCGAGAGCGGTGGCTTTCGTGGAAGGAAAACCTGTCCAACCGGGATGATTACCTGCCGCCTCATGATCCAAGTGACAAAAATATCGGTCAGAATTTTGAACCGCAGGAACGTCATATGGGAACGATTCATTGTTCAGCGATCGATTTATCAGGTAACATATCAGGCGTGACGACAACGTCTGGGCTCTCGTACAAAATTCCGGGACGAGTCGGCGACTCGCCCATTATTGGTGCCGGGTGTTATGTAGACAATGAGGTCGGCGCAGCCGGATCGACGGGACGCGGCGAAGCCAACCTTGAAAATCTCTGCAGCTTCCTGATTGTCGAACGGATGCGCATGGGAGACTCTCCTCAAGATGCGTGTCTATTCGCATGCCAAAGAATTGCAGATCACACCAAGCTCGCGAGATTGCAGGACGATCAGGGGCGACCGAATTTCAATGTCAAATTCTATTCATTGAACGCCAACGGCGTAGTCGGAGGCGCCGAGATATGGGGTGGGGAGAATACGTTCTCTGTGGCGGACTCGAATGGAGGTCGACTTGAACCACTGGCCTATTTGTACAAGAGAGCCTGAACAGGTCTCCATTGCACGAACTCATCCAAGCAGGTCAATGATCGTAGACTCCGGGAAATTTCTTTCGTTGGTAGCGCGGCTGTTGCCACTAGCCATTCTCATCATCAGGCCTTCGTTTGGCCAGGCACTTCCGTTTCCGTTGGATATGCCGCTTCCGGGTGTCACGTCCTACGATCCTAAAATCCCAACTCCGGAAGAAATAATTGGTCACGAGATTGGTACCCGGCATACCGTTCCGTATCAGGTTGAAGCTTATTTCAATGCGATTGCTGCAGTCAGCGACCGAGTCACGCTCAATATTTACGCCCAGTCGTACGAAGGTCGAAATTTGATCCACGCAATCGTGACGTCGCCGACGAACCATGCCCGGTTGGAGGAGATCAGGGAGGCCAATCTGCGACTTGCAGACGATTCTGAAAACGTGACCGATGCTGAAATCGAGAACATGCCGGTGGTACTATACCAAGGGTACAGCGTGCATGGGAACGAAGCGAGCGGAACTGAAGCAGCCATTTTGTACCTGTATCATCTGGCTGCTGCTCGCGGCCCGGTGGTGGAAGATGCGTTGGATCAGATAGTTGTTATTCTGGACCCGATGTTCAATCCGGATGGGCGCGACCGATTTACTGATTGGGTAAACCGAAACCGCGGTGCGGTAGCCGTCAGCGACACGCAGGACCGGGAGCACAACGAGGCCTGGCCGGGTGGACGGACCAATCATTACTGGTTTGATCTGAATCGCGACTGGATGGTGGGCCAGCATCCCGAGTCTCGGGGGCGATTAAAGACCTTTCATGCATGGAGGCCGCACGTTCTTACCGACCACCACGAGATGGGAACAGGTTCAACATTTTTCTTTCAACCCGGAATACCATCGAGGAATAATCCCAACACACCGGAACGGACGTTTGAGCTGACCGATGCGATCGCTCAATTTCACGCGGAGGGCCTCGACCGGATTGGCTCTCAATACTACACCCGTGAATCGTTCGACGATTTTTTCTACGGAAAAGGATCAGCATTCCCAGACATCAATGGGAGCGTAGGAATTCTCTTCGAGCAGGCTTCGTCCCGGGCGCTTGAGCGGGACGCCAACGACGGAGTTTTGCATTACGCGTTCACCGTCCGGAATCAATTTGCCGCATCCCTTTCTACGCTCGCCGCCGGAGCAGCTCTTCGCACTCGTCTGTTGACGAATCAAAGAGATTTCTATCGGGAAAGTCTCGTACTGGCAGATAAGCACCCGATTAAAGCGTATGTCGTATCGCTGGATCGGGGTCGCACTCGCGCACAAAAACTTGCCCAATTGCTTCAGCGCCACCGTGTGGAGCTTTATGAGCTCTCGCGAGATCTGTCCATCGATGGTCGCGCTTACATGGCCGGCGAGGCCTATGTGATTCCGCTTGCACAACGGCAAATGCGACTCATCAAATCGGTCATGGAACGGACGCTGACGTATCAGGACTCGCTATTCTACGATGTTTCTACGTGGACGTTGCCACTTGCCCACGACGTTGACTATGGCGAGTATAGACGAAACGCCACTAACTTTAAGGGTGACCTTTTAGGCGATGTTAAGCTCGATGGCGGTGAAATCGTTGGCGGTAGATCGTCTTACGCTTATCTGATGCCATGGAATAGATATTTCGCTCCTCGATCGTTATACCGATTCCTGAAAGCGGGCGTGCCCGTTCGGGTCATGATGGATCGTTTTTCGGTTGTGTTAAACGGAAACCTGACTTGGTTTGAGAGCGGTACGATCGTCATTCCTTTGAAAGGGCGTGACACGCCTCTGAAAACGTACGATGCTGAAAATGTCCACGAGCTGGTTGAGCAGGCCGCAGAAAACGACCATACTCTGTTTTATTCGGTGTCTTCGGGTCTGACGCCTGACGGACCGGATCTGGGGGGCTCCAGTACATCGTCGCTCACGCTCCCGGTAATAGGGCTCCTTACGGGGCGAGGCATAAGCTCTGGAAACGCAGGAGAACTCTGGCATCTATTATCAGAACGATTTCGTATTCCCGTTTCTTTGTTGGACGTATCGCGGCTCAGTCGAAATGACCTGTCGAAGTATAATGTCATCGTGCATCCCGGAGGCTCGCTAGATGATCCGGATTCAGAGGCGCTTGTCAAGTGGACGAAGGATGGCGGATCGCTCATCGCGATGTCTGGGGCAATAAATTGGGCTCAGAGTAATGACCTACTGGAAATTGAATCAAAATCATTCGATACGGATTCCCTAATTCAAGGGCTACCATACAATCAATTGGATGAAGCCCGGGGGGCCCATCGGATCGGTGGATCTATTTTCACTTTGTCAATCGACACGACTCACCCCGTTGGATTCGGAATAAACCATTCTCTGCCCGTATTTCATATCGGAAGTCAATTTTACGAAGCCCCCGAAACTCCAGGCCAGGGGCTTGGACTATATTCAGACCAGCCGCTCTTGAGTGGATACATTTCTGATGACAAACTCGAGCAACTTGAAGGCAGTGCGGGCGCCGTCGCAGCGCGAGCGGGAAAGGGTCGCGTTATCGGGTTCATGGACAGGTTGAGTTTTCGTGCATATTGGCATGGGAGTCAACGATTATTCCTTAATGCTGTGTTTTTCAGCCGGGCCTTTTGATAGGGCCGAGCGGATGTCTTTCCTGAAATGGCCAATCGACTTCATGGGGCAACGAGTCCGTATCTGAGGCAGCACGCGGACAACCCCGTGGACTGGTACCCCTGGGGCGATGAGGCATTTAACGACGCAGCCTCGAGGGGTGTGCCTGTACTGATCTCCATTGGATATGCTGCTTGTCATTGGTGTCACGTCATGGCGCACGAATCCTTTGAGGACCCGGAAGTGGGAGAGGTGCTCAATCGGGCCTTCGTCAACATCAAAGTGGACCGCGAAGAACACCCCACCGTCGACCATTTCTATATGAGCGCCTGCACGGCGATGGGACAAGCAGGCGGGTGGCCGCTTACGATCGTAGCCACGCCTGATCGTGTTCCATTTTACTGTGCGACGTACTTGCCGAAGACAAGTCGGTACGGTCGGATGGGGGTACTGGAACTGGTCGAGAAAATCAGTAGCGCGTGGATGGAGGACTCGAAACGGATTTCAGAGTTTGGACACGAACTCATTGCCGCACTAGGACAGCAGCCTGACGATTCAGGAACGGAACCGGTAGCGAAGGAGAAGATGTCGGCGGCCTTTTCTGCCCTCGTTTCTAGATATGACGCGGAATGGGGAGGATTTGGCGCTGCCCCGAAATTTCCGACAGCTCACCAGCTCAGCTTCCTGCTTCGATATGGCAACAGTGCGGGAGACGATGCCGCGTACAAAATGGTCGATGCGACACTTCGGGCCATGCGCAGAGGGGGCATTTTCGACCAAATTGGACTGGGGATACATCGCTATTCGACAGACCGGGAGTGGAAGCTTCCTCACTTCGAAAAGATGTTGGTCGATCAAGCCATGCTGATAGTCGCATGTACGGAAGCCTTTCAGGTCAATCGTGATCCATACTATCAGTCCATGTCCGGAGATCTAATCGAATATGTAGTGCGGGATTTGTTGGCACCGGGTGGTGGATTCTTTGCGTCTGAAGATGCGGACAGCGAGGGGTCAGAGGGAAAGTTCTACTTGTGGGCGTGGGGTGAACTCGAAGAGGTCCTCACGACCGCTGAGCTCGAGTATGCTCACCGGGAATGGCGTGTAGACAGGGCGGGAAATATTCAAGATGAGTCGACCGGCGAACCGACGGGAATGAATCTTTTTCTCGGCGGAAATTCCTACCCAAAAGATCGGGATCGTGCGTTGTGGTCTTCGATTGTTCAAAAACTTCTCGAGGTCAGGTCGGACCGAATTCGGCCTCAGCGAGATGAAAAACTGTTGACAGATTGGAACGGGGCGATGATCGCGGCTCTGGCCAGGGCCGGAAGGGTTTTTTCGAATTCAGAATGGATCAGCGCCGCGGAGCGAGCAGCTCGTTTCATGGTCGAAAACCATTCTCTACAGGGGAAACTGGTGCATTCTTCGTTTGAGGGAACGACCTCTGAGGCTGGATTTTTGGATGACTACGCTTTCCTCAGTTGGGGATTTCTGGAGTTGTTTGAGGCGACTGGAAATATGGAGTGGTTGTCCAAAGCCGAAGACTATGTACGCGTCGCGATATCCGATTTCTGGGACGATGATGCAAGAGGATTTTTCCTCAGTAACCCGGATGTCCACAAATTACCGATTCGCCTCAAACAGTTTCACGACGGAGCTACTCCTTCCGGATCATCTGTTATCGCTCAGACAATGCTCAAGCTTGCAGAAGTACTTGCTGACGAGCATTTAGAAGAATTAGGCCGTCAACAGGCCGACGCCAGTTTAGCAGGATCATCCAGTTATGCCCTCGGTTTTTCTTCGGCGATGATGACAGTGGATCTGGCTCAGGGAGATCGTCGCGAGATTGTGATTGTCGGAGAACCCGGTGAGTTGTCTCTCATCGTGAATAGCACGTTTCTTCCGACCGCGGTGATTCTGATCAAATCTCCAAAGATGGCTGAGGAACTCGAATCGTGCTTACCCCACCTGATTGAATATGTATCCATCGACGGGAAAGAGACCGTCTATATCTGCACAAATCGAACGTGTGAACTGCCTATCACTGAGCCTGACGTGTTGAAATTGGCGTTAAAAGGATAAGGGCGAATTCCGGAAGGAATCCGCCCCTAATCACTGTGAACCCCTTGGCGTTGAATCGCCAGTCCCTCTCTCCGGGTGTGCTAAATATTCAGGCCAGTTCTTGCAAAATGTGCCGGTGATCGAGCGCCCTTTCGTGAGCGCCCGTATCTCGCTATCTATTCTTCATCTCTATAGAGCCGTGCGTAGTGCGTATTCTAATCTTCGATCCGCCGCCGTTGACGAGGCCTTTGACCCGATCCTTCTTTACACTTCCATTCAAGTCAAAATGTTTGCTTACCCTGACTTGAGTGGCTTCGAAGTCAAGCTCGGCAGCAATATTCGATGGAGCGTAAACGGTCACGTCTCCGTGACTCGTTTTCAGCTCCGAGCTGAAGTTGCCCAGAAGCGCGATCTCGATATCGCCGTGGGACGTGGTAATTTCTGAGTCTCCCATGAG
>SMVA01237071.1_pt1 | contig 10624 bp, 9 predicted proteins | sample 2456451 | NCBI WGS metagenome assembly SMVA01 (sample SAMN11095933, study PRJNA526329) | marine sediment metagenome | biome: Marine sediment; feature: Surficial sediment; material: Deep marine sediment; isolation source: Hadal surficial sediment | place: Pacific Ocean | collected 2014-05 | depth 0-1...
GGCGAGTTCTGCGCCTTCTTCGTCGAGCACGTCGCAGATCCAGACTCTACCGCCTTCGGCAGCAAAAAGTCTGGCTTCTGCCGCACCCTGACCACGTGAGCCGCCCGTGATCAAACACACTTTGTCGTCAAGCCTGCCCATGCCTGCCCCCTTTAGTTGTTCGCTCCAAGATACCCGATATCGAAATGGTGTTCAGCAGGCCGCAGAATGAGCCGACTACGCCTGGGCGCTCCACCTAATCAAGAAATTCCCAGGTATCAGCCCCGTCAAACTTCCGTATTCGAAACTTCGAGATATCGGTTGTCGAGCACATGCGAAAGTTGAGAGCCATATGAGAATGCTCAGCGGGTTGCAGGTTTTCCCAGTGGGTCGTGCAGCCACAGATCCTGCAGGTATGGAAGGCGAGCGATTTGTCGCCGTGAACGTAGGAAATTGTCGCGTCTGTCTCAGCGGTTATCGTCACGCTGGCGATGTCGACGTGGCCCCAGAGCGCGCCTGTACGGCGACACATTGAGCAGTTGCATTCTGTGAGCCATTGCGGCGATTGGCTGGTTGCGAAATGTACCGCACCGCAATGACAGGTGCCTTCGATCAACTCATCGACCAGGAGCGGCGTTCACTTTGACTCTGCGGCCTGTGTTTTGTGTTGCGGCAGGTCGTCATTGATGCTGCACCAGGTCGGTTTAGATCGAGTCCAGAGATGCATTTCCGGCGTGGGAATCTCGCCGCTATCCACAGCGCCGAGAGGGATACCTATTATCTCTGGATAATCCAGAGACTCAAACCACACAGGAGAACCGCAGTTTGAGCAGAAGCACCTGAGCCCTCGGCCGGAATTGAATTTTGCAACACGGCTATCAGACGAGGTGACCTCGAGTTTTGAGGATTCTGCGATTGCCCAGGCAGCGGGTGAGGTGCCAGCGAATTTCGTGCAGTTGACACAATGGCAGAATCGAGCCGAATGCAGATCGCTGCTGATGGTGAAGGTCGTCGACTTGCATAAACAAGAGCCATGAATCATATGTCGGACTTCCCTGGTGTCTGGCGGCAGTCTCCAGCGATGCTAACCCATTTCCAACCAGTGGCGTTTCGGGGTAGTTGCCAGTTGGACGATGGCAACGGTGAACTCGGAGCCTTTCCCCGACAAGATCAGCTCACACACGGAGAGGTTATACTTCTGCCAGACCAGCACGGGGAATGGGTATGGCCAGCGAAGAAATGCAAGCGGCTGCGGAGTTGATCCGCGCAGCCGGACTGTTCAACAGCGGTGACTTTGACCTGGCCGCGATGCGACAGACCATGGAAGAAACGGTGAATGCGCTACCGGAGGATATTTCGCGTGGCGACGTTGCTGCAGACGGTATCCCCGCTTGCCACATCGCCGCTCCCGATGTCCGTAAAGACCGGGGTCTGCTGTATTTCCATGGCGGTGGCTATGTGATGGGGTCGCTCAACACACATGCGGAATTGATGGGTCGTCTGTCTCAAGCCTGCCGGGCCCCCGTGTTCGGCATCGACTATCGCCTGGCGCCTGAGAGCCCTTATCCGGCGGCGCTGGAGGACGCGGTCGCCAGTTATGACCGATTGCTCAACGAAGGCATCGCTGCTGACAAGATCGTGATCGCCGGTGATTCGGCTGGCGGCGGATTGACGCTGGCCTGCCTGGTCACCCTGAAAGATCAAGGCAAGCAGCAACCCGCAGGCGCGGTATTGCTGTCACCCTGGACCGATCTCACCGGTAGTGGCGACAGCATGACGACGCGCGCCGAACTTGATCCGATGGTCTCGGCGGATATGGTAGGTCCAATGGCTGAGCTATACAGCGGTGACACTGATCCTGCAGATCCTTATATCTCACCGCTCTTTGCAGATCTCAGTGGTTTGGCGCCCATGCTGATACAGGTGGGTGATCATGAGATATTACTGGACGATTCAACCCGGTTGGCGGAACGTGCGAAAGCGCAAGGTACCGCCGTAGAGATCGAAATTTATGATGGCGCCTTCCACGTCTTCCAGTCCGTCCCCAATTTGCCGGAATCGGCCGACGCGCTTGCCAGCATCCGCGAATTTTTCGATCGGGTGACGGGTTAAACGCCGTCGTATGTGCGAGTAGTGAAAAGCGGAATGAATGGGCGCTGAGACATGACGACAGATGAAGATGAGTTCGCTGCGATCGAGTCGCAGATCGAAGCGCTCAAGCCCATCATTGAAGCACATGCGGCGCAGGCGGAAGAGCAACGCTTTCTCAGCAACGAAGTCGCGCAGGCCATGGCCCAGGCTGGCCTGTACCGGGTCGCGGTACCGCGAAGTCTGAACGGCGCCGAGGCGCACCCGATCACGCAGATTAAGGTCATCGAGGCGGTGTCCCGGATTCACGGGTCCACCGGCTGGAATCTGATGATCGGCATCGAAAACATGGGGATACTGGGTGCGGTTTATGACCGCAGCGTCACAGAACAACTTTATGCCGAGCCGGGTCTGATCATTTCCGGCAGTTTGAATCCACTCGGAAAGGCGGTGCGGCAACCGGGTGGCTACCGGATCAACGGTCAATGGCCCTTTTGCAGCGGCGTGCACAATGCGCAGTATTTCTGGAGCCAGAGCATCGTTTACGACGAACACGACGAACGCGTCAGGGACGATCATGGACTGGTGTTGTGTGAGTCGATGGTGCCGGTGGCGCAGGTTGAAATAATAGATACCTGGCACGTTTCCGGTCTGCAGGGTTCCGGCAGTCACGATGTAAAAATTCAGGATGTGTTTGTTCCCGACGAGTACATCAGCCAGGTGTTGCGTAACATACCCGTTGAGTCGGGAACGCTGTATCGCCTGCCCATCTTCAGCCGCCTTGCCTACAACAAAGTGGGCGTGGCCACCGGGATTGCCAGAGCCGCGATCGACCAGTTCATAGAGCTGGCCAGCGAGAAAAAACCGCGCGCTTCCGCGAACCTGTTGCAGAATAGAATTGATGCGCAACGAGCCGTCGCCGAAGCGGAAAGGCTCGTTGGCTCGGCAAGAAGCTACGTCTTCGACACCATCTCGGATCTCTGGCGGACGATAGAAAATGGCGGGAAACCGACAGCCAGGCAGAAAGCGCTCATCCAGTTGAGTTGCTCCGGTGCTGCCAACGAAGCCGTAAAAGCAGTAGAGATGCTGTACTCGGCTGCGGGTGCCAGCGCTAATTTCCTGTCGAGTCCCCTCGGGCGCAGCATGCGCGACGTTCTCGTGGTCCGGCAGCACATCATGGTTTCGCCTCAGTTCACCGAGGCGGTGGGTAGGGTCCTGATGGGGATGGAGTCGGAGACGTTCTTATTCTGAAATCACGTTGGGGTATGAGGTCACGATACTCCAGGAGTTGGTATGAACGAAACGGTTGGATCCATGCAGATCGAAGGTCCGCAAGCTCAGTCGATTCAAACCGAATTTGAGGTAATGACGAGCCTGTTGTCGCTATCTGGTGCGCGAGTGCTCGAGCTCGGCTGTGGTGCGGCGGACAAGACTCGGCAGCTCGCCGAGCACAGTGATGTCGAAACGATCGTCGCCTCGGAAGTCGATCAGGTGCAGCATCGGAAAAATTTGCGGGTTGTTGATCTGCCGAAGGTCACGTTCAAGTCATTTGGCGCGGAGGCGATCGATGAACCCGATGCCAGCTTTGACATCGTTTTGATGTTCAAGTCGTTGCACCATGTGCCCGTTGAGTTGTTAGACACCGCACTTGCGGAAATTCGTCGGGTGCTGCAGCCGGGTGGCGTAGCCTATATCTCCGAACCGGTGTTTGCTGGCGAATTCAATGAGGTCATACGGCTGTTTCACGACGAGTCTATTGTGCGCAGGGAAGCATTCGCCGCAGTCGAGCGCGCTGTCACAAGCGGTGCGCTGGAGCTTGTTGAAGAACGGTTCTTCAAGAACATGTTAAAGCTCGAATCGTTTTCACAATTCGAGCGCGGCGTCCTCAACGTGACTCACACGGAACACAACGTCTCACCCGACCTGCTCAAACAGGTATGCGAAAAATTCGAGAGCAACCGCAGCGATGCGGGCTATGTCTTCGAAATACCAAACCGAGTCGATCTGCTCCGCAAACCTGGTGCCGTTCGTTAGCCGTTAGCCTTTAGCGATTGATGGTGTGCAACCGGTTTGGCCAAGAAAAAGCGGGCTGAAGTGGGTATTCGGAAAAGGCCAAAGGTATGAGAACGGCACTACTGGCCGCCGGCCTGCTGCACTTCGAGCCACTCTTTTTCAAGCTGTCGCGCGCCACGCAGAGTATTACCAATCGCGTAGTTGCCCTCGTGGCAGGCGTACTCGTAGTTCTTCGCATCCGTCTTCGGCCATGGGAATTCGCCGCTGTACGGGGCTTCGTAGTCTGGGTCGTATACGGTGAACGCGTAAAGCAGACTGCCGCTGTCGATCGGACTGAAGCGTTCTGTGATGCGAAGCCCTTTCCTGGACACACCTGGTCGAGCGAGAAAGTTTGTGGTTTCGACCACCAGGGTATCGTCTTCCCACCAACCTATCGAGTCGCCACTGAGCGAGCGCAACTCAGGTGGTAGATGTTCAGAGTCGAGTCGCACGATGCGCGACCAATGCATCCACTCGACGTGGATCAACAAGTGAGTATCGGTCTGCACGATGGTTTTTAGGTTGTTGTAAACCACCGGGCGAATGGGAACGGTGACGGCGCCGACATAAAGGCAGCGCAGCAGCATAGAGAGCCCTTCGGGGTTGTCGTACGGATCGCCGCCTTCTTTCATCCACCACGCTGTACCCGTGTTCTTGTAGGCACGCGGCCGCAAGGCAGCACGGCGCGCTTCTCCCGCTTCTGTCAGTGCCGGGAGTCGACCGTTCGAGGGGTGGGTGATGATCGACGTTCGGTATTTCCCGTCGATTCTGAACATCGTGCTACCGGGGTCGAACCACGCATAGTTGTAACTGCCGACACTTGCGCCTTTTTCGGGAGGCGGGCGATCAGGATCGCTCGCGGCGTCACCTTCCGAGGCGCGATCGGCCGCCGCCGCCTCGCGCTCGTGCGCCTCGACGGCGCTCAGGTAAAGGTTCTCGGCGTATTTCTCTGGACGTTCGTAGGGGGTTAGGCTGGCAATGTCGTAGTTGCCAGTAAAATCCGGTTTACCCTCCGGTGTTCTGGGGATCTCGTCTGCGAGCACCCTAGTTGGCAGGGTGGTGAAACCGAGAAGGCAGCAGATAAAGAAGAATCTCATACGCATGGTTGGCTCCTCCCGTGGGGCATCTTACTGCCTACACAGACTACTCGACCAACTTCACTGGATTTTCTTTCTTCCACTGCATCGACATGTAGATTCGGTTATAGCCGCTCGGGTGATCGAAGAAGATGATCTCTTCCCAGTATCCCGGGTGCATTTTCCGGTATTCCGAGAGACCCAGAATTGCCTCGGAAAATCCATCCGGCTGACGCGCTGCGTTGAGCCCGAAGATGTCTGCTTCCGCTTCGTTGATTCGGATAATGCTGTTCGTCAGTGGTGTGACAAGAAAGAAATACACGGAGAAGAGCGCGATCATCAGCGGCAGGCCCGCGATATCGCCCACTCCCCGGATACCCCAGTCCGGCCGGTTGACCTTGTCGAATCCCCAACGAACGAAAACGAAGCCAATCACGATGAGGATTCCGAACGAGACAATCATCTTGGGACCATGGTTGAGCGCATAATGGCCCATCTCGTGACCCATCACCGCCTCGATACTCTCGGCACTGGTCCGGTCGAGCAGATTGTCATTCAGGCTGATCCGCGTTGTACCGAAGAGGCCGCTGACGTTCGCGCTGATGCGTTTTGATTGCTTCGACGCATCGAACTGGTAGACGTCATCGGCAGGCACTGCGTTTGCTCTGGCGAGAGACAGTATCTTTTCTTTGGTGGGACCTTCTTCCAGTGACTGATAGTCGTTGAACAGTGGGCTGATGAAGACAGGCGAAACCGTGAACGCGAAGCTGATCATGGCAATGCCCGCAAAGGACCCCCAGATGGTCCAGGTCCTGGGTGCTCTGCGAATTACCAGGTAGATCAGCGCAATCCCGAGGCAGGACATGACCAGCTGAACGCCCAGACCGATCAGTTCTTCATTGAACCAGTCTGCGAAGGTGAAATTGGACAGGCCGTAGGCGTGCTCTCGAAAAAAGTCTCGATAGCTCGCGAAGGGAAAATAGAGAACGAACACGACCAGCGTATATTGAGCGATGTAGGAGGTGACGCGAACAAACCCGAATCGACTGAGCCGTTCTCCGAGATCCCGCATTCTGGTCGAGATCCCAAAGTTCAAAAGGACCCAGGCGATTGTCAGGCTATAGAGTAATTCCCACAGGTTCAGCCAGTAGCCGCCTTCGAAGTAGGCATCGGATGCTGCGCGTTGTTCGGGAGTCAGCCGGTCAAGGTACGCTTGCGTAGCGGCTGCAACATCGAAGATCGCACCGTCGGTCGAGGTCTCTGCGTGCAGCGGTACTGTGGCGCAAGCAAAGACAAGCAGGGCTACTGGCAGGAATATTTGCAAGTGCGTTTCTCCATGCACACAAAAACGCATGGATTATCTCTCAACGCATGAGTTTTACGAAACGCGGCCTGGGTAGAAATTGAGCTGGGTAACATCGATGCCGCTGCAGAGCGGGTCGAGCGCGCCTGGGGCTTGTCTGGAGAGGTTGAACTCCATGTCTATATTCAATCCTAGGCATTACCTGGCGAACAAGAGCGGGCGATCGAGTTTGAATTTGGTCTGAGAGACGTCAGCCGCCCTGACACGTATACTCGCCGCGATCGTCACTAACAACATAACTCATCCACACGATTACCAGGGACGGGAGGAACTCACCATGCGGAGAACATTTCTCAAACTACTTATCGGATTGATGGCCGTGTTGCCGCTGACCGGTGCTGTTGCAGCCAGCGCAGAGCAGGCTCCGGTGCTGGCCAGAATCGCGGACAGCGGTACATTGCGAGTCGGCATGTCCGCCGGTCAACCGCCGTTCAATGTCACCAGTCGGGATGGCAAGATCATTGGCCTTGACGTGGATCTGGCCGGTCTGCTGGCCGCCGCGATTGGCGTTGAACTCAAAATTGTCGAGATGCCGTTCGCCGATCTGCTCTCGGCGCTGGAAGGTGGCGATGTCGACCTGGTCATCTCTGGTCTGACAGCCACGCTGCAACGTAATATGCGGGTGGCTTTCGTGGGTCCCTATCACATCACCGGCAAGTCGATTCTGGCGCGTTCAGAAACTATCGCAGCTCTGCAGTCGGATGGCCTGAACAAAGGGAGTCTCAAGATCGCTGCGTTGCGGGGTTCCACCAGCGAAGATTTCGTGAAGCTGCGGGCGCCCGATGCGCAGTTGACCGTGACCGATACCTACGACATGGCAATCGAACTGTTGTTGTCCGATAAAGTGGATCTGTTCGTTGCCGATGCGGCCATCATTCAGCTGTCGAAGTTGCGCTGGCCGGATGCCGGCCTGGTTTCGTCGAGCAAGCCCCTAACCATTGAACCCATCGGTGTTGCGGTGCCGGCCGGTGATCCCCTCATGCTCAATCTCGTTGAGAATTATGTGGATGCGCTGATTGCCACCGGCGCGCTCGAGAAACTGCGGAAAAAGTGGTTCGAAAGTGGTGCCTGGCTGATGCAGTTACCCTGACCGCCTGCCGTTTACCAGCCCTTGCCGTTAACGACTGATTCGGTTGGTTGAAGGGCCAGGGGCTGGCGCCGGACACAACACATTGCCACGTCATCAACGTGGCCCAAGCAGCTGAATCGGTGCCGCATCCGCTGTGAGACCCCAAAACAGCCTGCTAACTTGACGAAATAGGGACGATATCACTGTCCTGGAGTCGGATAATCGGGTTAGTAGGAAATAAAAATTGTCCAGACAATTTTTATTGTCTATAGTGCGACGATGCAGTCACGCGCCAAAACCATCACAGAACCAGCCGCCTTCGAGGCGTTGAGCCACCCCATTCGACGACGCGTCCTGGAAGCGCTACGCGTACCCAGTTCTGCCGCAGCGGTTGCCCGCGAGATCGGGCTGCCGCGACAGAAGGTCAATTATCATCTGAAAGAACTCGCACGCGCGAAGCTCGTGCGCGCAGTGGGTGAGCGACGCAAAGGCCATCTCATCGAGAAGCTGTATGAAACCGTGGCGGGAACTTTCGTGGTTTCGCCGCGCCTCGCCTGGGACAGCGATGAGCGCGACCGTGCGTTACGTGACCAGGTCTCGCTGCGCCGTCTCGTAGCACTGGGTGAGCAGCTGCAACAGGATGCCATTGGTCTACTCGATCGCGCCGCGTTCGATGGTGATGAGATCCCCAGTGCATCGGTCGAAGCGGAAATCCGCTTCGCCGACGAGCAAGCGCGTGGTGCCTTTATGGAAGAGTACCTCGCCTTGGTCGGGCCACTTCTGACGAAGTATGGCGCGCGCGAGGGCCGCGATTTCCGAGTCACACTGGCCGTTTATCCAAACCCGGAGGAGGACTGATCATGGGACGTTTTATCGAAGATCGATTCGAAGCGGAATTTGTAGTCGCAAAGCCGCTGGAGAAAGTCTGGGAATCTCTGGAAAAACGCAACGACACCGAAGCTGCCTGGCTGTCGGCCTGGCCAAGGATGTCTGGTTTCGAAAAGACCGGCGAAATCATCGAGGTCGAAGCGCCGCGGTTCGTGCGCGTGCGGAAAGACTCCGAGCCATGCAAAGGTTCCGAGATCGCGGTGACGCTCGAGTCGGTCGACAATGGCACCCGGATCCTGGTCGTACAGTCGGGCTTTCCGGCCTGGGTGAAGGAGGCGCTGGAATCGTTCACGATCGGCGGTAACCAGATCATTGCCGATTTCGTGCTTTATCTGGAACGCGGAATCGAAGTCTCGCGGCATTCCATGCCCTGGGCCTTTGCGGGCTTCACGACCAACGAGGTTGCTACCGGCCTGGAGGTCGATTCGGTGATACCGGGTTTCTTTGCCGCGAAAGCGGGTCTGCAATCGGGCGATCTGCTCATGACGCTGGGCGGAGCACCGGTGTTCAGCCAGATGTGTCTGCAGGCGATGTTGCGCGTCTTCACATCCGGGGAGGAACTGGAGGCCACGTGGGTGCGCGGCCGCGAACTGCAGCGCGGCTCCGGCGTTCTTTGAGTTCACATTGGTAAATCGTGCGGCGGGCGGTTACTCGGGAGCCCGCCATATCTTGCCTGGTACCACAGTAGCCCAGTCGATCTGATCCAGCATCTCTCTGATTTCGTTTCTTGGCAGGCCTGTCGCGTTGGCCACAAACGAGTAACTGCGATGGGGTGCATGAAGCCGACGATGCAGCGAAGGTCACCAGTCGATTATCTGCTAGCCTTACCGATGGTGGTCAATGCGGCGGCTAAGCGACATGCACGGTCTACCCCGAATCCCTGATGAGTTGTCGGCCGAGTGGCTCACTGAGGTCCTGCGCGCAAACAACACGCTCACGGATTCGCGGGTTACAGCATTCGACCTCACGCAAATCGGTGTGTTCTCGAACGTAATATGGCGAATCGGTCTCGAATACGACCGAACCGAACCGCATGTTCCGCTGGTGCTGGTCGCGAAGCAGGGGAAACCTGCCGCACGGATTCCGGCCGGTACGGGATTTCAAACAGAAATAAAGTTCTATCGTGAAATCGCACCACAACTCCAGTTGCGGGTGCCGCAGGCCTATTACGGCCACTACGACGAGATCACGGGCGCTGGCCTGTTACTGCTCGAGTATGTTGAAGGCAGTGCGCCGGTTAATTTCATGGAGGGCATCAACGAAACGCATGCAACGTGCGTGATCGATGCGCTCGCAAAGATGCACGCGCAATGGTGGCAACAAGTGGCCGACCTCCCCGTGTTGCCTCGTCTTGCAGATCCTGCGTTCCGTGCCTCGATCGCTACGGCTTTCGACCGGGGCTGGGACGGAAGTCGTGATTACTTCGAGGCAACCCACGATCCTGAATTCCTCGCGATCGGTGATGCTCTTGTCGGTCATGTCGCAGACAGCATCGCAGCACTCGGCGAGCCCGCCACGCTCCTCCACGGCGATGCCCACTTCGAGAACCTGCCGCTGCTCGAAGAGAACGGAGAGCAGGACGTCTTCTTTCACGATTGGGCCGCAACCCACTATGGCCATGCAGCGTTCGATGTTGCCGTTTTTTCGGTGCAGAGCTATGCCACGGATTCTCGCAGGCGCCGGGAAAAAGAGGTTGTAGCGACGCACGCCGATGCAGTTCGCGCAAAGGGTATCGAATGGCAGGATCCCTGGGGGGATTATCGCCGAGGCGTACTCTACTGGATGATCCGCATGCTTGAAGATGCAGAGCTGCGGCCAGGTGCTGAGCCCTGGATCGTCATCGATCGGTATGTGGCCGCGGCGGTGGATCTCGAGGTGGGAGAGTTGATCGTCTGACAGATGAAACTGAAAATTGGTGCATCGGGTAGAATGGGCGACATGTGCGCCGCCATGCAACGTGGAGCACTTGCAACACGGGTCGGCCACTGAGGGACACGTTATGGGCGCACTCTTGAGCGATGCAGCCGTTATAGAGCGAGTGCTCGATCACATCGACAACAAAACTACTGATGTGGGAGACGATAGCTGGCGGGAACCGACCGACAACTA
>SMVA01043109.1_pt1 | contig 10623 bp, 10 predicted proteins | sample 2456451 | NCBI WGS metagenome assembly SMVA01 (sample SAMN11095933, study PRJNA526329) | marine sediment metagenome | biome: Marine sediment; feature: Surficial sediment; material: Deep marine sediment; isolation source: Hadal surficial sediment | place: Pacific Ocean | collected 2014-05 | depth...
TGTTTTTAGGAGCATTACCAACTTTAGAAATATTTTCAACTACAACTGGATTAACAGACTTAACAGGTGTAATTATTGGAGCAATTACTTTTGGAATACGTTTTGCAGTTGCTGGTGGTGTGATTGGTTGGCTATTAGGCAGAGAATAATTTGATTGATATTGTACTAAAAAAGGAGCTGTTTAAAGCTCCTTTTTTAGTACAATATATTGATTTAACAATTAATGTGTTTTATATATTTCTTTGCGCTTTTTAAGTTGTACTATTAGATCTTTAATTGTTTCTTTAACAGCTAATTCATAATTTTTTTCGTTAGATGTTGCAAATATTCTTGGTCCTGGTAAACTCAATTCCATTTTGCAAATTTTACCTTTAGTCTTTGAATTTATTTCATGCTTAAAATACACATCAGCTTTAATTATCCATTCATATTTTTTACTTAGTTTTTTTAGTTTATTAGTTACATATTCGTTCATTGCCTCACTCGTAGCAATTTGTACATATTGAATATTAATTGTCATAGCATCAATTTATTTAGTTTATTTATACTCAAAGGTAAATGACTTTTATCATATTAAATTTACTTAAAAATAAAAGCAATTATTTAATAGAATTTTCATTTGCAATCATTGAAGCAGAATTTTTCACTCCGTTTAAAGATATGAGTCTTTTAGTTCCTATTTTAAGTGAATAATCATATTGCACCTTAGCTTCTTCTGGTCTGTTATTTTCTAAAAGCCATTCGGCATATAATTCATGCGTTGGTTTTTGAATAAATGGAGGTCCATAACTATAATTCATACTTTTTTCCAGCTCAACCGCTTTTTTTAATAATTGCTCAGCCTCTACACTACTTTTATCCTTCCAGGCTCGAAGCGCTAGTAATTGGGTTTTCATTGTAATTGATTCATCAATATCTGTCTGATCTGGTGTTTCTCTAGATGTCGTCGAGCAAACAGCAAACCCACTACTTAAATTACTTACTAATAAAGATTCTTTTTCTATATCATTACTAATAGTTTCGATTAGAGCATCTATCTCTTCCAAATTACCAGTTTTAAAGGCCTTCATACCATTTATAAAATTGTTTTGTGTACGTACAGCAATATTTAAACCAGAAACATCAATATTGATATTAGCAATTGGGTCTTCCCAAAGGTCTGTTTCCATTAAATATGTTCCTTTAAGAAATACCATATGTACTCTTGCTCTTTTTGACGGTTCATCTTTTACAAATTGTTCCATTTCAAAAACCATATTTCTAGCCTTTTCAATTTCACCTTTTTGAAGATAACCATACTCTAACCAATGATAAGCATGATAACCACGAGCATCGTTATCTAATTCTTTTTTATTCATCCTGTTTAAGCTAGCCTGATAAGAATTTATATTAGAAGATACCACCTCATCCCACATTCCCATTGCTACATAAATATGTGAAGGCATATGTAACGCATGACTTGCATCTGGAGCAACTTGAGAATACGCATTAGCGGCATCTAAAGCTAAATTGGCATGATCTGGGTCATCATAAGAATGTATAACATAATGTAGCGCACCAGGATGTTTGGCGTTTTCTTTCAATATCCTATTTGCAACATCAGCACCTAAACCATATATAGAATCGTTTCTGCCTTCAGCTACCGAACCCAAAAGGGAGAGCGCATAGAATGCTGCAACCTCATGATTAGATGGATATTTCTTATAAAGACCTTCCATGTATTTCATATAAGCTGTGTCTCTATCATTTTTAGAAGTTTTTGGTTTATACAATATTTCAACAGCTTTTAAAAAATCTTTTTCAACTGATGATTGTCCTTCAATTTCTCCTTGTAATTCTAACTTTTCAAGCGCCGAAAAACCATTTAAATAATCCTGTCCTCTCCATAAACTATGATTGTAAGTCATCGCTTCTCCCCAATATGCCATGACCATTTTAGGATCGACTTGTTGTGCTTTTAAAAACGATTCTCGTGCATCGACATATTCAAAACTATGTAATAGCAAAAGACCTTTTTCAAAATGTGGAATTGCAGTCTTTGTTCCGCTTACTTCTAATTTAACAATACCGAGATAATCTGTTTGTGGTTCATTTTTATTACATGAAAACAGAAAGAAAATAACACAAAAAAATACAATTGGTTTCATAATATATTGATAAATTATTAATGCTATCAAAGTTAGATTAATTTTTGATTAACTCAAAATTGAAGCTTAATTTCAAAAGCTACATCCACATTTTCAAAAATATTTAGATGATAAAAAACTTTATAGTAGTATTTTAGAGCTAACAATTTTTATAATTGTATGCAACTCGTTTTCGTAACCAACAATTTTAACAAACTAAAGGAAGTCAAAGCTTTACTGCCAGAACATATAAAGCTGTTGAGCCTAAAAGATATAGGCTGTTTTGAAGATATACCGGAAACTCAACAAACCATAGAAGGCAATGCTATTCAAAAAGCTGAATATATCAAAAAGAATTATGGTTACGATTGTTTTGCTGATGATACTGGTTTAGAGGTAGAAGCTTTAGATGGTGCGCCAGGAATCTATTCGGCACGATATGCAGGAAAACAACGAAATGCCAATGACAATATGGATAAACTGTTAACCCAATTAAGTTCTATACATTACCGAAATGCACAATTTAAAACCGTTCTTGCTTTACAATTAAATGGGCAACTCCATACGTTTACAGGTATTTGTGAAGGTGAGATTACAACTAAAAAAAGAGGATACAACGGCTTTGGTTATGACCCCATTTTTCAGCCTAAAGGTTTTGAACAAACTTTTGCAGAAATGGATTTAGAGTTAAAGAATGAAATAGGTCATAGAGGAAAGGCTATAAGACAATTAATATACTTCTTGTCCAAATTATGAGATTCCTGCCTACGCAGGAATAAATTGGACATCGTGGAAAAGCAGTAATACAATTGATTTTGTTTTTAAAAAGCATATAAATAATAAACATTAGTTAAAAATATAATACTATAAACGAGGTGTTTATATTGACTTTTAAATATTAAAAAACTACTTTCGCTTCTACCAACAGAAGGCAGGTATCCTTTGATATAATCAATTAAAACTGAACATATCAAATCGATAAGCGAGATAAAATCCCTACCTCGAATAATTAGGCGATTCTTTGGTAATCATCACATCATGAGGATGGCTTTCATTAATTCCTGACGCTGTAATTTTTACAAATTGTCCTGTTTCTTTTAGAGTCTTAATGTCTTTTGCGCCACAATAACCCATTCCTGCACGTAATCCACCAACAAACTGATGAATGCTTTCAAAAAGTTCGCCTTTATAAGGTACACGACCTACAATGCCTTCAGGAACCAACTTGTTAATGTCGTCTTCCACATCTTGAAAATAACGGTCCTTGCTTCCTTCTTTCATAGCTTCAATGCTTCCCATGCCTCTGTACGACTTAAATTTTCGACCTTCGTAAATAATGGTTTCTCCCGGAGATTCTTTGGTTCCTGCAAGTAAAGAACCCAACATAACACAATCGGCTCCAGCTGCAATAGCTTTTGGAATATCTCCTGTATATCGAATGCCACCATCGGCAATTACAGGAACTCCACTTCCTTCTAATGCTGTAGCAACTTCCAATACTGCCGAAAATTGCGGATAACCAACACCAGCAATAACTCTTGTTGTACAAATAGAACCTGGACCAATGCCAACTTTTACAGCATCAGCTCCTGCTTCAACCAAATATTTTGCAGCTTCAGCAGTTGCAATGTTTCCAACAATAACCTCTAATTTTGGAAATTTTGACTTAATTTCTTTTAAAACAATAACAACACCTTTTGAATGTCCATGTGCTGTATCAATTACAACTGCATCAACTCCTGCATTTACTAAAGCTTCTGCTCTATCTACAGCATCTTCGGTAACACCAATTGCAGCTGCAACTCGTAAACGACCAAAGCTATCCTTGTTAGCCATTGGTTTTTGTGTGAGCTTCGTAATGTCTCTAAATGTAATGAGTCCAATTAATTTGTAATCTGCATCGACAACCAGTAGTTTTTCAATTTTATATTCCTGAAGAATTTCTTCGGCATCTAATAATGAAGTGCCTTTTTTAGCAGTTATTAGATTTTTGCTGGTCATGACTTCGGTAATTGGACGTTGGTTGTTTTTTTCGAAACGCAAGTCCCGATTTGTAACAATTCCTTTTAAAATGCCATGTTCATCAACAATAGGAATTCCTCCAATACTATGCTCTTTCATATTTTGTTTAGCATCCAAAACTATGGCTGAAAGAGGCAAAGTAACCGGGTCTATTATCATCCCACTTTCAGCACGTTTTACCTTCCTCACTTTGGCAGCTTGTTGCTCGATAGTCATGTTTTTATGCAGCACACCAATGCCACCTTCCTGAGCCATAGCTATCGCCATTCTGCTTTCTGTAACTGTGTCCATTGCTGCTGAAACAATGGGAACATTAATTGAAATGTTTCGAGTAAATTTAGTTTGAATGTTTACGTCTCGTGGTAAGACTTCTGAAAATGCTGGGACTAATAATACGTCTTCGTAAGTAAGACCTTCGCCAACAATCTTGTTATGTTCTGTTGCCATTGCAATTAGATTTTAATTGCATGCAAAGATATGCTTTTTTTAATGACAATAAATAATTATTTTAGCATATATTATTTTACTTATGGAAGCTTACGCAACTGCTTTATTATATGCTACTCCTTTTTTTATGGGTTTAGTATTGCTTGAAATTGGCTATGGCCATTTTATAAAAAAGCAGATGCACAACACTATGGATACCATTTCCAGCTTAAGTTCCGGACTTACCAATGTTATTAAAGATTCACTTGGTATTATTTTTATACTTGTTCCTTATCCTTTTTTATTAAAACATCTTGCGTTATTTGAAATAGAATCTACCTGGATAGTCTATTTTCTTGCGTTTATTGCTATTGATTTTGCAAGTTATTGGAATCATAGATTAAATCATAAAATAAATTACTTCTGGAATTTGCATATTATTCATCATAGTAGCGAAGAGTTTAATTTGGGTTGTGCTTTGCGTCAATCTATTTCATCTTTTTTAGGTTATGCTGCTTTGTTTCTAATTCCTGCTGTGTTAATAGGAATTCCTTATGAAGTAATTGCGGTATTAACACCTTTACATTTATTTGCTCAATTTTGGTATCATACCAAACATATTGGCAAACTTGGTGTTTTAGAATATATTATTGTTACGCCTTCACAACATCGCGTACATCATGCCATAAACAAAGAATACATTGATAAAAATTTGGCTGCTATTTTTTGTGTTTGGGATAGAATATTTGGCACATTTCAAGAAGAATTAGATGATGTGCCTCCTGTTTATGGTGTTTTAAAACCTGTAAAAACATGGAATCCCATCCTAATTAATTTTATACATCTTTGGAACTTAATAAAAGATGCCTGGAGAGCAAAAAGCTGGTTAGACAAATTGCGTATTTGGTTTATGCCAACAGGTTGGAGACCAAAAGATGTGACTGAAAAATATCCTATTACAATTATTGAAGATGTATATGCTTACACCAAATTTAAAACACCAGCATCTAATGCTTTAAAAATATGGTCAATTTATCAATATGTGATGACTATGGTCTTGCTTTTGTTTATGTTCTATAACTTCGGAAACATAAGTTTTGATCTTTTACTGCTCTATGGATTGATAGTTTTTATTGGTATTTTTGGTTATACATCTTTAATGGACCAAAAAAAATACGCCATTATAGTTGAGGGAATAAGAGTTGCATTGGCATTGTACATTCTATTTTACTTCGGAGATTGGTTTGGATTAAACGCATATTTCTCTTACGGAAGCTACATAGTTGCATTTTATTATGTTTCAACAATTATAGGTGCAGGATATTTTACTTATTTTGAAACCCCTCTATTAGTTGTATAAAAAAATAGTTTAGACAATTAAACCGTAAAATCTTATTCTTGATTTGCTTTATCCGAAGCAATTGTATTAATATCTCTGTCAAACAAATAATGACCAGATTTATTATCGCCAATAATCATTAATTTATCCAGTAATGTTTTGGCTACTGCTTCTTCTTCCAACTGTTCGGAAACATACCATTGCATAAAATTATGCACATTGTAATCTTTATGCTGAAGACATTCATAGATAATATGATTAATTTTTTCAGTTACAAAAACTTCTTGTTCTAAAAAAGTTTCAAATAATTGGTTTAAAGACCCGAAATCGCTTCTCGGTTTATCTAAATCAGGAATAATAACCGTTGCACTACGTTCATTAATAAACTTAACCAGCTTAATCATGTGTACACGCTCTTCTTCAGATTGTAAATAAAAGAATTCAGCTACACCATTATAGCCATTTGTATCTGCCCATGAGGCCATTGCCAAATATTGCATTGATGCGCTTGCTTCAAACTTAATCTGGTCGTTTAATAATTTTTCAATTGAAGTGTTCATAATCGAAGTTTTAGATATTCAAAGATACTCAAAAGTTATGTGAGAAATAAATTTTAACTATTTAGATTTAACTCTACTTCTTGGCAAAAAGTTGAGATAAAATAATGATAGTCGAAACTGTAAATGTAAGCACCATTGCTATTCCTGAAAACATGACAACATATTTCATCCAAAGTAAACCTGTCCAAAGTAAATAAATACCTCCAAAGGTTAATATGACTGATACAAAAGGTTCAATCATTAAAAATAATTTGAGTGTTTTGTTTAGTTTAACTATGCTTAAAAGTAAACCGACTAAAAAGAAAATAATCGACATCGACAACACATGATTATGAACAAGTGAAAGCATTTCTTTCTCGCTTTTTTTAAATTTCATAACCATAGTATCCTCATCGGTTTCATTCCCCAAATATTGTTCTTCTATACCATTAGGACTTGTTGAAGATGTTTCTCCTACAAACAACAAACCTGTATAAAAACCAATACTTAATACGATTATAAAAGCAGCGATTAATAGTTTTAGTTCTTTGGGAAGTGTTTGTATGAGACCGTTTAATTGCATCAGATAATATTTTTATTATGAAGAATTTTAATGGATTGCAATAATTTATTAATAGCCAATGTCATGGATTTAACAGAAATAGTAGCACCAGAAATTGCTGCAATATTATCTCCATATACTAATTCATCAGTTAATGTTTTGCCAATAAATTGTTTTAACCAACGCTTACTCCCAATCTCACCACCATAATCTTCACGATAAATTAAAATTTTTGATTTCATAATTATTAAATCTTTATCAAATAAAACCAAATAATCGAATTCATCAGTCTTACTTGGTGCTTTACCAATGTATGCGTATCCTAATAGCTCGTCTTTAGTATGGATTTTCAACAAATTATTATTATCAAATTTTGCAGTTAATTCTTTAACTACTTCTTGTGAAATAGTGATAACATTATATGAATATGTTTCAACATTATAAGTTGTTCTAATTTCTTTGTCTATTTTCTTATTAAGGTCTTTATGCAGACCAAAAGACAGCGTTATTAGTGAAACAAAAAGTATTAATCCAAATTTAAAATTCATATCAAAAAATATTTTACTGTTTAAAACCACACTCCAAATCCTAAATTGAGCTGACCTTTGGTTTTATTGTTTTCCAAAGCATTATCAAAAAACTGATAGTCTGCTTTTACAACTGCTCCATCTGCTACATGATAACTTAATCCTAAAGTCCATTCATTACGATTATATGCCAAGTTTCTAGCAATATTTGCATCTTGTGTTGCTGCATGTGTATCGTACTGCTCATAGCGTAAAAAGGCATCTAACTTTTGTTCTTTAGAAAGAGGCAACAAATTATAAGCAGCTTCGGCATACCATCCTTTAAGCTCTGAACCCAAATCAGTTTCGTATAAAATATTATATGCTTCAGTATCCGTCAATATTGCCTGTATAAATTGTCCTCTTGCTGAAAACCGTTTATGTACATATCTTGCATCTAATCCAACCATAGTTATACCTACGTCTGCTCCATCAATATCTTGCACATCATCTTCTGCCTGTGTACGTCCAAAATAACCAGCAAGTCCTAAACGCAAACCAGAGATACCATAATAATCTATTTTAGCAGAAAAATTAGGCGTGTTAATTATCGATTCTGCTCCCTTTTGACGTCCATTACGAAGTCCATTTAGCCCTCCAAGAACTTTGCCGTTATTTACTGAAGCAAAACCGTTAAAAATATAAGCCTGATAGCGCAATGAAGCTTCATTAAATCTTCCTGATACACCAATTCCAATTTCTCTCCAGGTTGAAGGCACAATACTTTTATCTACATTCGGACGCTCAACGCCATTAAACGTAGTTGGTTCATGATACTCATTTACAATTCCCATAGGCACTAACATCAACCCACCACGAATATTAAAATTATTGCTAACACTATAGCTTAAAAATGCCTGTTCTACAAAGAGTTCTTTAACGTGCTCAAATTCAATTTCGGTAACAAATTGCACTCTGTCGCTAAACTTATAACCCAAAAATATAATAAACCTATGAACATCTAATTTTCCATTTTTACCTTCTGGTTGGTTATAATCTACCTGACCATACCCTCCAATTGTAATCCCTTTTGAATTTTTACTACTCAAAATAGTATTTACAGCATTTTGTTGTTGATTTGTTGCAATGGTGTCCTTACTTGTGTTTTGAGAAAACCCAAAAGTAGATATAAAAATTGCGAATAATAAGATGGCTTTATTCATTTATTATTATTTAGAATAGTTTTAAATAATGATTAATTGAAGTGGCAAAAATAAAACTGAAATCGAAAAAAACAAACTTTATTTAGAATAATTTTAAATAATATTAATCTATAAACTTTTACTTTTTGAAAATGAAGCAATTAGAACAAATAAAAAATTAAAATTATTCAAAAATATGTATTAAATAGTTTAGAGGCTTCATTAAAAGCGCTTTCAAAACTTAATGCATCAAGATTATTTACAGGTTGTCGTTTAGTAAAATAGGATACTAATTTTTCGGTTGGCATATTTCCTGTCAATTCATCTTTTGCCATTGGGCAACCTCCAAACCCTTGAATTGCACCATCAAAGCGTCGGCAACCAGCTTTGTATGCAGCATCAACTTTTTCGAACCAAGAACTTGGAATAGTATGCAAATGTGCTCCAAATTCAATTTCGGGATAATGAGGAATTAAATTTAAAAATAAGTATTCTATATTTTCAGGATTTGAGCTTCCAATGGTATCGCTCAACGATATAATTTTTACACCCATTTTACCTAAACGCTCTGTCCAATCTCCTACTATATCAACATTCCATGGGTCGCCATAAGGATTTCCAAAACCCATAGATAAATAAACGACAACCAGTTTATTGGTTCTATCTGCTATATTTAAAATTTCTTGAAGGGTAACTACCGATTGCGCAATGGTTTTGTGTGTGTTTCGCATCTGGAAATTCTCTGAAATAGAAAACGGATAGCCTAAATAATCGATCTCATTATATTGTGAAGCATCGCTTGCTCCACGAGTATTAGCAACAATAGCTAATAATTTACTTGTGGTTTTCGATAAATCAAGTTGACTCAAAACGGCAGCAGTATCAACCATTTGTGGTATGGCTTTTGGCGATACAAAGCTTCCAAAATCTATAGTATCAAAGCCAACACGAAGTAAGGACTGAATATATTGCACTTTACACTCAGTTGGAATAAAATCTTTAATGCCTTGCATAGCATCACGAGGACATTCAATAATTTTTATTTTATTAGGCATTGCAACAATTTAATACTAGGATAAAAATACTACTATTTTTAAGAAACATCGTTGAGAAGTAATCACATGAAAGAAGCTTTTATTCAAGTTTAGTAAGCAATGCCTTATTAATATCCTTAACAAGTTTTGGACCTTCATAGATAAATCCTGTATAAAGCTGAATTAAATCGGCTCCTGCATCCAATTTTTCTAAAGCATCTTTTACAGAATGAATACCTCCTACTCCAATTATTGAAAAAGACTTATTGCTTTTTTCTGATAGAAACCTTATCACTTCAGTTGAACGATATGTTAAAGGTTTACCACTTAAACCTCCTGTTTCTTTCTTGTTTTCAGACTGCAAACCTTCACGAGAAATAGTAGTATTCGTGGCTATTACACCATTAATTTTTGTGTCTTTTATAATATCAATAATATCCAGTAATTGTTCATTCGAAAGGTCTGGAGCGATTTTCAATAAAATTGGCTTTGGTTTTTGATGTTTGGAATTTTCGATTTGCAAATCCTTTAAAAGGTTTGTGAGCGGTTCTTTATCTTGTAATGCACGAAGATTTGGTGTGTTTGGTGAGCTAACATTCACGACAAAATAATCAACATAGTTAAAAAGTGCTTCAAAACATATTTTATAATCTTCTACAGCGTCTTGGTTTGGAGTTGTTTTATTTTTGCCAATATTACCTCCAATTAAAACGTCTTTGTTCTGTTTCAATCGCTTAACAGCTTCTAAAACGCCTGCATTATTAAAACCTATTCTGTTAATAATTGCTGAATCCAATTTTAATCGAAATAAACGTTTTTTAGGATTTCCACTTTGAGGTTTTGGTGTAAGCGTTCCTATTTCTATAA
>SMVA01076131.1_pt1 | contig 10623 bp, 8 predicted proteins | sample 2456451 | NCBI WGS metagenome assembly SMVA01 (sample SAMN11095933, study PRJNA526329) | marine sediment metagenome | biome: Marine sediment; feature: Surficial sediment; material: Deep marine sediment; isolation source: Hadal surficial sediment | place: Pacific Ocean | collected 2014-05 | depth 0-1...
ATCTTTCACATTACATCTGCCCGGAAATTTTTTGGAGGTTTGATAAAGGCCCGAGATGGGCAGCCCCATCTCTTGCCCAGGTTATCTGCTACTGGCTCCAGAGTGGCACGCTGTGGAGAACTGAGACCTCAGTAATACACTGGCTATGTTCCGGGCAATTTTCCAACCAGGGCACAGAGAGAGACAGCTGTGACAGTACTGACAAGCCTGAGAGAACTTCGATTATAGATTGGCTAGAAAAAGCTGGGGTGTTGGTCAGGGTTGCTGATAATATCGGGTGGGAATCGGTGGCGTTTGTATGTATTCTTGCGCTGATTCTAGCAATCTGGCCCAGTTAAGTTGTCAGTACCTTCGCCGGTTATAACCAGCGGGGCAGCAAAGATAGTCAGTTGAGATAGAGTTCCAAGCCAGGTATCAGCCGAGGATTGATCCAGCTTCCAGTGGCTGCTCGAATTACCATTTCGCCAGGGACAAGTGGGCTTACAGGCGTCTGGGAGGCTGGCGCACGACATGTTCGCGCTTGTAGAGGATCGATGAAACCAGCGACAGACCAATCAATGTAGCACCAATCAGCCCGGTCACCAGTTCGGGTATGGTAATGGTCATGGATATGAGCATGATGATGGCCAGTGCGCCAATGGCATAATGTGCACCATGCTCGAGGAAGGCATATTCCTCAAGGGTTCCCTTGGTTACCAGGAATATGGTCAGGCTCCGCACAAACATCGCGCCAATTGCGAGACCCAGCATGATGATCACGATGTCATTGGTTATGGCAAAGGCGCCGAGCACGCCGTCGAATGAAAACGACGCATCGACTAACTCGAGGTAAACAAAGCCCATAGCGCCGCCGCGTTTGACGGCTTTCGCGCTGGCGGGGTTTAGCAGCGAAGACACGCTGTCTATCAGCACGAAAAGCACAACACCACTGACACCGTAAACAAGGGCGCCCACCTGAGCTTCCACCGGAAGTAACATCTGTGCAAACAGCAAAGCCAATAGAGCGATGATGATTTCGACGGACTGGAGTTTGCCAATGCCGACCAGTTTTTGCTCCACCTTGCCGAGCCAGTGTAATGTCTTACCCTCATCAAAGAAAAAGCTCAGGAAGATAAGCAGCAGGAACATGCCGCCAAATGCGGCAACCTGAACATGAGACGTCTCAAGGTGGTGCGCGTATTCATCAGGGTGACTGAGGGCCATCTGTATTACGTTTTCAGGTGAGATCCCTGCTGTCACCGCAACTATCAGCACCGGGAACACAAGGCGCATACCAAACACGGCGATCAGTATGCCCCAGGTCAGGAAGCGGCCCTGCCACTTCTCATCCATGTGCCTGAGCACCGATGCATTCACTACCGCGTTATCAAACGACAGGCTCACTTCGAGCACGCCGAGGATGATAACCAGGGTCATGACCGTGGCGATCGGCCTGGAGCTTTCCATACCCCACCACCAGGCGAGTACCAGGCAGATGGCAGTGAACGCAAAAGACAGTCTGAAGTGCTGCATATATTATGCGTGTCCGGTCCGGGTAATTCAGGGGTCTGTCACCCCAGTGTAGTCCATCCGGCCACTGTCGCCCGCATAGTGGCCTCATTTAGCTGGTAATCCAGCCTATGTTAGCTGCTCATATACACCAGCTCTGGCAAACTTTTTCCGAACAGGGAGGGAGGGTAGCAAGTCTCAGAGATTTTTTCAGAACGGTGTAATTGCAATGCATTGTCCCGGTGAGCCATTTCAAAACATAGTTTGCGGAAACAGCTACCCTCCCTCCCTGCTTCCGTACATCAAGCCACTGAACCATCGCTGCTAGAAACCACCAAACAACTCGCCCCAGTCGTCACAGTCGACCCCAGCCATCCACCCCAAGGCCCGGCAGAATATGATCGGGGTCGACCGTGTCAACTACGTCGGGTGTAAGTGGAGTTTCCTGCCCCCGGGGGTAGTCCCCCTTTTGCACCGGACCTGGCAATATATCTGCCCGTGAAATTTGAGGGGTTTCTATAAAGGCTCGGCCCCGAGAATTTCTCAACCAGAAGCGACAGCTATCCTGGGTGCATCACAGCCACCATCTGTGAAATGATTTGCCCTGGAGCATCCCCCCCCATGGCCATTCAGCCACCAGATATTGGCAGAGGTGATGCAGGCAGGCATGACCATTTTCATGGTCTCAGACACTCCGGATTGAGCTAATCCCACGCCCTGAAGGGTCACCATTCGCCTACCTTGAGGCATCAGAGTGATTAGCTGGCTAACGAATGGGCGGTTTCAGTGCGGAGAGGATGACCGCATGATTCTCGGGCTGTGGAGTCAGTGGAGGATGGAAATATCGTCGCGCTTCCTCGAGTTGGGGGCTTCACCATCGTTAGACGCGAATTGCTGCATAGATCATATACAGCGATGTCAGAATTCAAGCCAACGATCGAGTTTTCAGAAGGGACAGGTCTTCCCGCCCGCGCCGTTCGGCCGGTGAAATCCGTACTTTTGCCCACTGCCACATCCTGAATTTATTCCCAAACTTCGCAATAGGGCGTTAATACTGCTTATACTTACTGCCACCTCAACTTCAATATAATCCAGAGATAAACTGTTATGGGGATTTTGAACGCACGACTGCAAGCCGTTGCCGATGGCTATATCAACCAGGAACTCTATGCAGGCGTCGCCTGGCATGTTGAACATGCTGGGGAAATCATCTCCAGTGGCACCTCCGGCACCTCCGATGAAGCCAGGGAAAAGCCGCTGACGGCGGATGCGATTTACAGGATCTATTCCATGACTAAGCCGATCGTGTCCATTATGGCGCTCATCCTTATCGAACGCGGCCAGTTGCGTCTGTCGGATTTTCTCATGCAGTACATCCCGGCGTTTGCCGCTACTGAGGTACTCTGCGAAAGCGGCACTGAGCCACCACAGCGGCCCATAATGATCGAGGATTTGCTCACACATCGGTCCGGTTTGAGTTACGACTTTGTGCCCGGCTGTCCCGTGGCCGAACAATACTCAGACATTGAACTGATGAATGGGGTCCACAGGAATCTCGAGGAGTTTGCTGACTGTCTCGCCAGCTTTCCACTGGCTTTTCATCCGGGCACTCGCTGGCACTACTCTTATTCGACAGATGTACTGGCACGTGTTCTGGAGGTGGTCAGTGGCCAACGTCTGGACCAACTACTGGAGGAAAATATCTTCGCGCCACTGGGTATGGGCGATACGGGCTTTTCTGTCCCGGCAGACAAACAGGCCCGGAGATTGCCTCTGTATGGTTTTGCGAAGATTGATTTGTCCTGGTCGGTGCCACCGGCACATGAGCTGCTGTTGCTGGACGGGGAAGCCATTTATCCCTCACAGCCGGGGCACGATACCCTGCGCGGGGGCCACGGCTTGTTTTCAACCTGCGCTGACTATATAAAGTTCGCCACCATGTTGTTGAGCGGCCAGGCACCGAATGGCAAATCAATCATCTCAAGCCCAATGCATACCATGATGCAGGCCAATCGTATTCCACCGCAGCAGTTGCCCCTCTCGCTTGGGCCAATGGCGTTTCCCGGCTACGGATTCTGCCTGCTTGGTCGGGTGATGCAGGATGTCGGGCAGGCGATGAGCCTTACCGCTGCCGGGGAGTTCGGATGGGAGGGAGCCGCCGGGACCTATTTCTGGGTCGATCCCAAAAATCAGCTAGTGGGCGTTGTGATGACGCAGTTCCTGGGCACCTACCTGCCATTGGGCGACGATATTCGTGGTGCAGTTTATGCGGCGCTGTAATCCTGAGACGGTTACTGGTTCAGTCTTACTCGAAAATACTTTTGCCTATCACGGCCTCGTCCCCCAGGCTGAGTTCAATTTCCGATGAATACATTATTGAAGCGCACCTGTCGACGAAGCGCTCTTCGTCTTCAGCCGCCGCCGGGCCGATCTCCGCCATGGCGGGTGGCCCTAGAAATCACCGGCGTCAATTCGTCGGGTGATTGACCCTTCTCCAACTTGCCCTGACGAACAAATAGAAATAGCGGGAAGGCAAAAGCAAATGCTAAACCGAATGCCAGAATGATATACACCCAGAAAAAACCCATACCCATGCGTTTGGATTCAAAGTAGATCCAGGTAAGCCCGGTAATACAGGCAATTGCCAGATCCCAGCTCAATGACTGGGCTGCCGCATTGGTCGCACCGGCTGCTATAAATTCCGCCACATCAAAGCTGCCGTCAGATTCAGCGATAAATTGCAGGTTGTAATACCAGGTCATCACCAGTCCAACAATGGCCAGTAGGAGATAGATGGTTCTTGTTATGCTCATTCTCGAATGTCCCTTCTTTTGATTATTGTTACGAGTAGTAGCGGCGCAGGCAAGACAAGCTGAGTTCGCCTCCACCAGCGAGCATTTCTTCCTTCACTATCCTACACCTGTGCATGGCCATTTCGTAATCTAGCTCACAAGCTCGGCCCCAGCTCGAAGTTCGGTTTCAAAAACCCCTTACCCTTCTTCAACTTACCGCAACAATGTTCGGTAAAACCAACCACAAACTCTGACATTGTCTTGGTCGACCACTATCCCATATCCACCAGAGAAACCACCACCCTAGCCGACGCACTCGACGAACCCGACGCAGGCCACCCACCCCAACTGTCCCAGAGCGGGAACTTTTCACGTTCAGTAACTAGATCACAGGAAAAAATTTGCTCTCGACACTCCGTTTATCTCGCCTATACTTTTGACAGATTCGGTTAATGGAACTATTTTTATTAGGCGAGTACCAGATCGAAAAACTGAGCAGAATCGAAGGTCAGGACTATCTACGATGACGCTCCAAATTGTAGTTGTCTCCTTTGTGCTGATTGCTCCCGCCAGGGACGCGCTGGGCCGAGCGAACCCGCGGCGCACATGGCCGGCGCTATTGTCGATTCGGATTCCAGGCAACAACTCCGATTTCTAAGCTATAGATATCGAGGAAAGGGGTGAATCATGTCAATACACACACGATTTCCCGGTCGTGGTTGGCAGTTGTGGTTGATGATCGTTACTTGCCTCATACCCGCACCGGGTACCGCCAGGGACTTCTTCGTCAAGGGCGTCGAGGGACAGATCGACCTCGAGTTGGCCTACGGTCTGCAGATACGCCTCGATGACCCCGATCAGGCCTTGATTGCTACCGCCCATGGTGGTACCGCTTTCAGCGCCAACTTCGACGACGGCAACCTCAACTACGACAAAGATAATTTTGCTCATAATATGGTGCGCCTCACCGGCGAGTTGGCGTTGGAGTGGCGCAATTTCGGGCTGTTCGCCCGTGGTTACGGGTTCTACGATTTCGAGAACAAAGACTCGGACCGGGAGCGGACGGACCTCAGCAACGATGCCATGGATCTACTGGGGAGCGATGTCGAGTTGCTCGACGCCTACATTAGTGCTCACTTCGAGGGGCCGGGGGCACTCCATGTGCCGATCCAGATGCGGCTCGGCGATCAGGTGCGCAACTGGGGCGAAAGTACTTTCTTCGCCGGAGGAGTAGGTGTCACTAACCCCCTCAATTTACCCCTCTTCAACCAACCCGTGAGCAGCCTCCGCGACCTGTTCATACCCATTGGCATGTTGTGGGCCTCAGTGGGCGTAAGTGAGCTGATTTCCGTCGAGGGCTACTATGCCTACGAATGGAAGGAAACCCTCCTCAACCCGGTGGGCGGCTATCACAACGCCAACGACATCACCGCCCCCGGCAAAGAACGGGCGCAACTAGGGTTCGGCGATTGGTCAGATCTCGGTACCGATCGCTGCCAGGCTTTCAATCTGCCGGCCGCGGCCTTTCCGGACCAACAGTGCTTCGACCGGGACTTTCTGGCCATCACCGACATCAGCACGAACCCGGCCAGCGATACCGGTCAGTGGGGGATCAGACTGCAGTCGACCATTCCCCAACTGAACGACAGCAACCTGTCGGCGTACTTCGTCAACTACCACGCCGACCAGCCCGTGCTCAACGTCCGGTTGCCCGGTGAAGACATCATCGCCCAGACAACCCTAGAGGCCATCGCGGACCAGGCGGCCAGGATGGCCGCGGGAGTCCCCGGTTTAACCCCCGAGGATACCTTCCTGGCGGCGTTCACCATCGAGAACAGTACCTACACCAATGCCACCGAAGGTATTATCGAGTATGTCGAGAACATCAAGATGCTCGGCTTCAGCTTCAACACCACCACCATCCAAACCGGAACGGCCTTCTCTGGCGAGATTTCCCACCACTGGGATGTGCCAGTGCAGATCGATGATGCGGAGTTGGTCGCGGCGGCATTCACCCAGTTCCTGTCCAACCCCGCGTTCCTGGACAACCAGGTCTCCAATGGCGAGCGGCTAGCGCCAAACGAGCTAGTTCAAGGCTTTCGCCTCGAGGAGAAAACCCAATTGGTACTGGGCTTCACCCAACTACTGGGGGCGCGGCTCGGGGCTGCGCAGATCGCCATCATCGGTGAGGTCGGCTGGACCCACTTCGACCTGCCCAGCAAGAACAGACTACGTATGGACGGCGTCGGCACCACAACATCGGGTAATCCGGATCAGTCGCTGCCGGCGGGCAGCCCCGACAAGCCCTTTGGCGGCATTCATGCCGGCAAGCCCGCGCAGGACTCCAAACACTTCGCCGATGACGACTCCTGGGGTTACCGGCTGGCGACTTCATTGACCTACCAGAACGTTCTCGGCGCCTTCACCGTGAGTCCCCGGGCCATCTGGCGTCATGACGTCAATGGCGTCGGCCCCGCGCCGGGGACGAGTTTCATCGAGGGTCGCAAGGCCATCACCCTGGGGGTCAATCTGGGCTATCTCGCCGGTACCTTGACGGCCGATATCAGCTATACCGGGTTCTGGGGCGGCGGAGACCACAACATTACCAACGATCGGGATTTCTTGGCTTTTAACCTGAAGTTCATCTATTGAGGCGAGGGCAACAGACATGCGTTATCAAAGCTTGATTTTTTGTTTGACCACCTTGGCTCTGGCCACGAGAGCCCTGGCCGGTGTTTCGGCCCAAGAAGCCGCCCGGCTTGGTGGCCAGGAGCTTACGCCGGTCGGCGCCGAGCGCGCCGGCAATGCCGAGGGCACCATCCCGGCCTGGACCGGCGGCATCACCGGGCCAATCCCGGGCTACCAACCCGGCGAGCACCATCGGGATCCCTTCCCGGATGACCCGATCCTGTTCACCATCAGCGACGCCAACCAGGAGCGCTATGCCGACAAGCTCAGCGAGGGTCAGAAGGCGCTGCTGCGGGCCTATCCCAGCTGGCGGATGAACGTCTATCGCAGCCGCCGCTCGGCCGCCTACCCGGAATTTGTCTACCAGGCGCTTAAATCGAATGCTGTCAACGCCCGGCTGGTGCCGACCGGAAAAGGCGGGGTGCGCGATTCCGAGCTCAGCTCCCCCTTTCCGATTCCCGGCCAGGGAGTGGAGGTGATCTGGAACCACAATCTGCGCTGGCGCGGCATGTACGTGGAACGTAGCAATGGCACTGCCGCTGTCACCCGGCGGGGTTTCTACCGTATGGTGATTGTAAAAGAGGAGATCGCCTTTCCCTACGGCTTTCCCTACGAACACTCGATCAAAACCCGTTTTCCCGAGCTTCTGGCCGCTTTCAAGCAGAAGCTCGTTTCGCCCGGCTCACAATCAGGATTCGGACAGCTGTCACTGGAGCCACTGGACTACAGCGATCGTACTCGCAACACTTGGCTCTACAGCGCGAACCTGCGGCGGGTGTTCCGCACCCCTTTTGCCGGTCTGGATCACCCGGCGCCGAATTCGGACGCTCTGCGCACCGTCGATCAGTTCGACATGTTCAACGGCACACCCTATCTGTTCGATTGGACGCTGCTGGGCAAGCGGGAAATCTATGTCCCCTACAACGCCTATCGACTGCACAGCAAAGAGCTGGCTTACAGCGATATTCTCGGAAAAAAGCACATCAACGTGGATCTGGCTCGCTACGAGCTGCACCGGGTTTGGGTCGTGGAGGGCGTCCTCGATCCGGCGGTCGAGCGTCGGGACATTCCCGGCGGCCGGCCCAATCACATTTACTCGAAACGGGTGTTCTACCTGGATGAGGATAGCTGGCAGATCGTGTTGACCGAGGACTACGACCACGAAGATCAACTGTGGAGAGTCGGCGAGGGGCATGTAATCAACTATTACGAGGTGCCGGTACCATGGACCACTATGGAGGTGTGGTACGATCTGAAGACGCGTCGTTATCTGGTCAGCGGCCTGGACAACCGGCGCCTCCCGTACCGATTCAGCGAAAAAGGGAACCCCAAAAACTTCAGCCCCAACGCGCTGAATTACTACGTGCGGTGAGCCCAGGAAGAGTTACTAGATGTAATGAGCAATCCCCACCCACGCCCCTAGCCCGGAGGGAATCTTCAGGCTGGCCTTTATGCAGAAGAACCTTTTAGTATTCGATAAAATTATCAGGAGTAAAATGGTGAAGCCAAAGGTTAATCTTCAGCACTGGATCCGCATTGGGTTATTGGGAGCAATACTTATTACAGGCAGTGGCTCGGCCCATGCGTACTATGGCATAGCGGAGTATGCCTCGGCTCTTGTAACGTTCATTGTGGCTGTGAATGTTCTCCTCTATGGCACGACACTCGGTCTCATCATTTTTACTCCACTTAGAGGAAAGCCGTTCTACGCAATGCTCTGGGGTGGAGCGGGACTGGTCGCATTGTTGCTCTATTTACTTAATATGAGCACACTTTTAGCCATCAGTTTTCTGACGCCTCTGGTTCTCTTCGTGTACGTTCTGGTCAAGATGTACGACGAGCCTGAAATGGCAGACAAGAAAAAAGCGCTACGCGAAACATTCATGACACGCAACCAGGCAAGAACCAGGAAAGAGCATTACATTTTTTGGGGTCTAATGATATCTGCACAGGGCCTTGCCCTTGTCGGATTCGCGGAGCTCGCTGACATGAGTCAATGGGTAATTCAAAGCCCTCGTGACTTCATCATCGGCTTTTTCCTTACCCGCTGGTTATGGTTCTGGGTTGCCGTTGTTCTGACAATTGCGTTCTTGGTTTACTGGTGGTTCAAGCGCACTGTCACGTTGACTGTTTTGATCGCGCTCACCACATTTATCGTGCTCAACGTCTATTCAGGCTGGTTTAACCCTGGATTGATGTTTCGGAGTCAGCAATGGGGCGCGGATTTCGCCGGATTTGATATGGCGGATGAGGTCATTAAGGATTCTGATGAAGTGATAGTTGTCGAAATCAATGGTGATGCCAGAGCGTACTCGGATTTGTTCATTACGCAGCCGCATGTTGTCGGAGACATTGTTGGCGGCGAGGAAGTTGTGATGACCTATTGCGGGCTAAGTCATTTGGGTATGGCCTATTCACCGTTTATCAATGATCAACGGCTCGATCTCAAGGTGTTTTCCCAGCTGGAGAACAATCTGATCATGTGGGACAAGGTAAGCGGCTTAACGGTTCAGCAAATCCGTGGCCATTTTGAAAAACAAGAAAATCGTATGAAGGATTTTCCGAGTTTCAGGATGAGTTATGGCTCGTTCAAGGAACTGTTTCCTAATGGTTATGTTTTCTACAATCCAATAGCTAGCCTGAAGGAGAACCCGATCAAGCACTACTGGGATAGCATGACGCGCTTGATCATGTTTCATGCAATCGACAGTCAGCATGATAATCCAGACACCCCGGTGTTCCCGACACTCGATCTGCAGGACAGTCGACTACCTTGGAAGGAGAAAATCTACGGCGTTCGGAAAAATGGGGATGCAGTAGCTTACACGCGACAATTCCTCAAAGATAACCCTTTCTTGCGTGCGACAATCGGTGGAGAAGAGATCGTGATTGTCTACAATGAGGATGTTCATAATCAGGATGAGAAGCATGGCATAGTGACACCATTTTACGCTGACGGTTATACAGGAGAGTCTGTTGATGTTTACGGGAACACCGATGATGGTCGAAAACTCCGCCGCTTCGAAGGGATGTTGTCCCAGTTGTTCTGGATGATCTGGGTCAACTTCGAAAAAGACACCGCTATCAATCGAGTATGATCGCGGGTGAAGTTTTAAGGGACGGCTCGGCTTCGCCAGCCTGTGTGTGGCGAATTCGTACTTTAGGTATGGCATCAAACAGTTAAGCAAACCCAAAAATAATTCCAAATCAACCCGACATACCCGACGCACCCGACGCACTCGAAGCAGACCACACACCCCAAGCCCTTCCACCACATCACCGGCGTCGAGTGCGTCAGGTTCGTCGGGTGTAGCTGGAGTTTCTACCCCGGGGCAGGCCCCTTTTCAGCGACAGTTTTTCATATACTCTGCCCGTGAAATTTTTTGGAAATTCAATAAAGGCGAACTACCCAGAAACCAGCGATTCACTCGACGGTCCTGTAAAACCGGACGGCACGTAGAGCCCAGTTCGGCCCTGGCTCGGAGTTCGGTTTCAAAAACCCCTTCCCGCTCTTCAACTTACGGCCACCTAGCTCGGTATTGCCCCAACCAAGCTCGGCATAAGATCGGTCTCAGCCACCCTGCCCTACTCCACCAGAAAAACCCGTTACCTTTCTTCGGCTTACTGCCCACTTACCCGTTAGACCACCCGACTC
>SMVA01193630.1_pt1 | contig 10623 bp, 7 predicted proteins | sample 2456451 | NCBI WGS metagenome assembly SMVA01 (sample SAMN11095933, study PRJNA526329) | marine sediment metagenome | biome: Marine sediment; feature: Surficial sediment; material: Deep marine sediment; isolation source: Hadal surficial sediment | place: Pacific Ocean | collected 2014-05 | depth 0-1...
GAAGTCCCGTTGCCCCATCACTGCGATGGCCGCATTCAGCCCATCGGGGTTATCCGGATTCACATCGAAGATGAGCACCCGGTTGTTGCCGACATCGGAGACGAAGAGCCGCTCCTGCACGGGATCATAGGCGATACTACCGGGCCCATTGAATTTGGACGGCCCTATGCCGGGGTCGCGGCTCTCGAAATCGTCCTGACCGATGACCCCCACGGCTCTGGGGTCATCGGTCAGCCCGTCCGGATCTACATCAAAGATAAGGACGCGGTTGTTCGGGCCATCGGACACGAACAAACGCTGATTCTCCTCGTCCAGCTGAGTGCCAGAGATTGCGCCCAGCCGGTTGGGGCCAAGCCCGCGCCGGGTTGATGTGAAGTCCGGCTGACCAATGACCACCTCCGCGGAAGGAAGATTTTCCAAACGACTCGGATTTCCATCGTAGACGAGAATGCGATTGGCGAACCTGTCGACTGTAAAGAAACGCTCCGTGGAGGTGTCGATGATGGCGCCAGCTCCCGGAAACGTTGCTTCCTCCGCGGTGGTCGGCGGCACGGACCGCCGCCCATAAATACTCTCCCGGCTGGTGATGAATCGAGCCTGGCGATCCACCGGTAGCCCTCGTCCATCCAGCTGAAAAGCCCTGAAACCCCCGTTGCCGAAGGCCGGAATAAAGAGCAGGTCATGGGCACTGTCCAGCGCCACTGCGCCGGGTCACCAAACGCTCCCGGAGTCGGGACCTCCGTTCGTGATACCGCCGATGAACGTTGGATTGCCCCACGCGTCATCCGAGGCCAGCACGTCCGCCGCCGGCTGACCGTCAACGGGGACGCACTCGCACACCAAGGATGCTGCGGATTGTGCGAATGCCGCCGATGTCAACAAGGCCGAAATCATCGCCGACCCAATGAGTCCTAAGTGGCGCATGAAACTCTCCTTCTTATTTCCGGTGGCTGCCGAAGCGCACACTGACCAGCTAAGCGCCCCGATTCTGTAGCGTACTCTACCCTAGTCATGCGGCTGGAGGAAAGTTTCAAGCCTTTCGGATGCGCCAACTCGAACTCGCACGACGGTCCTCGACACATTCGCATTGAGGTGCCCGGCGCAGGACCGAACTCAATCTGCGCTTGCCGATCGTCGGCAAACACGGAACCTGGACAGCTCCCATCGTGTGGGGGGCGAATTAGTAATTCTTAGCGCAAATCGCCTCGAAATCCAAGACTTGCCAATTGTGGCGTGGTCGGTAGGCTCTTCGGATCGTGCGTGACTTAGTTATCCTTTTCATTCACCTGATCGTGACCACCGCTCGCCTATTCGGACCAAGCGGTCGTCGCTCGATTATGGCCGAGTCACTACTCGTCAAACACCAGCTACTGATTCTCAATCGGTCCCGCGAGCGAGCGCCGAACCTTCGCCCGATGGATCGAGTCATCGCGGGGCTTTGCGCCGCCGTCATGCGCCCTACCTGCCTGACCCGCTCAGCCATCGTCCTTAAGCCCTCGACGATCATGGGCTTCCATCGGGCGCTAGTGAAACGAAAGTATCGGTTCCTGTTCACCCCCAAACGCCGCGGAAAGCCCGGCCCCAAAGGGCCTTCTCCTGAGCTGATCGCTGCAATCGTCGAGATGAAGCGAAGGAACTCGCGCTTCGGCTGCCGGCGTATCGCCCAACAGATCTCGTATACCTTACGGTGTCGAACTCGACAAGGATGTCGTCCGCCGCGTACTGGCCAAGCACTACCGCCCTGAGCTTGGCTCTGGCGGCCCGTCCTGGCTGACTTTCCTTGGCCATTTGAAGGATAGTCTCTGGAGTGTCGACCTCTTTCGCTGTGAGTCACTCATCCTAAGGACCCACTGGGTGATGGTGGTCGTGGATCAGTTCACTCGGCGAATCATCGGCTTCGCCGTGCAGTCAGGTGTGCTCGATGGACCCGCGGTCTGCCGTCTATTCAACGAGGCGATCGCCGGGACAGGAGCCCTACCCCGCTACCTCAGCAGCGATCACGATCCGCTGTTCGAGTTCCATCGCTGGAAGGCCAATCTGCGGATTCTTGAAGTCACGGAGGTGAAGACCGTGCCCTAATGTACCGCTCTCGCATCCCTTCGTCGAACGCCTCATTGGGACAGTCCGCCGCGAGTGCCTTGATCACATACCTTTCTGGAACGCCCGCGATCTAGAGCAGAAACTGCTGCATTTTGAGGAATACTACAATCGGGACCGTGTGCACCGAGGACTCGGAGGCGTGATACCCGATCCGAGACCGCCAAAATCAGCGCAGAAGATGACTCGCTTGGATAATTACCGCTGGAAATCCTGCTGCCGTGGCCTATACCAGTTACCTATCGCCGCTTGATTATGAATTCGCCACCCACAGGTTATTAGTGCCCCTCGCTGAGTGAGACACTAAGGTGCGACGCACTCGAAATTTTCTGCGTCGTCGATGCTCCCGCGGCCCCCGTAGCGGGCAACGTTAGGGTAGACGCATAACGGTCGAGACCGCTCTACGCTAGCGTCCGCCGGTAGCACGTTCCCGTAAACCGCGCCAAATCCCCCGGGCAGGTCGGTCTTGTAAGCCACCATCCTCTCAGGCGGAAGCCCTCTTTCTACCCAACTCTCCAGAGCTGTTAGATCGTCGAACACGTCGGGTCCAGGCCCACCATCACAGTGATACATGCCCGGTATCAAGAAAAGCCGCAGAAACTCGTCGACTCGATCGGCGCCCATTGTGTCTCGGACGTCTTCATAATATTGGATCGTGCGCAGGGGATTAAGGCCGACGTCAGCCCAGCCATGCCACATCAAGATTTTTTTACCGCCCGCATGTACTCGACTCAGATCGGTGTCAGTGGCATTGATAATGCCAGCCATGAACGATGTGTCGGGCACATGCTCGAAATCTAGATCTGTTAAAATGTCGAAATTCGGTTGATCCTGCTCTAATGCCAGGTACTTGAAGAAGCTGGACCCGTTTCGAAGTTGCACCGGTTCAAAAGGGTCCCCGCCATAGGAGTTGGTCTCCCCAAGAGGCTGATCAGGCGTCGGCACCACGCCAGTAAAGTACAAATCCCATCCGCCAGAGAATCGATCTGGAGATCCTTCCATCCACTCCGCGCCTTTCACGGCGCCTGGATATAAATCGTTGCCTGGGCCATCGTAAATTTTAACGATCGCTTCGATTTGCGCGGCCGTGAAGCACTCATCGCCGCGACCGGAGGTACACAACTGGAGATCCCGGCGAGGCTCGAAGTCACACTTGCGGGGATCGTCTATCAGCCCGTCCTGCAGACCGTCGATGTTGTCACAGCGGGCGTACACTGCCTCGCCGAGCACCCTGAGCTTCTCGCGCGGCACATAACCCTCTTGGTCGTTTCCAAACAGAGTTTTCGCTACCCAACTGGCGTTATAGGTTTGTTTATAGGTGTAATCATAGACTGGCGCACCAATACTCCAACCGTCGAAGTCATCAGGGAATCGTTGTGCCTCCATCAACCCCTGCCTTCCGCCAGTCGAACACCCGCGGAAATAGGAAAGTTCCGGGCCGCGTCCGTAGTAGCGTTCAATGATCTTCTTTGCTGATTGGCTGGTAATATGCACCGCCCGAAAACCGAAATCGATCTCCGCTGCACGATTGTTGAGCGCGAATGTAGGAGAGGGCCCCTGGTGGCCCGTATCCGTGGACGCCGTCGCGTAGCCACGAGCTAGACCGTAGGATTGATCGAAAAACTCACCAAGATAGCCGCCATTGCCCACCATATAGAACTTGCCGTTCCAGGCCTCCGGCAGACGAACCTCGAAATTCACTTCCGGCAGAATGTGCCCGTGAACGCGACAATGCTGCGGGATCGTATCGGTGGAATCGATAAACTCGCTCGTCAGTATCGAGGATTGCAGGTCACTCATCGAGAGCAATGTCGTGCAAGTTGTTTCGTCGGCCCGTGTCACCGATACCGATAAGAGGATGAGCGCGGCAGACAAGCGACCATACTGTGCAAGTTGGTTTTCGGGTTTCTTCATTATCAAGCTCCAGGCGCAGCCAGACCGTCCGGATTACGGTAGGTGCTGCATTCGATTCGATGATTCCTGTCAGGTTGCCGGCCGGCCTTTAGCGGGCGGGTTCTCAGTAAAACCACACGTGGGGATGAGATAGTCGAACTCGTCACTATGCCAGTCAACGTCAAAGCCTTGTCCAACGGTCATGATAGATCTTCATTATCTTTCCGACGTTGTACTATCGATTGTCGACAACGATTTTTCCGCTTTTGATCACTAACCGGATGCGAAGCAGCGCCGTGGTGTCGGTGAGCGGATCCCCATCAAGGATCACGATATCGGCAAGTTTCCCGACCTCCAACGTCCCGATGTCGTTGCTGAGGCCGACGCCAGCGGCAGCGTTTTTCGTCAACATGGTGACAATGTCGCGCGGCGAGAAGAATAATCGTAATGGCCTCAACTCATGGGCCAGAGAGTCCTTCGGGGAATAACGCGTATCGGTACCGTAGCCGTAGACGACACCGGCGTCCCATAGGAGTCTCGCATTGACCGGACCTTGGCCGCCTCGGGCCAGATTTATTGGAATCATGACAGCTGGGCGCCCGCCCGGCGCGACCCGTCCAATGTTTTCCTCATCGAATCTCGGCACGTAGACACCCAAGGTCGACGTCACCGGGATACCTGCCTCTGCAACCATGCGCGCACCCTGCGTACCGTCCAAAGTGCCGGTATGCGGTGTGTGGACCAGTCGCGTTACGCCGAGTTCAACTGCCGTGATCATGTCCGGCACTGCCGTCACATGAACGATGCAAGGGAGTCCCTGGCGTTTCGCTTCGTCCACGATGGCCGCGAGCGTTTCAGCCTCGTTTCCGGCGGGAGTCGTCTGAAACACCGTCTTGATCGAGTCAACGCCTGCGGCCGCTGCCCGTTGTACCGCGGCCCGCGCTTCCTCTGGTGTACCGAATGAGTTGGCACGCCCCGAGGTAATCAGGCGCGGGCCGATGATCTCGCCTTCGCGCAGCCGCCGCTGAAGCTCCAATATGCCCTCTACATCGTCGCCAGCGGACAAAATGGTCGTAAAGCCGGCGTTTAGCCACGCTTGCATGTTCGCGGGGCCCTGCTCCTCCAGCCACTGCATCGCTTCCTGCCCCGGGGAACCCATGATGTGGCGATGCGCGTCGATGAACCCCGGCATCACGGTCATTCCTCTAGCATCGATTTCCTCTGCGCCCGCGGGGGCCGTCAGGCCACCAGCGGAGACGGACACGATGCGCCCGTCGCTGACGACTATGGTGCCTTGCTGGAGAGTTCCGCCACTACCGTCAATGATTCGCGCGTTCGAAATTACTATGTCCTGTGTCGCGCCGACATTCGATAGCGCGATCAGTGAAATAAAAGTTAGTAATTTCGTCATTCTTGCTCTTCAGGTTCAGAATTAATGTGACTAGAAATTATTCATGTGGTGGGCACTTTCTAGAAACACAGGCTGGATATTATTTCTCCAACTCCCTTAACGATAGACAGAGATCTCCTACTTTTCCGCCGGCAGGTACAGTTTCAAAAACCGGTCGATGGTCCTAGTGGCATGCTGTTTCAGTTCATCTTCTGATAGCGTGGCCGATGACAAGATGAGCTGCCTGATGTACCAGGAATTCATAAGCGCAGAATTAAAGAACGAAGCGGTCTCCTCGGGATCATCGATGCTTAGGCGCAAACTGTGTTTTAGCTTGGCGAAATACCTGGTCAATATGCGCATTCTGCGAGCGGGTCCCTCAGCCCAATACAGCTCCGCGGCGCGGGAGAATCGATTTTGCTCAGAGACGATCAGGCGTACAAGCGCGACATGCGTTTGCGAGCTGACGATGCGCATCCGCTGATGAGCGAAGCGTTGTAGCGTTTCCCGAATATCATCCTCCAGATCTAGCTCCGGTTCGTCTTGCCCAGCGACGATCGACTCGACGACGGACCGGAATAGATCCGCTTTTGTCGGGAAACAACGATAAAGGGTCGTCTTGGATCCGCCCGCCTTCTTGATGACGGCGTCCATTGAAGTTCGCTCATAACCCAGTTCTAGGAACAGGTCGGTCGCGACTTGAAGTAGCTTGCCCGCTCTTATCTGACCACGCATCATCGGCGGGGACGGCGTTGTCGTTCTATTAACTCGCATGGTTGAAAATGTCCTTTCGGTCTTGCTTGACTGACTAGGCAAGCGTAACCCTACGAACCGTGAAAGGCACAGCGACTTGCGTCCCCGGAACTCCGTTTCTTGCAAGGAACCGATCTATTATAAAGGACTAAGTATGCGAGGCGCTTCACCGCCAACGGATACGGTAGCGAGGCTTCAGTCGTTTGCTCCTCCCGAACGAGACAGCGAAAACCCATCGGCTGGTCGCTCAAGAGTTACCATTCGAATTCGGTTTGAGCCGTCCCTTGAAGGATTGCCACTAGCGACGATTTTATCGCCCGGCAGGATGGTATCTGGTTTTAAGCCCATCCGAGCCAATATGATTGTATTGTGCCATTCCAACGCCCAGACCTCGGGTTCTCCGGCTTCACTCACGACTTCCACATAAATAAATGAGTGCGGATTGCGCCACAGGATCTCCGCCACCACTCCTTCAAGAGTTATGCTCTGGCCAGCAATGTAGTGAGCTGGAAATGAGTGGTGGGGCCATGCAGGGAATGAGAGCCCGACTAGTCCAGCCGTGAGGCCCAGTAGAAGAAATTTACGGTTCATGGTTTTTCTCAGGATCTCGGTTTGATTTGAATAGTACTGTACTGTACTGTACTGTATCGTACTGATGAGGTCAAGAAAGGCATCCTCATCTGTTTCTGAAAAATTTTCGTTACAGCATCGACGACATCATCACCCGCCGCAGAGTGGGTGATTGACATAATAATGTACGATACGGTACAGTACACGAAACTGCTCTGTATGGTACTTATATAACAACGAAACGAGCAGAATTCTTGAAATTTCTGACTGTTGCAATCTAGTTACATGGGGTCCTATAAAGCCATGGGCGCACCTCTAGTAACCACGAGGGGAAACCTTAATGAGTAACGAATATGCCAAACGGCTGTGTAGTGCTGTCCTAGCGTTTTCTGTGTTGCTGGGGTGGCCAACGTTTTCATCTAGCCAGGAACCCGGAGCCGCGGGCGCCCTCGAGGAAATCATTGTTACCGCTAGGCGGCGGGAGGAGAGCCTCCAGGAGGTCCCAATCTCGGTGGTGGCTTTGAGCAACGAAGATCTTCAGATCCGGGGACTCGACCAGCTTGAGGACTTGAGCGCGAGAATCCCGAACGTTTCGCTGCTCGGCGGCGGGGCGGAGGGCGATGTCGGGAGCTCATTCGTCATGCGCGGTGTCCCCGGCGTCGGGACCTACATCGACGGTGTGTGGCAAGCAGACGGTGCCGGCCTGTTACGCCTCGATTTCGTTGAGCTCGAGCGTGTCGAGGTGCTGCGTGGACCGCAAGGCACGTTGTTCGGCAAGAACACGACCGGCGGCGCAATCAATATCATCACGGCCCGGCCGGCCGAGGAATTCGGCGCGAGGGCCAAGGTTACCGTCGGTTCCTACGATCGACGCGATGTCACAATCGGCGTCGATGTGCCGTTTACCGAGAGCTTCCGTGCCAAGTTCACGGGAGCCAGCCTGACAACGGATGGCTTCATAGAAAGCACTATCATTGACCGCAGCTTCGGCGACATCGATAACACGGTTCTGCGTGCCGACTTCGTCTATGAGCCGAGGGACAATTTCGACCTGCGATTCATTTACGAAACGATCGATCGCAACGAGAATGGGGCGGCGCGCATTCAAAACGGCTTCATCGAAGACGGTACGGTGGTGAATCAACAGATTGCGAGAAGTCAGTATTTCACGCATGCAGGCCTGGATACGACGAACGCTACCGGCGCAGCCGGGTTCCCTGGCGGTTCACTGGGCCAATATGAAACGCGCTCGGATCTCGAGACCGATGGCACGGTCATCGACCAGGCGAGCGCAACGCTCGACATTAATTGGGCTCTCTCCGAGAATCTCAGCCTCCGTTCGATCACTAACCATCGCACCCATGTCAATCGAATCTATACCGATTTCGATGCGCTAGAGGTGACACTGATCGAGGACGACCGCAACCAGAATCTTCGTCAGTCGACGCAGGAGTTCCAGTTGACGGGCGGCAGCGATCGGTTGAATTGGGTCGGCGGACTCTTCTTTTGGGATGAATTTGAGGAGCAACGCAGGTTCCGCCAGACTTTTACCGAGTTCAGAGAGGGTGAACTCAATTTTGCGCCGGTTCTGGATGCTGCGGCCCTCTTGATGAATCCCGGCTCGCCACCCAGTATCGTTCGTGGGCCTGGGAACTCCGACGAGTTTACTGGCAACGCGACCGACGGCTGGTCGATTTTCGGTGAGGTCGATATCTCGTTGACCGATCGGTTGACGTTGACCATCGGTTACCGGCACCAGGAGGAAGATTTCGAGTCCTTCACGAAGACCCCTGACGACAATGTCTCCCAGCCGGGTGGGTTGTATTTTGGGAACGATGCCTTTATATGGCCCGAGCAGGGCGGTTCATGCGCGGGCGGAAGCTGTACGCCTAATCCGAATTTCGATATCGGGAACTTCGAAGTGGGGCAGAGGTTCCCTTCGGGCCAGATGTTCCGCGGCTCGATCGGCCAGGTGAACACGGCCGTCCTGGGACCCGGCAGTGTCCCGACACTGCTCGGCTTGCAGTCGGCGGTGAGACCTGCGGACTTCGAATCGGATACGGGTCGCTTGTCGCTGTCCTACCAGATCAACGACACCATCATGGTCTACGGAACGTACTCGGAAGGCTTTGGCGCAGGCGGAGTCAGCGCGACCAGCATCACAATCGCCGGCGTACCGACGACCGTAATTCAGCCGTTCGATCCCGAAGAACTCGAGAACATCGAGATTGGCTTCCGGTCGGATCTGCTCGATGGCCGTTTGCGCTTCAATCTCACCTACTTTACCGGCGAATGGACGGGCATTCAGGTGGCCGAGACCGTCGAGGATCTCGACTGTATTATCGCGGGCGGCACGCCGGCGACCTGCCCGAATTTGCCGAGTCTGTTGACCTTCAACGCCGGTGCGGCAGATGTGAGTGGGGTCGAGATCGAAATTGTCTACCGGCTGACGGACAATGTTCTCCTCGACGGTAATTTTGGGTTCCTCGATACGGAATATACCGATACGGGCACGTCTCAGGACATTCAAATCGGTGATACGTTTCAACAGGCACCGGATCTGACCTACAGCGTCGGGGCGCAGTACAACGCTGATTTGTCGAACGGGGGCAAAGTCCTATTCCGGCTCGATTATGCGTACACGGACAGTTACGTCCGCTCCCGTGAGCGGCAGCGCCAAACTGGGCAGGCCGACTTCGGGCTCGTGAACGCGCGATTGGCGTATACGCCGCCCGACGGCAACTGGCGTCTGTCGGTCTTCGGGACCAACCTGACCGACGAGTTCTACTTGAATTCGGGCTTTCTCTCGACAGGAACGACCCAGGATCTCGCGACGATTGGTCGGCCGCGCGAAGCTGGTGTGACATTCGAGTTCTTCTTTGATTAGATCGCCGCATGTTCGCTAGACGACACAAGACCTGGCAACGGTAGGTAGACCACGGGAAATGGGCGCTTCTCTGGAGTTCTACTTTTAACGAGCGCGGGCGTTCTTGACGTTTAACGCAAAAGGCTGAGTGATATGCATTGTTCTGGACAAACCGTGGCTCAATCGGCAGCGCACAGACTGAGTGCTGCGTCATATTTGCGCCGATGTGTCGCAGCGCGAGCGCGGGAGCGTTCGAGCGCCTTAGTCGAGCGGGCACCGAGACGTGTCGACCGGACGAGCCGATTACGCACGGTGGGCTGGTTGCTGGCCTTCTCAGCTCTCTCGGCAGGATCTGCCCACGCGGCGGGTGATATCTGGGGCAAATGGGCACATCTCGGTGACTTCGCTGGCTACACGGCTGGGGGCCCACCCATGGCCGACTTTCAGTTCCTGCCCCTGAACGAGGATGGGCGCATGAGGGGCGAAAGCTGGAATCCGGGCATTCAAGCGCAGCCGGAACGCCAATGCTTCCCGCATTCGGCGGTGTGGGCCCCCTTCGGGCCAACCCCGATACATATTTGGGACGAAGGAGACCGCATCGTCATACGAATGCAGTCTAACGAGGTGCTCCGGTCAATTTGGATGGACGGCCGTTCCCACCCGCCAGCTCACGCGCTGCATACCTGGTCAGGGTTTTCCACTGGCGAGTGGGTGGGGGATACGCTCAAGATTACTACGACCCATAACAAAGAAGGTTTTATTCGCCGCAACGGTGTGTACCACAGCGACCGAGCCGTAGTCATCGAGTACATTACGCGCCACGATGGTTATCTCACCGATGTCGTTGTCGTGGAGGACCCGGTATATCTAACGGCGCCCCTCGTTCGGGAGCAGAGCTATCGTCAAATTCCAGCCGACACGGAGATCTATCCCTATCCCTGCGAGCAGCGCTGGCCAGTGGAGCTAGGCCCGGAACCTTTTCATTTCACGCCGCACTACCTGCCAGGTGAAAATCCGGTCCTGCAACGTGGGCGAGTTCGAGAGGACACTTTCA
>SMVA01362925.1_pt1 | contig 10623 bp, 8 predicted proteins | sample 2456451 | NCBI WGS metagenome assembly SMVA01 (sample SAMN11095933, study PRJNA526329) | marine sediment metagenome | biome: Marine sediment; feature: Surficial sediment; material: Deep marine sediment; isolation source: Hadal surficial sediment | place: Pacific Ocean | collected 2014-05 | depth 0-1...
ACGCTTCCGCCGGGCGAGAGCGGGTGTACCCGACGCGTCTCGCGATAGCGGTTGAGCAATACGTCATTCGAGCAGTCGAGAAAGATGACCTCGACCTGCGCGCCCGAACGCCGCAGCTGTTCGATCGCAGCCGGCAGCTCGCGGAGAAACGGTTCCTCACGGGCATCGATCGCCAACGCGATCTTCTCAATCGGCGGAGTGGCCTGGGTACAGAGGTGAAGAAATTGCTCGATGAGCTGAACCGGGAGGTTGTCGACGCAGTAGAAGCTCAGGTCCTCGAGCGCCGCCATCGCTGTACTCTTCCCGCTGCCGGAGAGTCCGCTCACGAACACGATGCGCGCATCCGAGTGTCTCAACGTCGCTCCATCTCGTTCCGCAAGCGCTGATCGAGGCGCTGCGCTGCGTTCACACCCGATTGGCGCTGCAGGTGCTCGCGGGCCGCCAATTCCACGACCGTCGCCATGGATCCGCCGGGCCGCGCAGGCAGCGTCAAACGCGGCAGACGGACACCCGCAAACTCCTCTACCGGCCGCTCCAACCCGACGCGTTCGTAGGCGGCGCCCTCCCGCCACCGCTCGAGTCGACAGACCAGATCAACGCTCATTTCATCACAAACCGAATTCTCACCGAACAGGTCGGGAACGAAGAAGATCCCGATTCCGCGGATTTCCATGTAGTGGCGAATTCTCTCAGGCGCGCGCCCCATGAGGCGGTCGCCCGGTTCGGGCGTCAGTTCGATCACGTCGTCTGCAACGAGTCGATGCCCGCGATTCAGCAACTCCAACGCGCACTCGCTTTTTCCAATTCCGCTCGGACCCAGCAGCGCAGCCCCAACGCCGTAGACCTCGAGGAGCGCCCCATGCACCGAAACCGTCATGGTCTCTCCCAATCCGCTGGACGCGCGACGAGGGCTAGCCTGCGAACCCTTCGGGCTCGCTTTCGGCGTCGCCTCACCCCATTCATGGGGTGAGACTCCTAGAGCTTGGTGTCCTCTTCTCCAATGGCCCGGATGATGTCGCTCTGGGTCTCGGCATCCGTGAGCTGCTGGCGGAAGGCCGGATCTCGAAAGAAGCGCGAGATTCGCGCCAGGGCCTTCAGGTACTGGCCACCGGAGTGCTCGGGCACGACGAGCAAAAAGAAGTGATAGGTGGGTTGGCGGTCGATCGATTCGAAATCGACCCCTTCTGGACTCCGGGCAAACGACGCGACCAAGCGGTCAAGGCCAGCCATCTTCCCATGGGGGATTGCCACGCCATCCCCAATTCCGGTGCTCTGGAGCGCCTCACGCTCGAGGATCACCTCCAGAAGGCGATCGCCCTCAATCTGGGGCTCCACCTTCGCCAACGCACCAGCCATTTCTGCGAGCACCTCGCGCTTGTTGCCGGCTCCGAGATTCAGAATCACGGCATCGTTCACGAGGATGTCCATAATCTTCATGGGAGATCCCTCGATTTGCGGGCGGGAGGCTAGCCGACTTCGCGCCGTTTCGTCGACGAGAGAATATTCAGCGATTCGCGGTATTTCGTGACTGTGCGGCGGGCGATGTTGATATTGGCGACCTTGAGCATCTCCGCGATCCGCTGGTCGGAAAGGGGGCGGCGCGCGTCCTCGGCGGTGATCAGCTTGCGAATCCGCTCCTTGACGCTCTCGCTCGCGACGGCCTCCCCCACGAACCGGTTGATGCTCGAGTTAAAGAAGAACTTTAACTCGAAGATGCCCTGTGGCGTATTGACGTATTTCGCGGTCGTAACCCGGCTGACCGTCGACTCGTGCATTTCGATGTCGTCTGCGACGTCGCGGAGATTGAGGGGCTTGAGGTGGTTGATGCCCCGTTCGAAGAACTCCCGCTGATATTTGATGATGCTCTCCATCACCCGGTAGATGGTGCGCTGACGCTGATGGATGGACTTGATCAGCCAAAGCGCGGATCGAACCTTTTCCTGCACATACGCCTTGGTGTCCTTCGAAGCGCCATTTCCGCGCGAGAGCACGTCACGGTAGAGGCCGTTGATCCGAAGCCGCGGCATTCCGTCATCGTTCAAGACGATGTGAAAATCATCCTTGACCTTGTGGACGTAGATGTCGGGGATGATGTACACCGGCTCATCGCCGCCGAACGCGCGTCCCGGACGCGGCTCTAGCCGACCGATGATATCGGCAGCTGCGACAACCTCGGTCACGCTGACATTGAGCGCTCGAGCCACTCCTCGGAAGTCGCGCTTGATGAGCGTGTCGATGCACTCGTCGAGAATCCGCAGGACCAATGGATCCTCGATCTTGAGTGTCCGGACCTGGACGAGCAGACACTCCCTCAAGTCCCGCGCACCCACTCCAACGGGATCCAGCGCCTGAACCCGAGCCAGTGCGAGTTCAACGGTGGCTTCCGACATGCCGGATTGGCGGGCCAACTCGCTGATCGTGGCCTGCAGATAACCGCGCTCATCGATATTGCCGATGATGAATCGCGCCGCAATCTCTTCCTCGATCGGCAACTCCGTGAGCTGCAACTGCCACTCGAGGTGCTCGGTCAGCGTAGCGCGACGCGTGAGCGTGGCATCGATCGAGGGCCGCTCCTCGGCGCCGCCGGAAACCTGTGATGTCTGCGGAGCCGAGTTGAGGTAATCCTGCCACTCCCAGTCCGCAATTTTCTCCGCGTCGCTGAGTTCCTCACCCGATTTCTGCGCATCCGCTGTGGACATCTCATCGAGGGGACGCTCTTCGCTCACAGCGGGCTGCGACTCTCCTGCCGCCTCGTATTCCTCGACCGGAGCCTCGCCGTCTTCGTCGACCTCGACGAACTCTTCGAGAACCGGATTCTCCTCCAGCTCCTGCTGGACGAGGCCCACGAGTTCGAGCCGATTCAGCTGAAGTAGCTTGATGGCCTGCTGCAGCTGCGGTGTCATCACCAGCTGCTGGGTCAGGCGCAATTGCTGTTTCAACTCGAGGGCCATTCGCTTATTCCGCTCGGCTTTTCTCGCGCCCCGTGAGCGCTGGAAGCCTAGAAATTGAAGTTCTCAAAGCTGGAAGTTCTCCCCTAGATAAATCTGCCGGACCTGTTTATCAGACGCGATCTCCTCGGGCGTGCCTTTTCGGATGATCTCTCCGTCCTTGATGATGTAGGCGTGATCGCAAATCGACAGCGTCTCCCGAACGTTGTGGTCGGTGATGATCACCCCTATCCCCTTGCGCTTGAGCTGCTCGATGATCTTCTGGATGTCGATGACTGCGATGGGGTCGATTCCCGCAAACGGTTCATCGAGCAGCATGAATTTCGGATCGAGCACCAAGGCGCGCGTAATCTCCACACGGCGTCTTTCTCCACCGGAAAGGGTTTCTCCCTTCAAATCTGCCTTTTCGGTCAGACCGAGTTCTGCCAAAAGCTCCCTCAGCCTTTCTCGCCGAACCGTTCGGTTGGTCTCCACAGTTTCGAGGATGGCGTTGATGTTTTCGGCGACGGAAAGCTTTCTAAAAATCGAGGGTTCCTGCGGGAGATACGTAATGCCGAGGCGCGCCCGGCGGTACATCGGCAAGCCCGTGATCTTCGTCTCCCCGAGAAAGACTTCCCCTGAAGAGGGTTTTACGCCGCCCGCCACCATATTGAAGGTGGTGGTCTTGCCGGCGCCGTTCGGCCCCAAGAGTCCCACGACCTCGCCGGGCTTCAACTCCAAATCGACCGATCGAACCACTTCTCGCTGGCCGTAACGCTTGGTCAGTGCCACTCCGGTCAGCGAACTCACCACTAGCGCCCTCCGGATTTCCCGGAGTCGTCGCGGGTCCGCTCGGGGAAGATGTTCACGGTGGCGTCTTCGACGCGAACCGTCTGGTTACCCAGATCGAACTCGATGCACGTGCCCCGCACCCGGCTCGCGCCGTCTTGGAGTTGCGCATGGCCGCAACAGATCAGCAACTCATCTGCCCGCTGAAAGGTTCCCTTATCGCAACTCACCACCTGGTTGCCCTGAACGACACGGACCGAGCCCTCGGCGACCAGCCGGCTCGGTTCGCTCGCTCCCCTGGCGTAGTCGGCCGTCAGTCGGTCGGAGGTGATCGTGATGTCGTCTTGAACGACATTGACATCACCGCTGAACACGAGCCTTCGGTTCCCGTTGACCTCCGCAGCCTCAAGGGTATTCGATCTGATCGAGATCGGCGCAGAGCTGTCGAAGACGCGCAGGCCGGGGCTAGAGCCCACGGCGCTGTGGGCGGCGGGCGGCGGCGCGAGATCCGCGGGGGCCATGAGGCCGAGGACACCGGCGATCACCTGATCGGCCAGTAATGCGACCGCCGAAGTCGCCTGATCGGCGCGCGCGATTTCGGCGATGTAGGTGTCGACCACAGCCCCCGACACCGCCGAGAGCAGCCGCACATCGACGCTGAAGCGACTTCCGAGCTGAGTGGTCCTACCGACCACGACGCCGTCCACTGTGGCCGCTGCGGCCCACGCCCGGACGGCGCTCGCTTCGACCTGCGCGCTCGCGGGCGCCCCGAGCTGCTCGGGGCCGACGATGCGCCCTACGCCGCGAGTCCCGAGTAAATCGGCGAGGAGCGTCGCAAAGTCGGGCACCTCGGCGCCTGACGGGCCGGACGCCTCGAATGGAGCCACGCCGACGCGCACGCGCACCGCTTCGCCACCGAGTTCGCCTTCGACTCCGGACAGGTCGTCCGCAACGGCTGGATCAAGAGCGAGCAGCAAGAGCCAGAACGCAAGGTTGAGAGAGCTGAACCCGATTTTCACTTGCCCTGCTCCATCACGACGTTTCCGAGCAACTCGAAACGGCGCTCATCGATGTAGTAACGGAAGCCATCTCCGCGAAACGTGGTGCCACCGTCGACCACGGTGACCGGTGCGTCCGTCTGAAGCATCGAAGACGCGTGCACGTAGCGGACCCAGGGCGCGCTGTAGTGCTGCCCATCCCCGGTGAGACCCGTCACGTTCCCGGACGCGGTAAAATCGCTCGTCTCGACATCGAGCTCGGCTTGATCGCATTGCATCTCGAAGCTCTCGCCCTTTTCGGCATCCGAAACCTTTGCGCGCACGACTTCCAATTCTGCCAGACCCGAGTCGGGGTGAAAGAAGGCTCTTTCGGCGTGCACCACCAGTTCACTCTGGTCTCCTCGACTCCCGACGAAGGTCATGCCGGTGACCCGAAGGTTGGGCGACTCTCCGGCGCTGGAAAGAGTGGCTACCAGGATGCCACTCGCCGCGGCCGCGAGTGCCCGAGCGAAACGGAAGTCGCGCATTACGAGAGGTTCCACACCGCGCGTTTCGGGAACCGCGGTAGGAGCCAGCCACGAGAAGCAGAATTGGCGCGTGAAACCATGCAACAACCATACCAATGGCGAGTTGCAGGTACAAGCAAATTTTTGTTGCGAAGTGCGGCGCGGTTCGCCGCTGATCAGTCCTTTTGACCTACAAGCGTCTTGAACGGCTCGCGGCTGCCGATCCAGTGGAACGGGCGGAAGATCAGGGTGTCGAGAATCACGCCGACCGGATGAAGGACGTAGCCGATGATGCGGAGCGGATGGCCGCTATAGGTTTCGTCGTATTCCTCGGCGGCAGCCGGCGAAGCGGCGGCCAACATTGCGAGCGCGCCCAATGCGGCGAGCAAGCGCGCCTTGCGGCTGCATCGCGATCTGCGACGGTTCATTCCGCGCCGGTGCCCAGTCGTCGACTCCATCTCCTGCCTCCAGTCCAATGCGTGCCCCCTGATTGTCGGCCGATTGTCGGCAGAGATCAAGCTCACTTTGACTGCGAATCTCAGCTGCGTCGAAGCTCGGGGGCAGCGAAGCCTAGCCAGGGCTTCAGCGCGCAGCTAGGCCTCGATCACGTTCGAACGCGGTCCGTGAGTTCACTGATCCGCCGCGAGAGGGTTTGGCAGATCCCGATCGCGATCGCCGGCAACTCCTCCATCAAACGCAACAGGTCGTCACGGTCCAAGCGGAGAAACCGAACCGGGGTCGTGGTCGTGATTGTGGCGGTCCGGTTTTCGCCTTCCAAAACGGCAATTTCTCCGAAGAAACTCTTGGGGCCCTGTTCACGCAGCAGTGTCTCCCCGCGCGTGACCCGGACCTGCCCTTCCACGATCAGATAGAGGCAATCTCCGGGCTCGCCCTCGCGAAAGACGAGCGTTCCAGCGGCGTGCTGCTCTTCGCGAACCTCGTTCGCGAGATTCATGAGCTGACGGGCCGTCAACTCCTCGAACAGTGGCAGGCTCTTCAGGTGGAGTGCAATTTCAACCGGGTTCAGCACCTCCTGATGATCCTCTACATCTTCCGAACTGGCCAGACGCTCCTCGGATTCGATCCTTTCAAGCAGCGTCTCGGCGACCAACATGCGGGTGAGTTCGTCTGGCTCCTCGAGCAACGCGAGGGTCGCCTGCCGCACATCCGGCACCGGGATTCCGAGCGAGGCCGCCGCCGCGTGTGCGCGCAGCTCCAGCGGCCGATCGCCCATCAAGGGCATCAACTCGGCCTTCTCATGAGGCCCGAGCAGCGCATCCAACGCTTCGAGCAGCATCGCGTTGACGCCCGCGCCACCGCCGCGCTTGATCCTTTCTCCCAGCTCCGCGATCCGATCCTCGTTGTAGATCGCGGCGAGGAGCAGGAGTGCAGTGTGCAGCGCTTCATCAACGCCCTCGCGCAAACGCTGGAGAACGATCGCCGCCGCGAGTTCCTGGCTGAGCGCGTATCGGTGGATCAATTTGCGCCGGACCGATTCGAGTTCGCGCTCGTAGAGATCACGAAGCGTCGCACGGTCCACACGGAGCTGACGCAAGATCGGCAGGATCGCATCGCGCGTGCGGCGTTTGCCGAACGAAAGCTCGACGAGCAGTACGTCGACCACTTCCGAACCCAATGCCATCAGGCCCTCTCGCGCCGCATTCCGAACCGTGCGGAGATGCCCCCCACCATCGACGGCAATCTGCTCGATCATCCAGGGCGCCTGATCGACGATTCCCGCATATCCGCAGAAACACAACACCGCGACGCGCACGCGGTAGTCCGCGGCATCTCGGTACTCGAGCATGTTCTCTCGCGCGGGCGCGGTCGCCGCGCCATGTCGGCGCGCAATTTCCGCAATCGCCCCCGCGGCACGCGCTCGATCGGTTTCGCGGTCGAGAAGCCGGGAGAGCCCTTCGAGGTCGCGCGTCCATTCTGGCCCGGGATCCGAACGGAGCAGACGGGCCCGGGTTTCTGCGAACGCGATTCGCCGCTCCGCGGGATCATCACTCGCGATCGCCTGCGCGAGAGCCTCAGAAATCATTCCGAACCCATCGACCGGATGCCCGCGTCGATCGAGCGCCGCGGCCGCGGCAAGGCGAACGGCCGCCGATCCATCCGCGAGCGCGTACTTGAGAACCGAAACCGCCTTGTCGCCCGGGGTCAATTCGCCATAAGCGTGCACGACATCCGCTCGGTCCCGATCGCTCAACGCAACGGATTCATCGAGCAGGTGTTCGAGATCCTCGGAGGCCTGGGAGTTCGACACCGATTCGGTCACGCTGCGCTCGAGTACGCGGTTGAGGGCGGCGATGAGCAGCGACCGCGTCGACTCCGGTGCAACCCTCGCGGATTCGGCGAGTGCCTCTGCCGCGACCGCGGGCGGCGCTTCGGAAACCAGTTCGATCGCAGGCCGCGGATCGGAGCCGATGAGGTGGGTCGACAAGACCCGCACCGTGTTCGGATCAACCATCTCCGAGATGTCCAGTTTGTCTCCGTAACGCGCGCGCCGTGTCGAAGCGCGCAGGAGTAACGCCGGATAGCGTCGCCAGAGGGAGAGCGAAGTGAACAGCCACGCCAGCGCAATCGGGATCGCGACGTAGCCCACGGCGATCGCACTCGCGAAATGAACGGCGCCGAGACTGAGAATGTTCCCGATCGCACCGCCGGCCCGCTTGACCGGGCCCTCGAGCAACCCCGTGGCCCGCGACCGCTCCCGCTCGGGAAGGAGATTGAAGAGAATCCGCATCGCCGGGTCGTAGACCGCGCCGTCCTGTAGCGTCGTCGCAGCGCGAGCGCCGACACCCGCCGCGAGGTTGAGTCGAATGCTCATGCCGCAGAAACCGATCAGGTACACGACGGGCGACAGCACGATGGACAGAGGAATGCCAATTCGCTTGAAGAGGTTCGCCGTGAACAGAACCTGGATGAGAAGCACGCCCCCGTTGATAAAGACCCGGATCTGAGAGAAAAGAGTGAGCAAGCCCTGCTCGCCTACCGCCGCCTGATCGGCCACGTATTGGAACTGGAAATACAGCATCGGGCCGAGCAGGCCGCTGGCGGCCGCGCCAACGAAGAGCAGTCGAAAGAGCTCGTTCTCCGACCACAGCGCGCGAAAGGTCACGTCGGTCGAGGCGGTTTGGGAAGGAGCCGGAGCCAGCTTGGGGCCACTCGACGATCCGCGATCGAGGCCCTTCGGCAGGATCCTCTCCAACGGGAGCGTGAGCAAGGCGCTCAGCGCGAACGCGACTGCAGCGACCAGGAGCAAGGCGTCTATCCCGATCGCGCGGGCGATCGGGTCGGACGCAAGGCTCCCGAACAGGGAGCCCAGCGTGTAGCCACCCATCATCGGCGCGAACAACCGCTTGGCTTGGCGGCCGTCGAGCAGGTCGCCAATCGCGAGCCAGAACGCGAGCAGAGCGATCGACTGGAATTGCTTCGAAGCGAGAACCAGCAGCACGAACGCGCTTTTCGCATCTTCCCCGACGAGATACCAAAGCGGTAGGAGCAGCAGCGCTAAGCCGAATAGGATCCTCGGCAGCAGGCGGGGTCGATTCGAACGCGCCGCCACGCGCCCCATGATGTAGGTCGTCCCGACCAGTAGGATGGAATTGAGCAGATAGGCGATCGGAAGGTAATCGACGCCGACACGCTTGAGGAACAACGTCTCCGAGGCGTTCTTGACGGACACGTCCGCCCAGCCGGCAAGAGCGAGTGCCGCCGCCACCCAGCAGAACAAGCGCCCCTCACCGGGCTCGATGCCAAGCTTTCGCACCAGCGCGCCCCTCCGGCCGAGCGCACGATATCACGAGAGGCATAGCGGTTGCGCCGAATGATCAAAATTGGAGCCTTTGAAACCGATTTGCTTTATCCTGCAGCGCATGCCCAGACAAATCCGAACTCCCTCGTGGCTCCCCCGCCTGCTTGTGCCGCTAACACTCAGCCTCTCCCTCTCTCCCGCCGCTGCATCACAGAACCCGGGGACGAGCGAATCCCAGCGCTGGGTTCAGGAGATGAAGGACTCTCCGAAAGGTCCCTTTCAGGGAATCCGCTGGTTTTGCGCAGATGGGTCCGTTCAGGCCCCGAAGGCTTATGCGTGCTCGGAGCGCGGCGGCGGCATCCAGCACGGCCTCTGGTCCGAGCGCGCGCAGCGGTTGCGCGCCGATGGCTACACGATCGCCAACCTGCTCGCGCCGATCGGATCCGACGCGTTCACCGGAGAGAATGCGGACCTCGACGCCCTGAAGCAGATCTTGATCGAGAAGTTCCTGATCCAGGCGGATGACGGTTGGATCTTTCGCGGAGCGCGCTCCTACCGAGGCGCATTCCAGGCCGAGGACGAGGACGCCTCCGCAAATGAGATCCTGCTCGCGATGGCCGCGGACCCGATCTGGCGTGGCCCCGCGCGATACGCGCTGCTCAGAGAGGCGGTCCGATGGTTTCCGCGCGAGTCCCAATCGACAACAGCGACGGAGATCCGACAGCTCGCGGTTGTGATCGCCGACAAGGACGCGTCGTTCGCCAAGCTGCGCGCCAAGATCCACAACGCACCAGACGCCGCCGACGCGAAGAGCGTCCGCGACTTCGCCAAGGCCAGCGGCAAGACGGAGCTGGCTGTCGACTACGAGACGATCGCCGCGGCCATCGACGAACTCTACGCGCCGCGAGGCGCCGCCGATGCACTGTTGACCATTGCCAACGAGACGAAAGAACCGGAGGCAAGGCGCAGGCTCCGCGACGCCGCGACAGCACTCGGCGACGCCGCGAGCCCCGCGGTGCGCTTCGAGACTGCCGCGCACCTGCTGCGCGAATTGCGCGACCGCATCCCGAAATCCGCGAGCCCCGAAGGCGTGATCGCATTGCTGCGCGGCAGCATCGTCATCGAGGGGGATGCCTTCGTGGCGGGCAGCGCGATCCTGAAAGGGCTGGATTCCAGCACGCGCAGGCAACGACTGGGTTGGCTAGAGCAGACGGGCTCCGCGCTCTACGGGGCGGGCTTCATCAGCGACCGCCACCTACGCGAGCTGCGTTCGAGCATCGAACGCACCGGATCGAACGCCTCACTCAGCGTCGACGACTACCGGAAAGAACTGCGTTACCTCGCGCGGGCGCCGGAGTGGGCGGCTCGATGGCTCGCATTCGACTTCTCGATCCCCGTCGCAAAGCTCTCGGAGATCGAGCCGCTCGCACACCTCTACACCCAGGACCGGATGCGCGGCAGCCCCCTGCTCTTCTACGGAGCCGTGATCGACAGCCTGGTTCTCGATGCGAACCAGCTCGCAGGGATCGAGCACGAACTCTTTGGTCGGAAAATTGGCGCGGGCCTGCGCGCGCTCAACCCGGGCCTCTCTCGCGGCGTGCTTCGCGAGGCGACCGGCGCCGATTTCGATCGAGATGGCATCT
>SMVA01395599.1_pt1 | contig 10623 bp, 9 predicted proteins | sample 2456451 | NCBI WGS metagenome assembly SMVA01 (sample SAMN11095933, study PRJNA526329) | marine sediment metagenome | biome: Marine sediment; feature: Surficial sediment; material: Deep marine sediment; isolation source: Hadal surficial sediment | place: Pacific Ocean | collected 2014-05 | depth 0-1...
CGTCGTCGGCGCTGGTCGCCTCGGTCAGGTAGAGGGTCATCAAGGGTTTGAGCGCCGCGCCCGGCGGCAGGGCGGCGAGAATGCGCCCGCGATAGGCCGCCGCGTCGGCCCCGGTGACCACCGGGGGCACCAGGTTCGGCATGATGATGGCGCGGGCGATGTGGTCAGCGCTCCAGCCGATCACCCCCTCCAGCATCGCCCCGTCGCGCAGGTGCAGGTGCCAGTCGTCGGGGCGGCGGATGGTCAGGCGGCCGGTCATGGTCGCATCCCCGTCATGCGGCGAGCCGGAAGCCGAACTCGCCCGCCAGCCGGTCGGCCAACGCCTGGCCCTCGGCGACGCTCATCGGCAACAAGGGCGGGCGGGTGTTGGCCCAGCGCGCCTCGCCCGAGGCCAGCGCCAGCAGCCGCTTCTGGGCCGGAATCGGGGCGTAGCCCTGCACCGTCAGGCGGAACTTCTTCACCGCCTCGTGCCGCGCCGCTGCCGCCGCCTTGTCACCGGCGTCGAAGAGCCGGATCACCTCGCCGATGCCGGCGGCGTTGATGTTGGCGGTGGCCGAGATCGAGCCCATGGCGCCGAGCTCCAGCGCCGCCATCAGCGGCAGCTCCGAACCCGGATAAACCACCAGCCCCTCGATCGCCAGCAGTGCGGCGGTGTTCTCCCAGTCGCCGGAACTGTCCTTGATGCCGACGACGGTGCCGGGGAAGTCCGCGTGCAGACGGCGCACCAGCGCCACCGGCAGGCCGACGCCGGCGACCTGGGGGATGTGGTAGAGGTAGATCCTGAGGCGCCCGTCGCCGACCCCGTCGATCAGGCGGCGGAAATAGTCGTAGAGCCCGTCATCGGGCACGTCCTTGTAATAGAACGGCGGCAGCACCAGCACCCCGGCGCAACCCTGCTCGACCGCGTGGCGGGTCAGCCGGATGGTGTCGGGCAGGCTGGTCAGGCCGGTGCCGGGGATCAGCTTCGACGCCGCGATGCCCGCGGCGGTCAGCGCCTCCAGCATCTCCATGCGCTCCTCGATGCCGACCGACTGCGCCTCGCTGGTGGTGCCGAACGGGGCCAGCCCGACACAGCCATCGGCGAGGCAGCGCCTGGCATGGGCGATGTAGAGGTCCTCGGCGATCGAGAGATCGTCGTTGAACGGGGTCAGGGTCGGGGCGATCACCCCGCGCAAGGGTTTGGGTGCGGTCATGGGCAGGTTCTCTCCGTGGTGCAGCGGTTTGGGGCAGGTCGGGCCGTGGTAGGCCGGTTCGGGGGCGGAGGATAGACCGAACCGGGGGAAACAAAAACGGCCCCGGGTCGCCCCGAGGCCGTTTTTTTGAATTCTGGTGGAGCCAGGCGGGATCGAACCGCCGACCTCTTGAATGCCATTCAAGCGCTCTCCCAGCTGAGCTATGGCCCCAGATCTGCCGGCATGTTCGCGTCCGGCGCGCGGAACCTAAGCGCGAGCATGCTCCAGTTCAAGAGAAAAATCACCCCCGGATCGCAGCGCGCCGGGGGAGGGATCAGTCGCCCTTCGGCTTGCTGCCGCCGGTCTTGGCGGTCTTGGCGGTCTTGGCGGTCTTGGCGGTCTTGGCGTCGCTGAGATCCTCGTCGTCGTCGTCGGCCTCGCTGTCGTCGGCGTCATCGAGCAGAACGTTTTCCTCGATGCTCTCGCTGGCATCATCGTCATCGCCGCCCTTGGCCACGATCACGTCGCCGTCATCGTCGTCGGTGTCGAGCACCGCGTCATCGCTGGCACTGCCGGCGTCATCGGCGTCATCGGCATCATCGGCGTTATCGGCGTTATCGGCGTCATCGGCGTCATCGGCGTTATCGGCGTCATCGATGAGATCGTCGGTTTTCGTGACGACAACCTTGGCGGCGGTCTTCTTGGGTGCGGCGGACCTGATGCGTTTCGGCTTTTGCAGCACCGTGATGTCGAGTTCCGTGTCGCATTTCGGACAGACGATCGGGTTGCGCGTCAGGTCGTAGAACCTGGCGCCACAGCCCAAACATGTCCGCTTCACGCCCCATTCAGTTTTCGGCATTAATATCTCCATTTCGCGGACGGTGTCGAAGAAGAAGCGGCAATGCCACAGAACCAGAGCCCATGTCAAAATAGTTTTAACACCGTCACCCGGTTCTGCCTGCGGTATTTTGTGCAGTTGCGAAAGGATCGCTTGCGATGTCGTGAATGTATCATTAACCTTTTCGGTCAGGGAAACCGACCGGAGTGGGGGAAAATCCGTGTTGTATCATGCCTATGAGCTGACCCATGCCGCCATGGGTCCGATCCGGTCGGCGGCGCGGATCAGCAGTCATGCACTGCGGAATCCGTTCTACCCGTTCGCCTCCAGCCTGCCGGCGCGCACCACTGCCGCGGCCTGCGAGATGTTCGTCGACGCGACCCGGCGCTATGACAAACCGGAATTCGGCATCGACGAGACCGAGGTCGCGGGCAAACGCGTCCCGGTGGTCGAGGAAGTGGTGCTTTCGATGCCGTTCTGCGACCTCATCCACTTCCGGCGCGATTCGGTTCTGGCCGCGGCCCGCGCCGACCCCACCGACCCCACCGACCCCAAGGTACTGATCGTGGCGCCGATGTCGGGGCATTTCGCGACGCTGTTGCGCGGCACCGTCGAGGCGATGCTGCCCGAGCACCAGGTCTATGTCACCGACTGGGCCAGCGCCCGCGACGTGGGGCTGTCGGCGGGGCGGTTCGATCTGGCCGATTACACCGACTACATCCGCGATTTCGCCCGCTTCCTCGCCGCCGATGGCGAGCGGGTCACGATCATGGCGGTGTGCCAGCCCGGCGTGCCCTGCATGGCGGCGGCCAGCCTGATGGCCGAGGACGATGAGGCGGCGCGGCCCGCTTCGCTGATCCTGATGGGCAGCCCGATCGACACCAGGATCAACGAGACCGAGCCCAACAAGCTGGCGCAGACCCACAATCTGGCCTGGTTCGAGAAGAACGTCATCGTCACCGTACCGTGGCCGAACCAGGGTTTCATGCGCCGGGTTTATCCGGGCTTCCTGCAGCTTTCCGGCTTCATGTCGATGAACTATGAGCGCCATGTCGATGCCCATGTGGACCAGTTCCACCATCTGATCCGGGGCGACGGCGACTCGGCGGCGGCGCATCGCGGTTTCTACGACGAATACCTGGCGGTCATGGACCTGACGGCGGAGTTCTACCTCGATACGGTCGAGATGGTGTTCCAGAAACACGCCCTGCCGCTGGGCGAGTTCATGCATCGCGACCGCAAGGTGCGGCCGGAGGCGATCCGCGACACCGCGCTGATGACCGTCGAGGGCGAGCAGGACGACATCACCGGGCGCGGCCAGACCGAGGCGGCGCTGGCGCTGTGCCCCAATCTGGCCGACGCGAAGAAGCGTAGCTATGTGCAGGCCAAGGTCGGGCATTACGGCGTCTTCAACGGCTCGCGGTTCCGGGCTCACATCCAGCCGAATATCCGCGACTTCATCCGCGCCAACCGGGCCCCGGTCCGGGGTTGATCGGAGGCCCGGGGCGGGGCAGGCTCGCCGTCATGGACCAGGCCGCCATCAACGACGCCGCTGTCACTCTCGACGATCCGGACATTTCCGTGCGCTTGCGCGTCACCGCCCGGGCGCGGCGGTTCACGCTGCGGCTCGAGCCCTCGGGCGAGGGCGCGGTGCTGACCCTGCCGCCGGGGGTGCCGATCAGCGAGGCGCGGATGTTCCTGATGCGCCAGTCGGACTGGCTCGCCCGGGCGCTGGCGCGCCATCCGGGCCGCACCGTCGTCGGCGACGGCACCCGCCTGCCGGTCGCCGGCGAGGAAGTGAAGATCGCGGTCGTCGACGGGCCGCCCGGCGAGCCAAGATGCGCGCCGCGGCTGGAGCACGGGCGGCTGATCGTCCCCGGTCCCGGCGCCCACGATGTTCAGGTGGGACCACGGATCGCCGCCTTTCTGAAAGCCCGCGCCCGCGACGCGCTGGCGCCGGCGGCACAGCGTTATGCCGGGATGCTGGGGCGCCACGCCACGGCGGTCAGCCTGCGCGACCCCCGCTCGCGCTGGGGCTCGTGCAGCACACAGGGGCGGCTGAGCTTTTCCTGGCGCCTGGCGATGGCGCCGCCCGAGGTGCTGGATTACGTCGCCGGTCACGAGGCGGCGCATCTGGTCGAGATGAGCCACGCACCGCGCTACTGGGAGGTGGTCGAGCAGATCATGCCGGACTACCGCCGCCACCGCGCCTGGCTGAAGCGCGAGGGGCACAAGCTGCACGGGTTCCGGTTCGAGGCGGGGTGACCGCCCGCCCCTCCCCCTACGATCGACGGCAAGCAATACCAATCTGATGGGAGCACTCAACGCCATGGCAAAGGGATACTGGATCGCCCGGGTCGATGTCACCGACCCGGAGAGCTACCGGAAATACGTCGCGGCGAATGCCACACCGTTCGCCAAGTACGGCGCCCGGTTCGTGATCCGGGGTGGCCAGTTCGAGGCGGTCGAGGGCGCGGCCCGGTCGCGCAATGTGGTGCTCGAGTTCCCCAGCTATCAGGCGGCGCTGGACTGCTACCGCTCGCCGGAATACGCTGAAGCGATGGCGCTGCGCCTCGACGCCAGTGAGGCCGATATCCTGATCATCGAGGGCTATGACGGGGCACAGCCCGGCGAGGGGTGAGGACGGCCGGGGCCGAGTTCGGGGCTGAACCAAGGCTTTCAGCGCACGCTCACTGTCGATTTGACCCGAAGGATTGACAAAAAGATGATGGAAAATGTGACGATCCTTAACCACATCGGAAACACTCCATTACTCAAGCTGAGTCATGTTACGGACTCGCTCGATGCAGATATTTTTGTCAAATGTGAGTTCACCAATCCTGGTGGCAGCATTAAGGATCGCATGGCTCTCTGCATGATTGAGGAAGCCGAGAAAAGAGGCGATCTCAAACCTGGAGGAACGATTGTCGATCAATCCACCGGGAATACCGGGCCGGCCTTGTCCTTCGTGGGAAATGTGAAGGGTTATAAGGTTCATATCTTCCTGCCCGCGCAGCTTTCCAGCGCCTATAATTCTGCCGATCGGGTCCGGATTGCCCGCCTCTATGGCGCCGATGTGGTGCCGATCGATTTGAACGAGTACATGGAAAATGCCGATCGGTTGCAGGGGGTGGAGCGAGCCGCCACCTTTGTGGCCATTCGCATGAAACAGGCCTACGACCTGCAACAAAGCGACCCGTCGACCTGGTGGGCCAACCAGTTGTGCAATGTTGATAACACCAAGGCTCACCGGGAATACACAGGGCGAGAAATCCTGGCACAGATGGACGGTCGAATCGATGGCTGGGTGGCTTCCGTCGGGACCGGAGGCACCCTCCTCGGTGTGGCCCAAGCCCTGAAGGAGACACATCCCGATTTGAAGGTCGCCGGCGTTGTGCCAACAGATGATCCGCGAATCGAATGGGTGCGTTCGCGGGCCGTTCACAAGGCGCTGGAAAATCTTGGCGGCCCCGAACTAAGGTTTCTGATTGAGGATCTTCTTGAAAGTAGAATTATGGACCATGAGATCACCATCGAAAATGCCGATGCCAAGAAAATGGCCGACAGATTATGCCGGGAAGAAGGCCTGTACTGCGGCATGTCATCGGGAGCCAACGTGTGTGCGGCAATCCAGATGGCCAAGACAATGGAACCTGGCTCAAAGATTGTGACTGTAATTGTCGACAGAAGGGACCGGTATTTCGCCGAGTATCCCAACGAACATTACGTCGTCTAGAGCGATATCCAGCAAAGTGGGTTCACTTTGCGACTCGGAAATCGCGTCAAACCAATAAGTTAGAGCCTTATCCGACCTAATAGACCCGCTCGACCGCTCGGACAGTCCCCGGCCAGGCCGTGGCATGACGGCTGTCCCCGGAGTCGTCGGGACTGAAAAAGCCTACCGGTCGGCCTCGGACTGGGGTTCGAATTTCGCCCCGCCGCCGTCCCGGCGCCTGTCGCCGCCGCCGGTCAGGCCGCGCAGCACGTCGAAGAACACCCGCTCGACGACGCTGCGGCCGCGGCGCGAGCCGCCGCCGGGATTGGCGCTGAGCAGGATCGCGTCGGACCCCGGCGCCACCGTGTAGAGCGGGCTTGGCGGCACGCCCTGGTGGATCCGCGTCATCGTCTCGCGCCAGATCGCGGCCGGCAGGCCGCCGCCGGTGACTCCGGTCAGCGGCGAGTTGTCGTCGTTGCCCATCCAGACCCCGACCACGTAATCGGCGGTGAAGCCAAGGAACCAGGCGTCGCGCGCCGCCTGGGTGGTGCCGGTCTTGCCCGCCGCCTCCCGGTCCGGCAATCGCGCGCGCCGCCCGGTGCCGGCCTCGACCACTTCGCGCAGCATGTAGGTCAACCGCCCGGCGCTGCGTTCCGACAGCACCCGCTCGCCGGGCCCGCCGGGGTCGCGCAAAAGCGCCGTGTCGTCGTCGCGCAGGCGGATCTCGCGGATGCCGCGCGGGTTCGCAGCGCGACCCCGGTTGGCGATGGTGGCGAACACCCCGGTCATGTCGATCAGCGTCGTCTCCGAGGTGCCGAGCGCGATCGCCGGACCTGGCGCCAGCGGTGTGGTGATGCCCATGGCCGCGGCGAGGCGGCGCACCCGGTCCTGCCCGGCGCGTTCCGAGACCCGGACCGCCACCGTGTTGATCGATTTGGCCAGCGCTTCGGTCAGGGTGACAGCACCTCGATACTTGCCGTCGTAGTTCCGGGGCGACCAGTTGCCGATGCGCAGGGGCTCGTCGACGATGATGTCCAGCGGGTTCATCCCCGCCTCCAGCGCGGCGGCATAGACCACCGCCTTGAAAGCGCTGCCGGTCTGACGCTTGGCGTGGGTGGCGCGGTTGAACAGGCCGACCCCGGTGTCGTGACCGCCGACCATGGCGCGGACCTCGCCCGACGGGGTCATCACCACGATGGCGGCCTGGGCGGCGCTGCCCTCCTTGACCCTGGCCTCGAAGACTGTGGCCAGCGCCTCCGCCGCCGCCCGTTGCAGGGCCGGGTCGAAGGTGGTGGCGATGGTGACGTCCTCGGTGGTGTCCTTGGCGAGATAGGCGGGCGCTGTCTCCATCACCCAATCGGCGAAATAGCCCCCGCCGCGGGCGGCGGCGGCGCTGCTCAGCGTCGCCGGGTCGGTCAGGGCCTGGATCACCTGGGTTTCGCTCAGGTAGCCCTCTTGCTCCATCGCCCGGATGATCACGCTGGCGCGGCCCTGGGCGCGGCCGAGATCGTTGGTCGGGGCGTAGCGCGAGGGTGCGCGCAACAGCCCGGCCAGCATCGCCGCCTCGGCCGGGTTCAGAACCCGCGCCGACTTGCCGAAATAGCGCTGGCTGGCGGCCTCGAAGCCGAAGGTCCCGGCGCCGAGATAGACCCGGTTGAGATAGATCGAGAGGATCTGAGCCTTGGAGTATTTCAGCTCCAGCGCCAGCGCCACCGGCAGTTCCTTGAGCTTGCGCTCGAGGCTGCGCTCGGCGGTGAGGAACACGTTCTTGGCGACCTGCTGGGTCAGGGTCGAGCCGCCCTGCACCAGCCGCCCGGCGCGGATATTGGCGACCATCGCCCGGGCGATGCCGAGCGGGTCGACGCCGTAATGGCGGTAGTAGCGCCGGTCCTCGGCGGCGATCACCGCGTGGACCAGATGGGGCGAGACGTCCGTCACCCCCAGCTCGCCGCCATATTGCTCGCCGCGCCAGGCAAACACGTTGCCGTCGCGGTCGAGCATGGTCACCGAGCCGGTGCCGCGGCCGTCGAACAGGTTCTCCACCGCGGGAAGCTGGGTATAGTAGAAGCCGGTCGCCACCGCCAGGACCAGGGCGCCGGCCAGGCCGAGGCGCCAGGCAAAGGCCCAGAAAACCCGGAGCATTGCGGACAAGACATAGCGCCGCACCCGGCCGATCAGGCCGGGTTTCTTGCGCTGACGCTTGCGCGGGGCTTTGGCTTTCTTCTTGCCCGCCATTCCGGGATCCCTGCTCGTGACTCCCGCCTCCTGACCGTAGATATGGGATTGCCTGGCCTCATGCCACCCCCGGCGGGGCCGGAGCAGCCGGTTTCCCACCGCCGGAACGCCGGAAAAGCGGCTGGATGCGGCGCGACGGACACAATCCGGCGGGAAAATTACTGAGTGACTAAAAAATAAGCAAAGCAAGCGATCAGGTTAAAAATTAATCATATCTGTGGTGAAAAATAACGCTTATCTGAATCGCCACTCCAAAACACGCATTAAATTCAATGGCTTGAGAAATTGCCCGCTTTTTGGCACGCCAATTGCATCGCACTCCCCGGAAGCCGGCACTCGCCGGCGATGTCTGGGGAGAAAGATGAAACTGATCATATCCGTCATCAAGCCCTTCAAGCTCGAGGAGGTCCGCGAGGCGCTGACCGCGGTCGGTGTGCAGGGCCTCATGGTCTCCGAGGTGAAGGGATTCGGCCGCCAGAGCGGCCATACCGAGATTTATCGCGGCGCCGAATACGTCGTGAACTTCGTCCCGAAGGTCAAGCTCGAGATCGTCGCCTCCGACGACCAGGTCGAGAGGATCGTCGACGCCATCGCCGCCACCGCGCGCACCGGCAAGATCGGCGACGGCAAGATCTTCGTCCTGAATGTGGAACAGGCCGTGCGGGTGCGCACCGACGAGCGCGACGACGATGCGCTGTGATTGGGCGCACTGATCGCGCAAGGCCAGAGGAAAAGTGAGAAATCCCATGAGAAATACCCTGAAAATCGCGGCGAGGATTCTGCTGCTCGGGCTCGCCGCCGCGCTTGCCGCCGGACCGGCCCAGGCCCAGGAGGCCGCCAGTATCGTATCGCCGGGCGTATCGCCGGAGACCGGCTTCATCCTGACCACTTTCATGTTACTGGTCACCGGGTTCCTGGTGATGTGGATGGCCGCGGGCTTCGCCATGCTGGAGGCCGGGATGGTGCGCTCGAAGAACGTCACCATGCAGTGCCTGAAGAACGTGTCGCTGTTCGCCATCGCGGCGATCATGTACTATCTGGTCGGCTACAACCTGATGTATCCGGGCGACGGCTGGACCATTCCCAATATCCTCGGCGCCTTCAGCCCCGCCGTGCTGGAGCCGGTGGGCGTGGCGGCCGATGCGGTCGATCTGAGCTACGCCTCGGTGGGGTCGGACTTCTACTTCCAGCTGATGTTCGCCGCCGCCACCGCCTCGATCGTCTCCGGCGCCCTGGCCGAGCGCATCAAGCTGTGGCCGTTTCTGATCTTCATCGCCATCCTGACCGGCCTGATCTACCCGATCCAGGCGTCGTGGAAATGGGGCGGCGGGTTCCTCGACACCAATTTCGGCTTCCTCGACTTTGCCGGATCGACCGTGGTGCACTCCGTCGGCGGCTGGGCCGCGCTGGCCGGCGCGCTGATCCTGGGCCCGCGCCTGGGCAAATACGCCAAGGACGGGAAGATTAACCCGATGCCGGGTTCGAACCTGACCCTGGCGACGCTGGGCACCTTCATCCTGTGGCTGGGCTGGTTCGGCTTCAACGGCGGCTCGCAGCTCTACATGAACTCGGCCGGCAACGTCGCCGACATCAGCCGGATCTTCGCCAACACCAACGCCGCCGCGGCTGGCGGGGTGGTGGCGGCACTGATCGCGACCCAGCTTCTCTACCGCAGGATCGACCTCACCCTGGTGCTGAACGGCGCCCTGGCCGGGCTGGTGTCGATCACCGCCGAGCCGCTGACGCCCACCTTGGGCGCAGCGACGCTGATCGGCGCCGTCGGCGGCGTCATCGTGGTCTTTGCGATACCGTTGCTCGACAAGCTGCGCATCGACGACGTGGTCGGTGCCATCCCGGTGCATCTGATGGCGGGAATCTGGGGCACGTTCGCGGTGGTCCTGACCAACCCGGACGCCACCATCTTCGGCCAGCTCGCCTCGATCGCGATCGTCGGCATGTTCGTGTTCGGCGTCTCGGGGGCGCTGTGGTTCGTCATCAACAAGGCGATGGGCATCCGGGCAACGCCGGAGCACGAGATCGCCGGCCTCGACTCGTCCGAGCTCGGCATGGAGGCCTATCCGGAGTTCGGCAAGGGATCGCAGTTCATCTGAGAGTTTCCCTGTGGGGGCGTCCGTGCGGCGCCCCCGGCACTTGCCCGGGCGCGGTTCCCCCCCCGCCCGGGTTTTTTCCGGCCCGACGGGCGCCGGCTATCGGCGCCAATATGCGAGGCGTTTCCTAACTGTAGTCGCGCACCCCGAACAGCGCCGAACCGATCCGGACGACGGTGGCTCCGAACGCAATGGCGGTCTCGAAATCGTCGCTCATTCCCATCGACAGGCCGGCCAGCCCGTTGCGCTCCGCGATCTTTTTCAGCAGCGCGAAATGCCGGGCGGGGTCCTCGCCGACCGGGGGGAGGCACATCAGCCCGGCCACCGGCAAGCCGTGCGCCTCCCGGCATTCGGCGATGAAGGCATCCGCCTCGGCGGGCAGGACGCCGGCCTTTTGCGGCTCCGCGCCGGTGTTCACCTGGATGTAGCAGGGCAACGCCCGCCCGGTCTCGGCGAAGGCCTCGGCCAGCTTGCGCGCCAGCTTGGGCCGGTCGACGGATTCAATCACATCGAACAACTCGACTGCTTGGCGGACCTTGTTGGTCTGAAGCGGCC
>SMVA01052116.1_pt1 | contig 10620 bp, 8 predicted proteins | sample 2456451 | NCBI WGS metagenome assembly SMVA01 (sample SAMN11095933, study PRJNA526329) | marine sediment metagenome | biome: Marine sediment; feature: Surficial sediment; material: Deep marine sediment; isolation source: Hadal surficial sediment | place: Pacific Ocean | collected 2014-05 | depth 0-1...
ACGTTTGGCGACCTCGCCAACAAGAACGCAAATATGGTAAACGACGGCCTGTTCCCCCCCGTGCTGATTATCAATACCACGAGCTACGACAACGGCCGCCGCGTTGTATTCTCGAACATGTGCCTGTCCGAAAACCCGCCGGCCGCCACAAATGGCGGCGGCGGCAATCCACTGGACGACCCTGCGTTGCGAGGGCTCGGCATAGCGCCGCCAAACTGCGACCAGCCCGCCCCGCAAGCCATGCCTTTGTCACTTGCGGTTACCACTTCTGCAGCCTTCCCCGGCTTCGTCGGCCCAATTACCATTGAAGTGCCGGCAACGTGCGAGGGAGAAGGTCTGGAATACTGGCATCTCGCTGATGGCGGGCTCGCCGATAACTCCGGTCAGGACTCGATTGAGGAGGTCATCCTGCGGCAACATCGTGCGGAGCCGCGCATTCTAAAACGCGCACTAATACTGTCGGTTACCAGCATGCTGACAGAGGACGAGAGCGATTTGCGGCAAATAAAGAACTTCTGGCCCTCACAGCACTCGGGGCAGGGCCTCCTGGCCTATACCAGCCGTTCGCAGGGATACCACCGTCTTTTTTGGGATCGATTCAAGAGCGACCTGGCAGCAGACGGCATTGTCGTTGAAAACATCGAGTTCCCAATTATGGCTGCAAATCTCGAGCACTGGCCTGCCTCTTGCCCGCAAGCTGCAGGGTCTGCAAAACAAGAGGCTGAAGAAATTCGCGCAGAAATTGCCGCAGCGGTGGCTAATATTCCTACGCTTTACAGTATTTCGGATTGCAACGCCGATCTGCTGGAACTGGCCGCCATCGATGTCGTTAGCTCACGACTTGATCCAGCAACCATGGAACGACTGAAGGAGCTGGGGTTTAGTGCTCGCGTGACCGCCGTTGTCAATCAGCCGCCTGGAGGAGGTCAACAATGACGCGAATTTCACCACAATGCATAACGATGCATAGCTGATACACGCAAAATTCACGCATGGCGTCAGACATCTCTAATGGTCGATTTGTAGTCAACTGTTCAGTTTGACCCGTGGACATCGGCTGCTGGCCGCGTAATTTAAAGTCGTCGATATCTCTCTCCTTGCACTAGAATTGGTTCATATCGGCATTGGTGACCTCTTAAGCGACACGCACTGGCGTCGCCAGCCTGGCGGCTGTCCTGCAGGTCGCCGACATAGTCATTGAGAGGACCTCGGCATGGAAGAAGAATTCGACGTCGATCTGGAAATGTCAGTAAATCGGCAGGACTTGCTTCGTTCAGATGCACTTCCACTGGTAGTAGCCGTCACCGGCCACAGGGATCTTGTCGCTGGCGAGACGACAGAGCTCCGGCAAAAGGTGCGGGAGTTCCTTCTTGAACTGGCGGAACGCTTTCCTTCCCGGCGACTCAGGCTGCTTTCTTCGCTGGCAGAGGGCGCCGACCAGCTGGTAGCCGAGGTCGCTGTAGATCTTGATATTGAGCTCGTAGTGCCATTGCCCATGGACGAATTCGACTACATGGAGGATTTCAGCTCCGAGAGGCACATAGAGAGCTATGAATCACTCAAATCTCGAGCAGCAGACACATACGTCTTGCAGAACCGGGCAGATCAGCCGGTCGGTCCCGAAAATACGACTTGGTCCCCGCGAGAGCGCGCTTACGCACAGCTGGGGATTTTTTTGGCAGCTCATTGCCATATTCTTCTTGCGATCTGGGACGGAAAAGAAAGCGACAAGCCAGGAGGCACAGGCCATGTCGTCCGTTTTCATCATGATGACTTTCTCCCGGGATATACACCAAAGTCAATCACTACACAGCAGATGCTCGTCGATGACGAAAGCGATCTTATCTATCACATAGTCTGTTCTCGAGATCGGCCCGACGGTCAGCCGCGGCAGGGTCTGACTGCTTTGGATTGCTTCTGGTTCACGAAAGATGAAGATGAACCAAGAAACACGAGATTACCGGTCCAGCATGTAACCATATTTCAGCGCAGTGAGGAGTTCAGCAGAGATGCGATCAGATATGCATCAAGAATTGACCGGGAAAGACAGCCACTGCTTGATCCTGCCTGTGGGAATCAGTTGCCTACGGGCATCGAAGTCATCGACCGGTTGCAATCAACTGCCGATTGGCTGGCGGTGAGATACCAACGACTGATTTTGTCGACGTTCCTTCTCATCCATATTCTCGCGTTTGCAATGGGATTGATGTTCATTCTCTATACTGATTACGCTACCAGGCCAAGCTTCCTCATTTTTTTCCTGTTGGCTTTTGTTGCCGCGATCGGAGTACAGTATTTCAGCAAGAAACGAGGGTGGCACAGAAAGTACTTGGATTATCGGGCTCTCGCAGAAGGGCTTCGCATCCAGTTTCACTGGGCTGCCGCGGGAGTTACCCAGCTCGACATATCCAGGTTTACGCATGACAGTTTCTTGCAGGCACAGGATCCGGAGATTGGCTGGATAAGAAACGTCTTGCGTGTCGCCGGGACCCGAGTGGATGCCAGCCCATTCTCCTCGCAGTTTGGATTAGACATGGCCATTCGGGAGTGGATCGGATCGGCGAAGTCGGGCCAGTTGGGCTATTTCAGGTCGGCCACACGATTAAGGAATAGCCACAAAATGCTGACCGAGCGACTTGGCCTGGTCTGTCTGGCGGCGAGTGCGGGAGTAGTCGCCGTATTTCTGTTTGCAAGTTCAAGTATTCCCGAATTCTTGCGCGGCCCATTGATGGTTGCCCTTGGGCTACTGCTCTTATTGTTCGCTGTCCGTCACAGTTACGCAAACAGCATTGCCGAAAAGGAAATGATCAAGCAATACGAATTCATGCTTAGAGTATTCGACAATGCTCATAAGCGCATGCAAACCGCGAACGATGATACGGAGAAGCGGCAGGTGCTGTATGCCCTTGGCCACACGGCGTTGGAAGAACAGGCGCAATGGCTCCTGACGCATCGGAAACGATCGATTGAGTCCACTGACATTTTGCAAATGGGCGGTTAGTCGGCGGGGATTATTCCGATTTCATTCAAACTCCGCGACGACCGCGCGATCTCGCGTAGCTGCCTCTGCATTTCCCATGGCCTCATGCGCATCGGCCCGTCTGGAGTATGCGTTGACATACTCAGGCTCTAATTGAATGACAACGTCGAAATCTGCAATCGCGACCGCAAAGTCCTGAAGGGCGTAGTGGGACACACCCCGATTGTAGTATGCGCCCACGTCTTGCCCGTTTAGCCGAATGGCGTCGCTGTAATCCGTAATCGCCGCTTCGTACTGCCCGAGTGCCTTGTATGAGGCACCCCGTTGCTTATAGACGAACGACCGCTCCGCATCGAGTCGAATAGCCTCGTCGAAGTTTTGAATCGCGTCCTCATGGTCCCCGATCCCGGCGAGTCGGACACCCGCGCCGATGAATTCGGCGGCATCAGGCAGGCGCTGAGGAACAGACGCAAGGACGATTTCGTCGGCGGCATCCGTACCAGTTGCGGTATCGTTACTCGCCGCGAGGCCAGCTTCAGCATCGTCGACGATCTCGTCTACGGCATCGGCTTCAGCGGAGAGAACGGCTGTCGCATCTGTTACGCCTTCCAGGCTGGCATCGGGTTGGTCGCTTGTCTCGCCGGCCGCATCGGCTTTGGGTCCCGGGGTGGTTACAGCATCGTCGGCGCTCTCGTTCGTGGCACCAACCGTGAGATTGTCGGACGTGTCGGATTCGGTTTCCGGTACGGGCTGGAAAATCGCTCCAGCATCGATGCCGGCTATGGCGTTGATGTCGAGATCGGCTGCCGAATTTTCACCAGCGTCATCCGTTGCCGCAGCCGAGAGACTGGTTGGCGGGCCAACCTCGACCTCGCCCATACTATCGGTGTCGACCGTGCGATTGGCTTCAGCGTCATCGCTGGCATCGAGATTCTCTTCATTGCCGAATATTGCAGTCTCAACTGACATCAGCACTGCCTGCATTGTCTCCGGGTTGCGGTCCACGTAGTACCATGACGCACCCACCAAAACGACGATGGCGCTCAGCCATAACCGCCTGCTCCACCGGTTCTTTGTTTTATCGCGCCCGATGCCGAGCTCAGCCTGCCTGTGGGCCCTTTCTTCTTCCCCGAGTTGAAAGCTGATTGCGGAGCTTCCACTCCGTTTCGATGGCGAGTCTTGCCGCACGTCAACTTCGGCAGGCGATCGTTCCGCATTCAATTCACGGATATGGATTGGGCCGGTTGTCGCCTGTGTCCCGGGTTCATCGCCGGCTGCTGCCCGAATCTCATCGAGGTGCAGTTGCAGGTTCTTGATGAGACGAGCCATGTCGACGTTGAAATCCGGTGCCGGCCTGATCTGTGTTCCATTGCGAAACGCGAGACCTCGCAGCGAGTCCGGCAAATCTTCCGCCGCCGGCATCTTCGCGCCTGAGACCAGTAACGGAATAACGGGAATGTCTCGCTTGAGCGCAGACTCGATCTCGATCCTGACAAAGTCTGCCGGATCCTCCAGCCTGGACCGACCGTCCTGATTTGCTACCGTGAGCCATTCTGCCCCGATCACCGCCAGAAGAACCTGACACTGGCTTACTGTCTGATCCAGAACAGCCCGGAAATCGACACCCAAGGCAATGTTGTCCACGTCGGTAAATACAGCCTCATCACCGAACTCCTTGCGAAGAAGGTCGTTGATATGGCCTGTGACGTAGGCGGCATCGTCACGGCGATACGAGATGAATATCTGGTCGGTCATTTATGGTCCGAGGACTTGTTTTCTTTACATTATAGTCTTATTTGAAGAGTCCTTCGAGCCTCCCTGAAGGTCAGAGAAAGCCTTGCGTACAGCCGAGGCGGCAGGATATTCAGCGCCGTGAGCTCCTCGACACATAGCTTACAGATTGTTCCGGACACATGGTTTACACATAGGAGCATTTGGGGAGAGCCCGGATGCCTTGGAATGAGTGTAAACCGATGGTGACGCTAAAATATGGACCCGGTCAAGATCTCGATTCCGGGTGGTGGTACATCCAATTGTCATCACAAGACATACTGTAGTAGGACTTGCGGCTACCCAGTCTTAACGCCATTACTTATTGTTATATCCTTGGCGAACCAGTATTCAACCGGGCCCAACAGAGAATATGATCAAGGAATTCGTGCCTGATCGTGCCAATTAACCGCTCGATGAAAAGACGGAGCATTCGCGCGTAGGGAATACTCAAAGCCCATTGATCGGGCCAGGTCGTCGAGGCCGCTGAGTTACTCCGCAAGAATGACCACAATCGGGAACAACCAGATGCCCGCAATTCCTGGAAACCAATCGATCGTGTATCCCGTTTCGAAAAAGCTAGCGTATTGGGCAATTAAGATATAATGGTAATTCATGACGTCGACCGCAAGAGTTGGCCACGCTCACCTTTCAATCCATCCGAGAATACGCTATAAAACAGTTAACTGAGTTAGATCATTAATGCGATTCGATGCTTGACGAAAATCGCTCCTTTCTTATGCGTCAAAGTTCTGATGAGTATTGATTGATGCCCAAGCGTAAAGAAATTCAAATCAGGGCGTTGTCCGATCTTTGCGCGCACCGCGATCTGGTCAGCGATAAAGACAGATACCTGTTCGCCGAGGAAGCGCCCCGATACCGATTCAACGTGATAGGCGCTGGCACGATGGGTCTGGAGCACATACGAGTTACGATGCTGGAAGGCCGTGCCACCATCAACGGTATCTACGATCCGGAGCCGCGTAGCATTGACAACGCCAAGAAGGCGTTCGCGCAACTCTCTGACGTGCCGCTCAAGATTTACGACTCAGCACGAGCAGCCTTTGAGGACCCGGACGTTGATGGGCTGATCATCTGTACACCCAACTTTACCCACCTGGAGGTTGTCCGCGAGGCCGCGAAGTCCGGTAAGCACATTTTACTGGAGAAACCTGTAGCTACTACCATCCCCGACGCTCTCGAGATAGCGAATATCGCTGCGACGTATCCGGCCATTTTCCAGGTTGGGTTGCAATACAGGTACAAGTCGATTTACACGGAAGCTATTCATGAGGCTTTGGAGCGCAAGACTCTCGGCAATATCAAGACGATCGGTATGGTTGAACAACGCATTCCGTTTCTCGACAAGGTCGGTCAATGGAACAAGTTCAGTCGTTTCTCCGGCGGTACACTCGTAGAAAAATGTTGTCACTATTTCGACCTGATAAATCATTTCGCCCAGGCAAGGCCGAGCCGGGTTTTCGCATCTGGTAGCATGGCGGTTAATTTTCGCGAGTTTGATTACGAACGAGAAAAGTCTGACATCATCGACAACGCAGCGGTAGTTATCGACTACGAAAACGAAATTCGGGCCAGCTTCCAACTCACCATGTTTTCACCGATGTTTTACGAAGAGGTCGTCATCTGTGGAGATGAAGGAAGACTTAAGGCGTGGGAGAACAGGGATTCCCTGGCCGGCGCGTCGCTAAAATCACAGATCGAGATACATTGCGGCGAGAGGCGTCCGTCGCGGACGACGACGCCTGGCTATCCAGTCATAATCGAGAATTCCGGTCATAACGGCGCAACTTTCTTCGAGCATATAAAATTTGTCGATAATATTGAGAGCGGAGTCAGAGACGGCCCGTCACCCATAGACGCCTTCTGGTCGATAGTAGTCGGTGTTGCAGCGGAGAAGTCAGTGGCGACCGGCGAAGTTATCCAGATCGACCAGCTTTTGAAAGCAAACGGCGTAGTCAACCTGCCCTGACCGCTCCCCCGCCACCTGATGCATAGATTCGGTCAATCAGTTTCATGTTGTTCAACGCGTCGTCTCCACCAGTGATCGGTGCCTCTGAGCCGTTGACGACGTCAATGAAATGGTGCAATTGATAACTGTAAGTCGTATCACCGGACACCGTTTCTATATGCTCGCCAGCATCATCTTCCAGAACAATACGATTACCGTTATGAGGCGCAATGGCTGCCGCGCCTAAGATGCCGATTCGTATCATCTTTTGATCGCTTCCCGATCGGCCGCATCAATCCGCATCTCGCATATCCCCACCGCCTCGTCCAGCTTGACCAACCACTCGTCCCCGTAGGTCTTCGAATACCAGTCTCGCACGCCTTTCGCCGCGTCGCGAAACATGTCTTTTTCCTCCCGGCTCGGCACATAGATTGAGCCGCCTGACTCCCTGAATTCCTGATACGCGTCGATCTCCCGACTCTTTACGACTTCGCGTGTGACCATCTTCAACACCTGGAAGCCGTCGTAGACGATGTGCTGAATGTCCTCGGGTAACGCTTGCCAGCTTGGCTCCGAAAACCACCACATCTGACCCATGTAGCTATGGCCGTCCAGTGTAATAAATCGAATTTGCTCGTGAAGTTTCATCCCGACGATATCCTGGATACCGTTCTTGGTTCCCTCTACAACGCCGGTTGCAAGGGCCGTATACACCTCTGACCAGGCGACCGGCGTCGGGTTACCGTCAAACTGCCGCACGAGCTCTTGCTGAACCGGTGCCGAAATCGTACGTATCTTTCGCCCCCTGATATCCGAGGGCGTTCGAATCTCGCTGCCGGTGGACGCGAAATTACGCCAGCCGCCAGTGTTGCCGACCGCCATCAGGCGAATATTCAAGCCCTCCATCAATATGGCGCTTCGGACCTCGTCGAAGATCCGTCCGTCAAGCACGCACTCTGCGACTGCGTCGTCGCGATAGATATAAGGAAGATCGAGCGCCTGACCTGGGCCAAAAACAGTACCAAGTACGCCAGTTGTAAATGGAAATACCTGCAGCACACCCGTCTGCAGCCCTTCAATGCACTCGCGTTCATTTGAGCAGAACTGCCCGGATGGGTATATCGCGACTTCCACGCGGCCATTGCTGTGGCTTTCAACGTGCTCCTTAAACGCCAATGCACCATCATGGTCCTCGTCTTTCGGTGAGCCGAGGAACGACAATCGAATAATGTGATCCGCCGCAATGCCGCTCCGCGACGTCACCGTCCCTATTAAGCTGGCAAGAGTAATCGCTGCAAAAATGCCGAGTAAGACGTGCCTCTTGTTCATCGGCTGATTCTCAAATTATGCAAAGCCCAGCCAACGCGGCAATGTCATCGACAGTGCCGGGAAGTAGGTAATCAGGAAAATTACCAGCACCTCAATTGCCAGGAACGGCATCATCTGCCAAGCGATGCTTTCCACCTTCTCGCCTGAAACCTCGGCTGCAACAAACAGTACCAGTCCCATCGGCGGTGTCGCCAATCCCACCGTAACGTTGACGCACATGACAACGGCGAAATGGATCGGCTCCACTCCCAATGCAATAAACACCGGCCCAAGTATCGGACCGAGAATCAGGATAGCAGGCCCAGCGTCCAGGAACATCCCAATGATGAACAGAAAAATATTGGTCAGGAAAAGCAGGACATAAACGTTATCGCTGGTGTTCAGCATGCCGGCGACGGCGAGCTCGGCCACACCGGATAACGTGATAATCCAGGCAAACGTCACGGATGCACCGACCAGTAACAGAATGACTCCCGATTGCACCGCGGCCGAGATGAAGACGCCCGGTAATTCGCTGATCTTCAACGTTCGAAGAATTAATACAGAAACGATGAGCGCGTATGCAACGGCGACGGCGGCGGCTTCTGTCGGCGTAAACACCCCGCCCACGATGCCACCGAGCAAGATCACCGGCGTTAGCAGCGCCAATGCCGTCTTGCGAAATGACTGACCTCGTTCGCGCCAGGTCGCGCGTCGATTGGCAATCGGGTAATTGCGTTTCTTCGAAATAATGCTGGTGGCTATCATCAACCCGACCGAAATCATCACGCCCGGTACAAGCCCGGCGGCGAACAGTCCCGCCACCGACACGTTCATGACAAACGCATAGAGAATCATAATCCCGGAGGGCGGGATGATCGGGCCGATGACCGACGACGCCGCTGTAATCGCGGCTGCAAAACTCCGCGAGTAACCATTCTGATGCATGGCGGGGATGAATATTTTTCCGAGTGCCGAAGTGTCGGCGACAGCCGATCCGGAAAGCCCCGCAAACAGTACCGACGACAAAATATTGACCTGCGCCAGACCGCCTCGCACATGTCCTATCATGGACAGGCTGAAATCGACGATCGAACGAGTAATTCCACCCGAATTCATCACCTGGCCGGCCAGAATAAAAAACGGTAATGCCATCAGTGGAAACGAATCCATGCCGTTATAAAGCCGCGAAAGCAGCGCTTTGTAAAAGATCTGATCGCCGTCCATCATCAGGCTCAGCCCCGGACCGATGAGCAGCGCAAAAACGACCGGCATACCAGCGGCCAGCAGAAAGATAAAAATCCAGATATAGGCAAGTGACATACCGATCCTTACCCTCCCTGTACCGTTTCCGACTGAGGTATAACAAAGTCCTCGTCCGGATTAATCAGCGACAGCACGTCCCGCAAGACGAGTTCCACACCTACGATAAACATTGCAGCAAAGGCGACAGGTACGATGGAGTAAAACCATGACATCTGGATCGGCATACTCGCCGCACGCATACTTGCGCCACGTTGAAAGAAACCGACGCTCTCGAACAGAAATACCGCGACGATCCAGATTACCAGGAGATTGAGTAGCAGATGCAAAATGGCACGCGTGCGACGCGACAACTGTTCCGCAAACATGTCGATGCCGACGTTGGCGCTCGCCCGGTAGGCCCAGGGTGCCACGAGAAATGCGGTCCAGACCATCATCGTTTTTGCTACCTCCTCAGTCCAGATCAGGGAGTCGTTTAGCACATAGCGAAAAACGATCTGCAGCAACACGATCACAGTCATTGTCATTAACAAAATACCAGCGGCATTCCTGCCACTGTTGCACAGTGATTCGTTTATCGTAGCCATGCGACCAAGAAATCGACGGGCAAACTTCACAGTGTGATGCCCATCAAGTAAGCTCCAGGACCGGTAACTGAAGTCGACTGGCCACTTGTCGAAGAGTCGGACGATGTTCGCCGTACGCCAGAGAAAAATGATGTTCCAGGCCACCAGCCATGATTCTTTCATGCACCTCGCCCGCGGGACGGTCGAAACGAATGACACCCGAGGTCCCCGTAAACGCCATCGGCGCGCGCTGCACTTCGGCTCCGGCCAACATCAACTTCGGTTGATTCCCGGCCTGCGAAATCCGCGCAAGCGTCACGCGTCCGGGCTTGAGAGGAAACTGGTGCAAGAGGGGCATCTTGCGGTTCGTGTGAACGGTGGCTTTGGCGCTCACCTCAGGGTCGCACATTGAAATGGGCGCCAGACCGCAGTGCCAAAGCACGGCAGTATCGTCATTGAAATCAACATCCACAAGATCAGCCATCCACACCGGCTCCCCTGCCAACTCCTGCAGCATCAACGTCGTCAGCGACCCATAGACGTCCGCCTCGCAGGCACTTGGTACGCCCGCCTCGTTCATCATGGCCATAGGCCCGCAAGCAGCGCAGCCGTACTCCGTAAAAGTTTCTGGCCAGCACCGCACGGCAATACTGCTCGCCTTTTGCTGGGCAACGACATCCTCCAGTGCACAGAGCAGACGAAATGAACGGTCCAGTTGTTCCTGGTCCATCTCGGCCAAGCCCTCCAGATATTTTTCGGCGCTC
>SMVA01126180.1_pt1 | contig 10618 bp, 9 predicted proteins | sample 2456451 | NCBI WGS metagenome assembly SMVA01 (sample SAMN11095933, study PRJNA526329) | marine sediment metagenome | biome: Marine sediment; feature: Surficial sediment; material: Deep marine sediment; isolation source: Hadal surficial sediment | place: Pacific Ocean | collected 2014-05 | depth 0-1...
TCGTTGTCGATGAACGTCGGACCGCCGGTGATCTCGAAGGTGGTCTTCTCATCGATGAACCATGTCCAGGCGCCAAACATGTTCACGAACAGGTTCTGGCTCGCGGGGCGTACGTCGTTATTGGACTTTTCGAAGTCCTGTAAGCTCACCGCGAGTCCGCCGCCGAGCCGATGCTGGGGCCGGTACTGGTGCATCACGCTCGTGTTGAACGAATAGGTCTGGTTATTGGCTCGGCGCGGGAGATCGGTGTCAAAGAGCTTGTGGCCGAACCGGGCGAAGCCCGTGGTCCGCTGCGTGAATTGGTGCTCGATCCCCAGCTTCACATTATTGCGAATCACCGGCTCGCGAAACGAGCTGAGAGAGAAATTATCTTCTCCTTCCAGATCCCGGCTACGGCCTGCGGAGTCGCTATAGCGGAAACGGTCGGAGAAGCTGAGCTTGGTCGTGCGGCTGACTTGGTACTTGGAAATCGCCGTTACGAAGTGGTTCAGGTCGTCGATGTCGGAGTTGTCGAGGGCCTGCTCGAAGGGCATCCAGTACTCGATGCTCCAGTTGAACTTTCCCTCGTCCTCGTAGATCTTGGTGCGGGGTGTGATCCGGAAGACGACGTCGCTGTCCTCGTTCTCCGTGCTACGGAAGACGTTGTCGTCGTACTCGACCTCACCCGCGATCGACAATTTTGCGTCCGCCGCGAACGCCGACCCCATCGGTACGGTGGCACTCATGGCCATGGCCGCCATCGCTACCGCGGCATGTCTCCAGCTCATCTCTCACCCCCAGACCCAGCGACGCGTCTAGTCCGGAACAATGATCGTGTCCCCAGTGACCAGCTCGATGTTGGTTCCCGGCGCGTTCCCCTTGATGTACGCGCCGTAGTCGAATCTGAACTCGATCTCCCCTCCATCGTCCGTCCGACGCACGATGCGGACGTCGTTCTTCTGAGAGAACGCGCTGAAGCCTCCCGCACCCGCGATGGCTTCGAGCACGTGGAGGTTCCGCTCGATCGGATAGTGACCGGGGCGGTTCACGCCCCCGATCACGGAGATCGACCGGCTCCTCACGGAGATCACCACGACCGTGACGTTGGGAGCCGTGATGAAGTCGGCGAATTCGCGGGTCAGAACCTCCTTCAGTTCCGTCGGCGTGAGCCCTGCAGCCTGCACATCGTTGAGCAGCGGCACCGAGATCTTGCCGTCCGGCCGCACGGGAACATCGATCGAAAGCTCGTCGTTCCTCCAGACGGCAATCTTCAGGATGTCGGTCACGCCGATGCGATAGTCTTCCCGCTCCATGGGATCGGGTCGGGGCGGCGGCGGACTCAGGTTCCTCGCCGCGCAGCCGGCGGCGGCCAGCGCCAAGGCTGCCAGCACCAGCATTGCAACGAGACGGACGCCTGCAGCGAGGCTCAGCGAGCCCGCCGCCCCTGCGGTTCGTTGCGACAGGTCCTTTCTTCCAAAGAGACCCGTGTTATCGCCCTTCACTGAGACCGTTCTCCTTCATCTTGTAGAGCAGTGCCTTGTACGAGATCTGCAGCCGCTTGGCGGCCTCTTTGCGATTCCAACGGGTCTGACCGAGCACGCGCTCGATCACTCTTTTCTCGGCAACTTGAGCGGCACGTCGCGAGATTGCCTTGAGATCTATCCCGTCCCCGTTGTTGAAATCGACGTCCATAGCGTCCAGACCCAGCAGATCTGTGGGTTCTTGCTCCCGCTTCTCCCGATTGCCTCGGCTGGCGATCTCATCCAGTACCGATTGCTCGCTTCCGAGCACCACCATGCGGCGCACCATGTTCTCGAGTTCCCGGACGTTTCCGGGCCAGTGATATTTCATGAAGACGTTCATCGTCTCCGGAGTGAGGCGTTCGACGTTCTTCTTGTACTGCTCGTTGTTCTTGCCGAGGAAGTGGTCCACGAGCATCGGGATCGAGTCCATCCGATCGCGCAGCGGCGGGACCGTGATCGTCACCACGTTGAGCCGGTAGTAGAGGTCCTCTCGGAACGAGCCGTCGGCCACGGCTTCTTCCAGATTCCGGTTGGTGGCCGCGATGACGCGCGCGTCCACCTGCACGTCGCGCTCGCCACCCAGCCGCGAGAACACGCCGTCCTGGAGCACCTGGAGGATCTTGGCCTGCAGGCTCGGGTGCATCTCGCTGATCTCGTCCAGGAAGATCGTGCCGTTATCGGCGTACTCGAACTTGCCCAGCTTGCGCTTCTGGGCACCCGTGAAGGCACCCTTCTCGAAACCGAAGAGCTCGCTCTCGAGCAGCTCCGATGGGAGAGCCGCGCAGTTCACCTTGACGAAGGCCCGCTCCCGACGGTCGGAGAGCTGGAAGAGGGTGCGGGCCACCAGCTCCTTGCCGGTGCCGCTCTCGCCGCGCACGAGCACCGTGATGTCGGTGTCTGCGACCTGCTCGATGACGTCGCGCACCTCCTTCATGCGGATGTTGTCTCCGTACAGGAGAGCCATCTCGGTCTCGGATCGCACGCGATCACGGAGTTGCTGGACCTCCTGCTTGAGCGCGCGCTTTTCGAGCGCCTTCTGGAAGGCGAGCTCGAGCTCTTCGACCTCGAACGGCTTGCGCAGGAAGTCCGATGCCCCGAGGCGCATGGCTTCGACGATGTTCCGCGCCTGACCGTGTCCGGAGAGCATCACCACTGGGACGTCCGGGATGCGCTTTTTCAGCTCCCCCAGCGTTGCGAGCCCGTCCATGCCCGGCAGCACCACGTCCAGGGTCACGAGATCCGGGCGGGTTTCCGCCAGCGACTCGAGCGCCTGCTCGCCGTCGGCCACGGCGAAGACCTCGTAGCCCTGCCGTGAAACCAGCGCCTCCATGTAGTCGCGTACGCCCGGATCGTCATCGATGACCAGGACGCGAAATCGATCAGACATTGATGCTTCCACTCCTCAATTTCGTAGATCTCTCAATTCCCTGGGTCTGGTTAGGAGTGCGGTATTTTTCGCCCGGGGTGACGCCTAAATCCGCGACACTTGCCGGGGTGCGGTGTCACACACTGTTCTAGGAGGCTCGGAGTTGCCGCTCTCCATGCGACTCTGGGCGCATTTTTGAGCCTTAGTGTGTAATATTATTCCGCCTTTGGGAATAATATTTACCCGAGGGAACAGAATTTCTTCTATTGGACGTCCAAGAAGGCGGTCGCGTTCCCAATTCCCCGAGGAATGCGTCCGGGAATGGAGTGGCACCGGTGAGATTTGACCACATCCAGATTCAGCTGGGTTCGGAGCGGGCGCGGCATGTTTCTGCCGCCTCCGCCGCTGCCCTGCGGTATTCTCGCTGGCCCCGCGGGGACCCGGCTCTGAGAGCAACGCCCAGAGCAACAGGTCAGGAGCTAAAGGGAACTCAGCTGGCTGCCGCTGCGATGCGCGAGCGCAAGGAGAAGTCCTGAGTTGATGGAACCGGAGTCGATCTGGAGGCGTTTGCTGAACGGTTGGATGGCCATCACCGCGCGCTTCGGATTCGTACAAACACTGGTTATCCTCGCCTTTTTCTACGCAACGTTGATCGGACCGACCTCACTGATCCTGGCGGTGACGAGACGCGATCTGCTGAACAAGCGCCACCTCGGGGCCAAGGAAACGGCCTGGCAGGAAGCCGACTCCGCAAAGCCCGACTTCGAGCGGGCGAAGCGGATGTCGTGACCCGTTCGAACGGAGCAAGACGTTGAACATCCTGGGAATCTCGGCGTTCTACCACGACTCGGCCGCCGCCCTCCTGAAGGACGGCGAGCTGGTCGCGGCGGCTCACGAGGAGCGCTTCACTCGCAAACGACACGACCCGGATCTGCCCGTGCAGGCGACCCGCTACTGCCTCGAAAGTGCGGGCCTCGAAATCGGCGAGATCGATTACGTCGTCTTCTACGACAAGCCCTTCATCAAGATCGAGCGCATTCTCACCACCTACCTGGCCACGTTCCCCCGGTCGCTGCCGTCGTTCACCAAGTCGATTCCGATCTGGATGAAGGAAAAGCTGTGGGTTCCGAGCCTGATGCGGCAGCTGCTCGGATTCGAGGGCGAAGTCCTGTTTGCCGAGCATCATCAGTCTCACGCAGCGTCAGCGTTCCTGGCATCGCCATTCGAAGAAGCCGCCATCCTCACCTGCGACGGCGTCGGCGAGTGGGCCACGACGACCCAGGGGGTGGGCCACGGGAACACGTTCGAACTGACCAAGGAGGTACGCTTCCCTCACTCCCTCGGATTGCTCTACAGCGCGTTCACCTACTACTTGGGCTTCAAGGTGAACAGCGCCGAGTACAAGGTCATGGGTGCTGCGCCCTATGGCGAGCCCAAGTACGCCGACCAGATCTTCAAGCACCTGGTCGACCTGCGTGACGACGGTTCGTTCAAGCTGAACATGAAATACTTCGCGTACGACTACGGCTTGACGATGACCAATAAGCACTTCGAGAAGCTCTTTGGCCAACCGCGACGCGAGATGGAGTCCGAGATGCAGGGCTTCCACTGGGACATAGCCGCCAGCGTGCAGAAGGTGACCGAGGTGATCGTGCTCCGGATGGTGAGCGACCTTCACGCGAACACGGGCATGAAGAACCTCTGCATGGCGGGCGGCGTGGCGCTAAACTGCGTCGCCAACGGCCGCATCATCCGCGAAGGTCCGTTCGAGAACCTCTGGGTGCAGCCGGCAGCCGGCGATGCCGGCGGTGCGCTGGGCGCAGCCCTCTTCGCCTACAACACCGTGTTCGGTAAGCCCCGCCGCCATCGGATGGACCACGCCTATTGGGGCCCCGAGTTCTCCAACGAAGAGATCCGCAAGTACCTCGACTCACGAAACGTTCCGTACCGGTCGCTTTCCCGGGCGGAGATGATCGATGAATCCGCCCAACACATGGCCAACCAGGCGGTCATCGGCTGGTTCCAGGGCCGGATGGAATGGGGACCCCGGTCCCTGGGCTCCCGCAGCATCCTCGCCGACGCCCGCAACGAAGAGAACTGGAAGCGCGTAAACCTGAAGATCAAGTTCAGGGAGAGCTTTCGACCCTTCGCTCCAGCCTGCCTCGAAGAGAAGGCCAGCGAGTGGTTTGACATCGACCGGGAGAGCCCGTATATGCTGCTGGTCTGTCAAGTCAACAAAGACAAGAAGATTCCGGCTGTCACTCACGTCGACGGTTCCGCCCGGCTCCAGACCGTGACCCATGCGTCCCACCCCGAGTTCTACGACCTGATCCGGTCCTTCGATGAGAAGACCGGCTGTCCGGTGATCATCAACACGTCGTTCAACGTGCGGGGCGAACCGATCGTCTGCACTCCGGACGATGCATATCTCTGCTTCATGCGCACCCACATGGATGTCCTGGTGCTCGGCAACCAGATCCTCCTGAAGCAGGAGCAGCCCGAGTTCCACGAAGATTTCGATTGGCGCGAGCGCTACGCGCTCGACTGAAGAAACCAGCGGGCGCGAGTCCGACAAGACGAGGTGAATCGATGGCACGTTCCAGCGGCGGCTTCTCCGACCGAATCGGCATTTTTGGTGAGCTCTGGGCCTTCATGAAGATCCGCAAGAAGTGGTGGCTCGGTCCGATCATCGTCACGATGCTCCTGCTGTCGGTCCTCATCGTGCTGACCGAGGGCTCCGCGGTGGCGCCCTTCATCTACGCGCTCTTCTGAGGCGACCGGGCCACTCGCCCGTCCCCGGCACCGGAGGAAACCGCGAGTTGACGACGGACGTGGGCACGCCGACGAACGTCGCTGATGCCAGGGAAGGCTTCAACCCTGGTATGCGGCGGTTCGCCGTGAGAGCCACGGCATTCACCGTCGCCGTGGCCGTGGGAATCTTCGCGCCTATCCTCTGGTATCTGGGCCAGCACTGGAGACTGGTTCCCGACTGGTCCCACGGCTTCATCGTCGCACCGCTCGCCCTCTACTTTGCCTATGAGCGTCGGGGCAAGCTGAAACAGACACCCATCGAACCGAGTTGGTGGGGCACGGTTCCCTTGGCCCTGGGAGCCCTGGCGCTCGCCATCGGCCGCCTCGGCGTCGAGCTGATGGCCATGCGCACGGCCTTCGTACTCACGCTGATCGGGATCGTGCTGTTGTTGTTGGGCTGGCGGGTCTTCCGGGTGCTGGCCTTCCCGCTGGTCTTCCTCTTCCTGATGATTCCGTTGCCCCAGTCGCTCATGAACGTGATCACCTTCCCGCTGCAGCTGATCGCGTCGGACATGGCGGTATCGGCGCTCTATATCATCAAGGTGCCGGCGCTACGCGAGGGAAACATCATCCACCTGGCCAACACCACCCTGTTGGTGGCCGAGGCTTGTAGCGGTCTGCGATCGGTGATGGCTCTGGGCACGGTGGCCGTGGTCTTTGCGTACTTCTTTCGCAAGAACTTCATCGAGCGACTGATCATCATCGGCTCGGCCCTGCCGATCGCCATCCTCGTGAACGCGTTCCGAGTGGCCCTGACCGGCTTTTTGACCCACTACTACGGCAAGGAGGCAGCTGAGGGCGCAATTCACATGACCGAGGGCTTCATCACCTTCAGTCTGGCCCTGGCACTGCTGCTTCTCGAAGCCTGGCTGCTGAAGCTGTTTTGGCCCGACTCGTGGCGCAGGCGGAAGACGGCATGACGAAACTGATCGTGGCGCTCCTCTTCATGGGCCTGAACTCTTACACGTATCATCTGTTCGCAACCGAAGCGGTGATTCCGGAGCGGAAGCCCTTCATGATTTTTCCCGCCGAGCTGGGCAACGGCTGGTCGTGCCCCAAATTCGAACGGATGGAGGACAACATCGAGGCCGAACTCGGCGTTACCGACTACCTGCTCTGCACCTTCGTGAACCAAGAGCAGCACGAGATCGCCAGCGTCTATGTGGGCTATCACATCACGCAGGTTCGCGAGGACGGCGGTGCCACGGAGAACGCGATCCACCCGCCCGCCCACTGCCTTCCCGGCTCGGGCTGGGACATCATTCGCAACGAGACCGTACCCCTCAACGTTCCGGGTCTTCCCCAGGAAAACGCCAGCGCGAAGCGCCTGGTGATCGCCAAGGGCAATCAGCGAAACCTCGTCTACTACTGGTACCAATCGCGCGGGCGCATCATCTCCGAGGACTGGAAGAAGATCGTCTTCGTCGGAGTGGATCGGGCCACACGGCAGCGCACCGACGGTTCGCTGGTCCGCATCACCGTACCGGTGCGAAGGAGCGGCGAAGCCGCCGCCCAGGCCGTGTTCGACTCCATCGCGCCCGAGATCGTTTCCCGGCTGTCGGAGTACGTGCCCGAATGAACCGAATCTCCAACTCTCTCTACTCCATCATCTACCCGCGGCTTCCGATCGTCGGACAGAACGCAGCATGCACGGTCGGAGGCTGGATGCGGTTCCGGTCGCGCTTCAACGACCACTTCCAGAAGACCGTGAGGGGCTGGGAGAAGTCGATCCACCTGCCCCTGGAGGAACTCCGCGAAATCCAGCGTCAACGGCTCACCCGGATCGTCAACATCGCACGAGAGAACGTCCCCTACTACCGCGACCTTCCGACGGTGTCTACGAAGAAGGACCCGGATGAGGCGATCCGCGAGACCCTGCGAAACATCCGTCCCCTCGAAAAACGTGCGTATCGCGACCAGCCGCGGGCCTTCATCTCACGAACGGTACCCCGCTACCGGTTGCGTCGCGGGCAGACCAGCGGAACCACCGGCACGGCGCTCCCCCTCTGGTATTCGCCGGAAACCCTGGCCGAGGAATACGCCACGGTGTGGCGGATGCGGCGCCGGGTCGGACTCGACATCCGGGACACCCAACTCTCCTTCGCTGGCCAGATGATCGTGCCTTTCGATCAGATGCGGCCGCCGTTCTGGCGGGTGAACGCCTACACGGGTCAGACTCTCTTCTCGATCTATCACATGACGCCCAAGAACCTGCGCAGCTATGTCGACGCGGTCCACGCGAGGCCGGCTCGTTACGTCCAGGGCTATCCGTCGTCAATCCACCTGGTCGCGCTGGCCATGCTCGAAGCCAACCGTCCGCTCCCCAAAAATCGCCTGGCCGCCATCTTCACCTCCTCGGAGTCCCTGCTCGCCTTCCAGCGGGAGACCATCGAGCGTGCCTTTGGAGCGCCGATCCTCGACCGCTACGGCGTGAGCGAATTCGCCGTTTCCATGACCGAGTGTGAAGACGGTCGACTCCATGTGGACATGGAGTTCTGCATCGTCGAAGTCGAAGTCACCGAAGAAACGGACGAGTATGAGACGGGACCGCTCCTCATCACCGGCCTGGCTCACGATGCCACTCCACTCTTCCGTTACCGGATCGGCGATGTGGGCACACGCGCCAAGCATCCGTGCCCCTGCGGTCGCGTCGGAGACAGCTTCTTCGAGGTCGACGGACGCATCGAAGACTACGTCCTCACCCCCGACGGCCGGCTCGTCGGGCGAATGGATCATGTGTTCAAGGAGCAACTCGACGTCGGCGAGGCTCAGATCCTGCAACGGAATCAGGATTCCATCGACGTCCTGATCGTTCCGCGCGCTCGCTACAACGAAGCCAGCGAACGAAGCGTGATCAAGGAGATCCGGTCGCGTCTCGGCTACGACATCGAGATCCGCATCGAGCTGGTGAACAGCATTGCTCGGGAACCGAACGGAAAGTTCCGTGCGGTGAAGTCCGAAGTCGGAAGGAACGCGCCGTGATCCCCGTAGGCATGGCGCGCACACGGCCCGACTATGACGGCCTCACGACACCCTACGGGCCCGGAATCGAGCATCCCGAACTCGCTGCTGCCGGCTTGGGCCCTGCTCCCAACGAGATCCCGAATCATGTCTACACTGCGGTGCGCTCGGCTCTCTACGGGTTGGGTCTGGACGCCGAGAACTACGGCCGTCCGGAGTGGAATCCTCTGGGCGAGCTGGCCTCAACCGGCTCGACCATCGTGCTGAAGCCGAATTGGATCCGCCACTGGAATCCGTCCAATGACGGAACCCTGGATTCGGTCATCACGCACGGCTCCGTGCTGCGCGCCATGCTGGACTACGCGGTACTGGCAGCCGGCCCAAATGGAGACGTCATCGTCGCCGAGGCACCCCAACACGACTGCCGCTTCGCTGTGATCCGTGAACAGGTCGGTCTCGAAGAACTGGAACGCTTCTACCGGGACCGCATTGACCGCAAGCTCCGCATCATCGATCTACGCCGCGAACAGGTAGAATACGAGAAGAGCGTCATCGTGCGGCGCGAAACGCTGCCCGGCGACCCCCTGGGCTATCGACTGATCGACCTGGGCGCACACAGTGCATTTCATGACTCGGGTCTGAACCCTCAGCGCTTCCGCGGCGCCGATTACGACCCGGGACCCACGACCGAACACCACCAGGGCGGCAAACACGAGTACCTGCTGTCGGAGACGGTGCTCCGTGCGGACCTGGTGGTGAATCTCCCCAAGCTCAAGACCCACAAGAAGACCGGTGTCACCCTGGCGCTAAAAAACCTCGTCGGAATCAACGGCGACAAGAACCTTCTACCCCACCATTGCGTCGGCCCTGAATCCGCCGGCGGTGATGAGTTCCCGGGGAATGGGCTGCTCGATCGCGCCCGCAGCCAGGCGACCGAATTGGCACGGCTGCTGCTCAAGCACGGCATCGGCACGCGACTGGTCGGCGCCGTCCGCAGCGTCGAACGTGCCGCGAGAGGAGACGACTTCATTCGCAGCGGCAATTGGTATCGCAATCGAACGACCTGGCGCATGTGTCTCGACATCAACCGTTGCCTGTACTACTCGAGTGCCACCGGCGAACACTGGGAAGCGTCCGAACCCGTTCGCCCGGTGCTCACGGTGATCGACGCGGTCGTCGCCGGCGAGGGCGAGGGCCCGCTTTCACCGACAGACCGACCCCTGGGCATCATCCTCGCCTCCCTCGACCCACTGGCCCTCGACCTGGCTGCCATCCGGCTGATGGGATTCGACGAGGAGTGCCTGCCCAAGGTGTGCGAGGCCATGCGCTCCGAGGTCCTCCGGGTCACCGCCACCCGTTCGCCCGAGGACGTCGTGGTCCGCGAGGTCGTGGCGACCGGGGATGCACCGCGGGAACGGTCCCTGGACGAGCTGGCGCCCGAGAAACCATTCGTCGCCCACTCGGGTTGGCGAGGACATGTGGAGAAGACGCAATGTGCGGCATAGCGGGATTCTCGGGCCGCTTCGAGCAAGACGTTCTCGAGCGCATGAATCTGGCCATCGCACACCGGGGTCCGGACGACTCGGGCTTGCTGATGATACCCGAACACGGCGTGGGACTGGCCCACCGCCGGCTCTCGATCATCGACCTCTCATCCAGGGGTCACCAGCCGATGGCCGACGTCTCGGGCCGGGTCACGATCGTCTTCAACGGTGAGATCTACAACTATCGCGAGCTCCGCAAGGAGCTGATCGAGGACGGCTATGGCTTCAGCAGCGAGACCGACACCGAGGTCCTGCTGAACCTCTACCTACGCGACGGTGAGAAGATGATGTCGCGCCTGAACGGCATCTTCGCCTTTGCCATTCACGATTCACGTGACGGCTCGCTGCTGCTGGTGCGCGATGGTCTGGGCGTGAAGCCCTGCTACTTCGCAGAGACACACAAGGGCGTTCTGTTCGCCAGCGAGATCAAGGCA
>SMVA01147199.1_pt1 | contig 10616 bp, 5 predicted proteins | sample 2456451 | NCBI WGS metagenome assembly SMVA01 (sample SAMN11095933, study PRJNA526329) | marine sediment metagenome | biome: Marine sediment; feature: Surficial sediment; material: Deep marine sediment; isolation source: Hadal surficial sediment | place: Pacific Ocean | collected 2014-05 | depth 0-1...
CCTAGTGCCGGGGTGGCGGAACTGGTAGACGCGGCGGACTCAAAATCCGCTGGTGGTAACACCTTGGGGGTTCGAGTCCCCCTCCCGGTACCAGAATATTAGTGTTGATCGATCTGATGGGGTCTGGCCAATCAGTTTCGATTTTCTAGTCATTGCCAGTCCCGGTCGCATCCAGCAGCCGGTTGGCCACACCGCTCAGTTGTGCCTGCCGGCATTGGCGCGGGGTCAGCGTCAGACTCCGCGCATCGGTCCGCGACTGCATCAGGTTTTCGCTTGCCTCGATATGCTCACCACTGTTGGCGATGACATGATACAGCTCGTGCGCCAGAGCGATCCCCTCATCTTCGATATCCGGCATTAACCAGACGCTGTTGGTCAGCCAGGGACGGGTACGGGTATTACCCAGGCCAAAGGCCTCACCGGTGAATGCTACCTGCATTTTGGTATCCCGCGCAAACACCACGCGGGCATCCGTGGTGGCGGTGGCTTCCATTAAACTGCGCGCGCTACCGGTAGATAAATCGCGCAGGTAATCATCGCCGTCGATGGCATGGATGGAGATTTCACCGGCACCGATGGCACATTGCGCCAGTAGATCGAAGGCGCCCTGTACAGCCGCCTCGATACGCGCATGTGTCCAGCGCCGATCGAGCACGAGAATATCGAGGGGGAGTCGAAACCCTGGGGTCTTATCCGGCTGCTCGAGATTAAGCGCCGTATAAGCCACAGCCTGAATCGGCCTGCCCGCCAGCGGGTCTGCGACGTAACCGCTGCTCACCCAGTCAAGCGTGGCGTTACCGGCATCGCTGCCATAGCGTCTGCGAAGTTCGGCGAGAATATCCGCGGCGGTCCATTGTCGATGCACCATCTTCAGCCTCGCCGCGAGCGCCGCCATGCGCGCCACCGCGTAGCTCGAACCTGAAGCCTGAATCTCTTTGCCGGAGTAATCCGTCAGCGTAACCATCTCTGCCGGTATCAGGTAGTCAACCGATTTTCTGCCCCAGTTGGTGCGCTCGGCGGGTCGTACAAAATCGTCTGCGGAGGTGACCACCAGCATATTTTCAAGCTCGAGGGCGGCCGGATAAACCGGGTTTTGATCGATATCGCGGCCGTTGTTTCCGGCCGAAACGATAAATAACATCTGCGGGTGATCCCGCGCGGCCTGCTCGAAGACTTTCCAGTCCTGCGCCCGGTTGCTCCCGAGTGGCATGCCCAGGATGGTGACCTGATGGCGAGCGGCATGTTCCACCAGGGCCCGCATCCGGGACATGTCGGGTCGAGGATAGCGATAGGGTACCAACGCGATGCCTGGCGCTTCGCGTAATAACAGCGACGCGGTACGCGTGCCGTGGCGCTGTACAAAAAATTCGGATTGAAGCGGATGGGCGTCGTAAGGCAGTTCGTCCTGGTCCCAGAAATCGTAACCAATCAGCCGGTTTTCGGCATCCCGGGCGAGATGTTGGTAAATTGCCGGTAATCGATAATTGACTCCGGAATCTACCATGGCGACGCGTACCGGTAGCTGGGCTGCCCCACCCGATAGCGATACCGGATCGTCGACACTGTCCTCGGGTAACAGCAGCGGTGGATTGAGCCAGTCGGGTTCGCCGATGGGGATAAGTTCGGCATTGAGTGAAACGATATTAAGGGCCAGGCCCCGATCGTCATAGTTGATTTTTCTCGCTAAACGGAAACGGCAATCGGCGGTCAGCGAAATTAATAATGAAGGTTTGCCGTCCGCGTGGAAAAGCGTGCTGACAAACTGTGACGCCTGCCCTGCCCTTTGCATAATATCCAGCTGCAAAAAGATTTGCTTGTCGGCAGTAAAGTGATGTCTTACACCGATTTGATTCCCGCGCAGCTCGATGGGTGATTTCTCGACCGATTTAATGGCGTCACCGGTCGCGGGCCTACCGGTTTTCTCCCAGGAAATGCAGGAATCAGCCGTAAACGCCATCAATTGCCGGGGCTGCCAGCTAGCGGCGAGGACAACCAGGGGAAGAATCAGCAGGCTGACTGCCAGTAGCGAACGCATCGCCGGTATCAGAATGGCGGACATAAAGAATCGGAGCCGACGCTCCGGCTCCGATTCCGTTTCCCGCTTAAGCGGCCTTGTCGGCCTTTTTCTGATGTTCCAGGGTTTTGTCCGATTGATTGATTGAAATCGACTTGGGTTTCATCGCTTCCGGGATTTCCTTCACCAGGTTGATGGTGAGAAGCCCGTTATTCAGATCAGCGCCGCTGACTTCGATATAGTCGGCGAGGCTGAACTTGCGCTCGAAGGTGCGATTGGCAATGCCACGGTAGAGATAGGATTTCTTCTCCGCGTCTTCGGCTTTCTGTCCGCGGACACGCAGTACGCCTTTTTCAACCTGGAGGTCGAGTTCGCTTTCTTCGAACCCGGCTACGGCCAGGGTGATGGCATAGCGGTTTTCACCGGTAGTCTCGATATCGTAAGGCGGATAGCCGGATGACGATTTGTCGGAACGCAGCGCGGTGTCCAGCAATGAAGCCATGCGGTCGAAGCCGATGCTGCTACGGTATAAGGGGGATAAATCGATGGTGGTCATAACAAATTCTCCTAAAGAAGCAATTAATAAAAGCGAAGCCACTCTGCTAGAGACCTGGTCTTCGTTGCTACTAAATGGGAATCAAAGGAATGAATTCAAGCCCTCGAACGAACTATTTTTAATCTGCTTCAGAATTGCTTCCAGTTATCGAGCCAGGATAGCAATTGCTTGAAAGGCAGCGGCCGGGAAATGAAATAACCCTGTACCAGATCGCAACCAACCTCGCTCACAAGATCCCAGTCTTCCTGATTTTCCACGCCCTCGGCCACCACCATCATATCGAGCTTTTTGGCCAGTAACACGCTCGATTCCAGAATCGCCCGGGCCGAGGCTTCGCGGGCTGCACCATGTACAAAGGCCCGGTCAATCTTGAATTCAGTAAAGGGTATGCGCTGCAGTTGTTCCAACGACGAATATCCTGTACCAAAATCATCTATCGATAATTTAAACCGTTTCAGCGAGAGTCGGCTCAAAATATCCAGGGCCACCGACAGATGATCCATTATACGACTTTCGGTGATTTCGAACGAGATGCTCGAGGCGTCGAGTCCGATTTTTCCAACCAGCTTGGACGTATTATCAGGCCAATCCAGATTGGTGAGTGCGTCGACTGAAATATTGATGGCGACGTTCAAATCATGGCCATGGGACTTTAACCGGACAGCGTAGTCCAAAGCCTTGAGGCAAACCACATCAGTTAAGTCCCCGATCAAACCATTATCTTCCGCCATTGAAATAAAGGAAACCGGCTTGATCAATCCCAGTTGAGGATGATGCCAACGCACCAGGGCTTCCACACCCACCACCTGACCCGACTTGATTTCCACCTTGGGCTGAAAAAACGTATCCAGTTGGTCGCAGTGGATAGCATTTTCAAGTTCCTCCACGGAAAATACATCGGTCATAAACAGGGTGCCTTCTGCGCGGATCTGGTCCAGCGAATCCAGCAGTTCACCAAGCTTTGCCAGGGTTATCGGCTTCTCCAGAACGCCGAGCACATGCAGGTCATGCTCTATGGCGAGTTTCTCCACCGTCTTTAATATGCGTAAATCTTCACCACTGGTTATAATAATCGAACCCCTGTAGTCCTGCTTGGCCAGGTGGCGGATAAACTCTACACCGTCCATCTCCGGCATATTTAAATCGCAAATCACCACATCAACCTGGGCATCGTCCTGCTCCAGGATATCGAGGGCAGCCGATGCCGACATTGCATTCTGCACCCTGGATATACCCAGATCATTCAACATCACCGTCGTGATCCGGTGCATGACGTAGTCGTCATCCACCAACAGCAACCGGGTACTGAACTCGGTGATATCATCGTCTTCGATTAATACCTGGCGAGATTCTTCAGACGGCTTTTTCCTCGCTATAGCGGGCGAGGTGTCATCGAGGAAATCATCAATAAAGGCGTTCACTTCATCTTTATACCGCATTAGCTGCGGCAGCAATTTTTCAATTTCCTTCCACTTTCGCAGTCGCGACGCATCTTCCATTTGCTGACAAACATCCCCCAGTAGCAGCGCCCCCACACTAAGTGACGAAGATTTTAACTTATGGGTAAATCCTGCTATCTGTTCGTGGTTTTTCCAGGCAAAGGCCTGTTCGATCTCGTCGCTACTATCGGTCAGGGAATCGACAAAGGTTCGCAGTAGTTGACGATGCAAATCGCTATTGTCGCCAGTTGACTGTCGTAGCACGTCCATATCGATTGGCTGATCCATGGCATAATCTAACTTGACCGGATCATCCTCCAGCCTTCCTGCCGGGCCTATACCCGGCGCCCATTTTTCCAGAACATCGCGCAAATCCTTCAGTTCTACCGGTTTGGCGATGACATCATTGAACCCCGCTGCCAGGCATTTTTTGACATCCTCCTCGAGGGCATTGGCGGTAATGGCGATAACCGTCGATCGCTGCTGTTGCCCCTGCTCGAGCAACCTGATTTCTCGCACCAACTCGTAGCCGTTCATTTCCGGCATGCGGATATCGGTCAGTAACACGTCATATTCTCCCTGACGCCATAAATCCAGCGCTTTTGCACCATCCTCGGCAAAGTTAGATTGAAAGCCGAGTATATTCAACTGCGCGACCATCAATTCCCGGTTGACCCGGTTGTCCTCAGCCACCAGTATTCTGGAAGTGGTATTTCTGATATTACTCACATTCAGCAAGGCCTGATCGTGTTGACCTGATTCACCTGTGGTTTCCAGCGCGCGCAAAGGTTTAAGACTGATCCAGAAAGTACTACCAACATCGGGCGTGCTGTCTATATCGAGCCGACCTTTCATCAAATCGACAAGCTGGCGGGTAATGATCAGACCGATTCCGGTACCTTCGATGGAACTGAACTCGGCACCGAGACGGTTAAACGGCTGGAAAAGCTCTTTGCGTTTCTCATCGGTAATACCCTGACCGGTATCCTGCACCCCAATGCGCACATAGCCATCGAGTGCCCGCTCGTATTTGATACTGACGCGTCCCCCCTGGCGGTTATATTTTATGGCATTGGTGAGCAGGTTAAGAAATACCTGCTTGAGCCGAATGGTGTCCGCGATGACGTTCATACCCTGAAACAGGGTAATGTCAAAATCGATTGTTATCTCGCGTTTTTGCGCCAATGGCGTAACCCAGGTAACACTGTCATTCAATACCTGCGCCAGCGACACCGGCTCAAGTGACAAATCAACCTCACCGGCTTCTATCTTCGATAAATCGAGAATTTGATCGATCAATGACATCAGATGCTTGCCGGCATGATTGATTTCTTTCGCATTCAGGAGTTGTTCCTTGCTCAGACTACGATCGTATTCAAATAATTGTGAGAAACCGAGAATCGCATTCAACGGGGTGCGTAATTCATGGCTCATGGTCGATATAAACTCGGATTTTGCCTGGTTGGCTTTTTCCGCCAGGGTTTTGGCTTCAATCATATCGGCTTCGAATTTCTTTCTTTGCGTGATGTCCTCGTGGGTGGTAATTACTCGTTCCCAGGTTTTTTCATAGCCACGAACCACGGTGGTAATGGTGCGGGTATGGAAGGGACTGTCGTCCATGCGGGTATCGAAACGTTCGGCTTCATAAACCCTGTTGTTCGCCAGGGCGCCAATCTCGGCCGCGTAAAATCCGACCCAATGCTCGTCCCACCAGTCATCGACATCGGCCTCGGCCGCGATAAACTGTTCGGCCGAATCGGCTCGGTGAATATTGATCAAGGCTGCATTAACATTGGTAATTTGCGTCTGTCCGGCAAGTTCACGCACAAACTCCGGGTTTGCTATCAGATAGTCCTCTATTCCAGCAAAATCCTCGAGGTCAATTCCATCGATGGATTTTTTAAGCGCCGAGCAGTCTTCTTCCTGGACCCCCAGGGGTAGATTCTCGATCAGCGAGCTAAAACGCTTCTCGCTTTCTGTCAGTGCGGCCACGGCATTGTGGTATTCAGATACGTCTTGAAGCATGCCAAAGCTGGCAACCAGTTTTCCTGATTCGCTATACTGGCCGAACTGGGTCTCTCGCAGATTGCGGACTTCGCCCGAGCTGAGAAGGATGCGATAGTCAAACACATGCCCCTGATTCAACCGGTCGCCGAGATTGCCAATAGCGGTGGTTTGTTCGATGTAGTAGTTCAAATCCTCGGGATGAATGTAAGCATGAAAATCCTGGTGACGTCGAAACATATCGGTAAACTGTTCGAGGTCGAGGTCAAAAATCTGCGCCATCCCGGGCGAATAGGATACCGCGACATCATCGATTTCATCCCATTCCCAGAACCCGAGTTTTAACGACGAGGCAAATTGTTTCAGACGTTCCTTGATATCATCGTTTCGAGTTTCAGCGCTGGCAAGTTGCTGACGAAGTCGATCAATTTCAGATAACAATGCCTCGGTTGACTCGACCGATTCCAAAGATTTTCGATTTTCAGCTTTCAATAATTCCACGTCTTAATTTTTTCCTGATAGCTGAGTATAGGCAGAACGGACTGAAAAGCTTAACCAAGTTAAGCTTTTCGGGATTGGCCTCGCTATGCCAGGTAAGGCTTGTTTAACGCCGGCAGCTTTACGCCCGGATACTTCAACCACACAATCAGGTCAGGTGAACTTATCCACCGCAGCGGACTCCGAGAGTGTCTGTCCCGACTCCGCGACTCCGCAGAGTGTCTGTCCCGACTCCGTGTCCCGACTCCGCGCGCCGCGACTCCGACTCCGCGCCGACTCCGCGACTCCGCCCCGCAGGGTCCTATCCCGACTCCGCAGAGTGGCTGTCCCCGTTACCATTGATATTCAGTCGTGGGCAGGATCAATACCTGTGGGATGAAAAAGGCAACCGCTACCTGGATTGCCTGAGCCAGGATCTGACCATCAGCGTGGGTTACAACAATCCCGTGGTCACCTGGGCCGTGCAGCAGCAGGCGCAGACGCTGCAACATTGTACGACCATGTTTTTCCACCCGATGCCGGCCCATTTCGCCGAGGAACTCAGCAACACCATGCCGGCGGGCGAAGAATGGGTGGTGCACTTCATGAACAGCGGCGCCGAGGCGATAGACATGGCGCTGCTGCTAGCCAGAAGCTACACCGGCAACCACGACATAATTTCGCTCACCAATTCATATCATGGCGCAACTTTCGGCGCCCAGTCGGTCACCGGTATCAGTGGATTTCGATACCAGGTGGCGCTGCTGGGCGGCATCCAGTTTGCACCGGTCCCCGATCAATTCCGGGGTATCCATGGCGAAGGCGTAGATCCCGATCTCGACGACCTGGAGCGGACCATCGACTACGCTACTTCGGCAAAACTGGCAGGTATGTTTATCGAGCCGGTGCAGGGATATGGCGGCATCATACCAATGCCTGAGGGGTATATCAGCGGCGCGCAGGAACGCGTCAAGAATGCCGGGGGCCTGTTGATCATCGACGAGGTCCAATCCGGTATGGCACGCACCGGGGAAAGTTTCTGGGCCTTCGAAAAACATGACGTGGTCCCTGACATCCTGGTCACCGCCAAGGGCCTCGGAAATGGTTTTCCGGTAGCGGCGTTGATAGCGAGACGGGAAGTGGCCGAGGCCATGGTGAATAAATTTTACATTCACACCTATGGCGCCAATCCGGTGACGACCGCGGCGGGTCCGAGCAGTGTTGCATGTCATCAAGGCGCACGGATTGCAACAGAATGCACGGCAAGTGGGTGCAGCCCTGCTCGATGTGCTTACCGACCTGCAGAGCAGATACCTGGTGATCGGCTCGGTTCGGGGTCGGGGGCTGATGATGGCCGTCGAGTTGGTGAAAGATCGGAAGACCAGGGAACCCGATGTGGAATTCATGGCCAGGCTGTTTGAAAACACGCATGAATGCGGTTTGATCGCGAGCAAATCAGGGGCCTACCGCAACCTACTTCGAATCTGCCCGCCGCTGTGTATGCAAATGTCGGATGTCGCCTTTTTTGAGGAAGCGATCAACCGGAGTTTTGCAACCCTGTAATGGGTTGACTGACCCCCCGGATCGACCCGGTGTTTTTACGCTTGATTCAAATACGCGTTATACTCCAGCCCTACCGGATCATTACTAGAAACTTATGTCTGAAACTCCGTCAACCATGCTCGACATCGGCACAGCCGCTCCAGATTTCACCCTGTCGGATTGCATCGATGGAAAATCAGTCAGCCTGTCCGACTATGCAGGCAAGCCCCTGCTGGTGGTATTTTCCTGTAACCACTGCCCCTATGTATTGCAAATACTCGATTCTTTCACCCTCTTTGGCAACCAGGCACAGGGGCGAGGGCTAGCTATCGTCATGATCAGTGCCAACGATTCCGTCGGCTATCCCGATGACAGCCCCGAAAAAATGGCCATACTGGCGCGGCAACACGGATTTGAATTCCCCTACCTGGTCGATGAATCGCAGCAGGTAGCGATCGCTTACCAGGCAGCCTGCACACCCGATTTCTTTTTGTTCGATGCCGCTCATCGCCTGGTTTATCGCGGCCAATACGACGCCGCCAGACCCGGTAACGACGCGGCAGTGACGGGAAGGGACTTGAAGGCGGCGGTTGCGGCCCTGCTGGAGGACAAGGCAATTCCCGACCATCAATTACCGAGCATGGGATGCAATATCAAGTGGCGTGCCGGCAACGAGCCCGACTATTTCTAGTTACCCGTCAACCTGTATATGGATTCGAAAGTGGCGCGATAACCAAAGGGCGTTCACCTGTTTCGACTAACAGTTAGCCTGGTAAAACGAGATCGGCTTCGCCCCGGCGATTTAATTACTTTTCAACCGGACAACTAATTATGCCAATCCGCCCCGAAGATCTCGTAATCAACACCAAAACCTACGATCTTTGCGCCAGGGCATTCACCACCACGAAAAAACTGCTCAAGCTTAATATCAAGCTACACCAGGAGGGTAAGGGCGAAGAAGACGCGGTCCACCGGGGTGATATTTTCCTGTTTAACCACTTTGCACGATTCGAAACCTTCATCCCCCAGTACCTGATCCATGAAGCCACCGGAGCCTATTGCCGTTCGGTAGCCTCGGCCGAATTTTTTGTCGATGACGAACGCTTCAGCCAGTTTTTGCTGTCCATCGGGGTTGTACCCAACGATCTTCCCAACCTGTTTCCCTTTCTGGCCAGAGAAATCCTGCACGGCCGTAAGCTCGTCGTTTTCCCCGAGGGCGGCATGGTCAAGGACAAACGCGTGCTCGATCGGCAGGGCAAGTTCAGTATTTTCTCCCGCACTGCCAATGAGCGCAGAAAACATCACCGTGGCGCCGCGGTCATCGCACTTGCACTCGACGCCTTCAAAACCGCCCTGCTACGCGATTTTACTAGCGGCAAATACCAGCGGGTCGAACGCTGGGCAGAGCAACTCGAGTTTGAAACCACCGAGGCCCTGATGGCCAGGGCCGCCAAACCAACCGTCATCATTCCCAGTCATATTACTTTTTACCCGATTCGTGTAAGCGACAATATCCTGTATAAGGCGGCCCGCCTGTTCAACCGGGGAATCAGTAAACGCTTTGCCGAGGAGTTGATCATCGAGGGCAATCTGATCTTCAAGGACACCGATATGGATATCCGTTTTTCCACGCCCGTGGTTGCCGGAGATTACTGGCGCTGGTGGGAAAAGTGGATGCTGCCGAACGTGGTGCGTCGCATCGAGTCACTCGAGGAATTATTTGAACTCGAGCCCAGGGAAGGTCATTGGGGTGGAAAAATACATGGCTTCGGCATGCGGGCAAAATCGAACCAGATGCGTGACGATTACATGCGCTCGATGTACCAGGCGGTCACTATCAATCTAAGTCACATTGCCTCGCTCCTCATTTTGAAGCTGTTTCAGCAGGGACTTCGCCAGATCGGTTGTAATCGCTTTCACAAGATGCTCTACATCAGCATAAAACAATTGCAGCTGTCCGCACACCAGTTGCACCGGAGCCTGCGTAATCCGGAGGAATACGGCGCCATTATCGGTAAAGGCAGTAGCCGACTCGACCAGTTTCTGAAAACCGCAAAAACCCTGAAATTACTGCATGTCGAAGATGGCCAGTATATTCTCGACAAGAAACTGATCGAAGATTTCGAATTCGACGAGATCCGTACCGAAAACCTGATCAGCGTATATGCTAACGAGGTCAGCCCGCTGGACACGGTCGGCCATATTGTCGATGCCGCGATACTGCGTTCAACCTCAATCGACGCCAGGCAGCTGGCCGACTTCCGCTTTAACGATCAATTACTGGCGCTGGACTGGGACCGTCAATTGTTTACCCGCGAGCGCTACCGGGAAATCAATTCGCAGCAAACCGCGCAGGCCGACGCTAACTGGTTTTTCCTCAAATCGGACCGAAAGGATGCCAGCGCGATCCTACTCATTCATGGCTTTCTGGCCAGCCCCGCGGAAATGAAAAGCCTGGGTGAACGCCTCCATGCCGAGGGTCACCACGTGCTCGGGGTTCGACTCAAGGGGCATGGTACCTCTCCCTGGGATTTACGCAGTCGTAACTGGCAGGACTGGGCTGCCTCGGTAGAACGCGGTTACG
>SMVA01263614.1_pt1 | contig 10615 bp, 10 predicted proteins | sample 2456451 | NCBI WGS metagenome assembly SMVA01 (sample SAMN11095933, study PRJNA526329) | marine sediment metagenome | biome: Marine sediment; feature: Surficial sediment; material: Deep marine sediment; isolation source: Hadal surficial sediment | place: Pacific Ocean | collected 2014-05 | depth...
CAGGCGATAGAAACGCAATTACCGTATTTGCTCACGCAATCTCCTTGGGGTATTCAGAGATGCAGAAGACGATCATATCGGTTGTCAATTGGACGGACTAGATGCCAACTCCAGTTCGAACGCCTCCAGAAACGCCTCTACATGCGCGGCATCCCTGAAGCAGACCGCACTGGCGTCCACACCCGGTAGCGTGTCGCTGTGCCAGGCATAGCCGCCCCGCCCCACATGCAGCTCCAGCCAGTCGTGCATCTCGTTATAGCGCCTGTCGTAGCCTAGTTCCGGTACCAACACACGAACGCGGATTGGGAAAGCCTGCTCGTCGGCGCGTTTTTTGAGGTTACGGGATCTGGTTCTCATTCAGTGAGGGTAAAACGAGAACATTGGGGTGGGCAATGGCTGATAACTGCCGCCGATGATTGTTGTTCTACCGGGTAGGAACTTTGTTGATTCAATTAGTTTTTGGGTACTGTAAAAAGCGGCCGATTTCTGAACTTTCCGAAGGAGTCGAGGTTGGTGGTGGCGTGTTCAGGGCAGCCGGCTGAAATTGGATCACTGGCGGCAGCACCGGTTTGTTGAAGTCCGTTATCCGTAGCCCGCCCAAAAATGCCGCACCAAGATATTCCGGCGCGGCAATCGTCACACAATTAACCAGTCGCTGGTGTATATGCCGCAGATGCCTTCTGAGCGGCTTGCATAGCTTCCATCGCTTCGCCAGGCGTCATGAGACTGGTGGTAGCCCCACTAGAGAAAGCACCGGATGCGCCAATTGCCATGGAACACGCAGCCATAGCCTTGTCGTCTGGAGCTTCAATAATTGCAACAACGTCAGAGGAACCAAAGCAGAAATACATGCATATTAATTTGCCACCCACCGCTTCAATGACGGTTCGGGCACCTTCTTCGCGGTTCTGTGGATTGTCTACCAGCGCTTTGATTGCTTCGGCAGTATAACTTGCCTGGAACATATAAAGTGACATTGTAATTCCCCCATTGAGTAAGAAAATCGCCCGTCTTCAAAGTGTGCGGGCAAGTTTCTTTATCATAAACTGTCCAAAAAGTCCTGAGGGCGGGCGGGATAAATCTTCCCGTCAATTCCATTTACTTTGTCAAGTGTCTCGTATGAGACAGCAGAAAGAGACCGCTGTATGGAATCTTTGCTCGCTGTCCCATCCGCCCCAGCAATCCGCCGGTCGTTCATTCGGCTGGCCCCAGAATAAGATCATCCATAACAGGTGCAGCGCGCAGTATCTGAACCTGTAGGGTTTATGTCGGGGTGTCATGTGGGTGTTGTTACGATGCTTGAAGGTCTGTTTTGCGGGGCTTTGCTGCCGTTCGCTGCAACCGTGAAATCGGATGTAGTTGAATGCAAGCCTCGTCACGAAGGGCGGCAAGCGGACGTTCGCCGCAATCTGAGCCAATGACCGGTGAGCGGGACAAACCGGACCTTCGCGTGTGGATGCGCATTTTGTGTTCGCGGCCTATCTCAGACCTTTAGCATGTCAGCAATGTGCTGTGATGCAGCGCCGAAAGCGGACCTTTGTGCAAACTGCAACGAAAAACTAGTGCCGGATGACCGAGAAAAGCGGACTTCTGAACGCGAAAAATTTGCAGTCGTTTCCGGCCCTCAACGGACCCTTGGTAAGTTTTCGAAGATTCGTGGCCGTTCCGGAAACCAGATATTTGTCTTACGACAGCGATGTGCCAGTTGCAGTTCTCGGGTAGCCAGCTGGAACAGGGGAAGAAACCAATCTGCTTATCGGAATATCAAGACACGCGCGGTAGTGTCTAAGAGTGGCTCCAGTCGTTCGGGTCCTCGGGGTTGCCCGGCGATAGCCCCAAAATATCACCTTCCGTTGAGCAACCCAATCCGAGCACCGTCCGGTTGACATAGCTGAAATACGCACAGACCTGGTTGACTTCGAGTATTTCGCCATCCGTGTAACCGGCTTCTCGCAGCAGGTGGATCATTTCTTCCGTCAGGCTGGCGGGGCTGTCGGTCAGGATTTCGGCATAGTGCATCGCCAGCTTCTGTTTGTCCCCCAGCGGGGCGCTGTCCACATCGCGGATGTCGATGGCGGCGCGGATCGCATCGGCGCGCGGATCGTCACCCATAAGCCGCTTCAGACCGGCGAAATGGTGCTCGACGCAATAGCTGCAATTGTTCAGCGAACTGACCCAGACCCCGAGGGTTTCTAGAAACCATTTCGGCACCGTATTGCCGGGATGATGCAGCACGTGTTTGTAGATCGCCATGTGCCCTTCCATGGTATGCGGGCGCAGCGAGTGCATCATCATGACGTTGTCGACATTGTTGCCGGGGCCTTTAACCCGGTCATAGAGCTTTCTGAGTTTGCCGTCAGAGTCTGCATAGGGGATCGTTTCGATCCAGGACATGGCGCATTCCTTTGGGGTTTCGCGGGCGATCAGGCGCCGGACATCGGCAGGTTCAGTTTATGGCGGACGGCACAGTCGATGGCGGTTTCATACCCCGCGTCGGCATGGCGCATAACGCCGGTGGCCGGGTCGTTCCAGAGCGTGCGGGCGATGATCTCGTCCGCCTCTTCGCTGCCATCGGCCAGAATCGCGATGCCAGCATGCTGGGAATAGCCCATGCCCATTCCGCCGCCATGATGGAACGAAACCCAGGTTGCCCCGTTGGCGACATTCAGCAGCGCGTTCAGTATTGGCCAGTCCGAAATCGTGTCAGAGCCATCCTTCATCCCCTCGGTTTCGCGGTAAGGGCTGGCGACAGAGCCTGAATCCATATGATCACGACCGATCACGATTGGGGCGCTCAGTTCGCCGGTGCGGACCATTTCATTGAAAGCGAGGCCCAGACGATCCCGATCCCCCAGCCCGACCCAGCAGATGCGGGCGGGCAGGCCCTGAAACTTGATATGTTCGCGCGCCTTGTCCAGCCAGTTGTTCAGGGATGCGTCGTCCGGCATCAGCTCGCGCACTTTCGCGTCGGTTTTGTAGATATCCTCGGGATCGCCGGAAAGGGCGATCCAGCGGAACGGGCCTTTGCCTTCGCAGAACAATGGCCGGACATAAGCCTCAACGAAACCCGGAAAGCCAAAGGCGTCCTTGGCGCCCGCTTCCTCGGCCATCGCGCGCAGGTTGTTGCCGTATTCCAGAACGACCGAGCCCTTTGCCTTGAATGCGTTCATAAGATCGACATGGCGCACCATGGTTTTCTTTGAGGCGTCCGATACCGACGCCGGATTGCGTCCGCGCATTTCCTCCCATTTGCCTACGCTCCAGCCCTGGGGCAGATAACCGTTCACCGGATCATGGGCTGAGGTCTGGTCGGTCAAAACGTCCGGTATGACGCCGCGTTCTTCAAGTTCTTCCAGAATATCAACGACATTGCCAACCAGCCCCACGGAAATCGATGCTGGCGCGTTTTCGATCAAGGCCAGTGCTTCGTCCAGCGTTTCAGCTGACTTTTCCAAGTACCCGGTGCGGAGCCGAAATTCGATTTTATCGCGCTGGCATTCGACAACCAGGGCATTGAATCCGGCCATAGTCGCGGCCAGTGGTTGTGCCCCGCCCATACCGCCCAAGCCGCCGGTGACAAGCAGCTTACCTGCAACGTCACCGTCAAAATGACGCTGCCCGATAGTTGAAAATGTCTCGTAGGTTCCCTGAACAATTCCTTGTGAACCTATATAAATCCATGAACCAGCAGTCATCTGCCCGTACATGGTAAGGCCCATGCGATCGAGTTCGTTGAACTTTTCCCACGTGGCCCAGTGCGGCACGATATTCCCGTTTGCGATCAGCACCCGTGGCGCCATGCGGTGGGTTTTGAAGACACCGACCGGCTTGCCCGACTGCACGAGCAGTGTTTCATTGTCTTCAAGCTGTTTCAGTGCATCGATCATGGCATCAAAGCATTCCCAATTACGCGCTGCGCGTCCGATCCCGCCGTAAACCACAAGTTCCTCGGGGCGTTCGGCCACATCGGGATCAAGGTTGTTCATTAGCAAGCGCAAAGGCGCTTCGGTATGCCAGCTTTTCGCAGTCAGCTTGGTGCCAGTCGGGGCGCGGACAGTTCTGACGTTTTTTCTGGTGAAACTCATTGCGGTTGGACCTCAGATAATTTTTTTCGTCCGCAGGGCAGCAATCTCGGGCGCTGCCATGCCGACAAGTTCGCGCAGCACGTCATCTGTTTGCTCACCCAGCGTCGGAGACCGGTTTTTGCCGCGCGATGGTCGGCCTGAGAATTTCACCGGTTGTGGAACCAGCGGGATGGTTCCGAGTTTGCTGTGCTGCGCGTTTACGACAAGTCCCCGGCTTGCAACGTGATCGGACGCAACAAGTTGTTTCAGGTCCCACACCGGGGCCGCCGGAATGCCCCTGGAAAGCAAGGCCGTAATCGCCTCTTCCTGCGACATCGTTGCCGTCCAGCCGGCGATTTTCCGGCGCAGGGTCTCCTCGTTTTCATTCCGCGCGGTGTTTGTGGCGAACCGCGGGTCGATTGCCAGAGTAGAGTCGCCCATCAGCTCGGCCAGTTCCGCGAACACACGGTCCGAAAAGCAGACCAATACGATGTCGCCGTCCCGCGTGGAAAAGCTATCCACCGGATAGGTAACCGGGTGCCTGTTGCCTGCGGGCCGTGGCGTGTCATCCATATAAAGCTGCCGCGCCAGCCCGGTCAGCTGCATCGCCATCATAGAATCGAGCATCGCCACATCCACATGCCGTCCTTCACCCGTGCGTTCGCGGTCAAACAGGGCAGCGACGGTTCCGAACGCGGCGAACATGCCGGTGCAGACATCGGCGATGGACTCGCCGACAGCAGTGGCTGGGCCGCCTTTCGGGCCGGTCAAGCTCATCATGCCGCTCATCGCCTGAATGACCAGATCGAAGGCGGGCCAGTCCTTGAGTGGGCTCTCCTGTCCGAAGCCGGAGATGCTGGTATAGATGATATCCCCATTGAGGCTGCGCACGCTTGCTTCATCCAGTCCCAGACGGGCCATCACGCCAGGGCGGAAGTTTTCAATCAAGACATCGCATTTCGGGATCAGCGCCTGTACAAGCGCACGGCCCTCGGGCGTTTTCATGTTCACCGTCACACTTTTCTTGTTGCGGTTGAGCAGCATGAAATAGGTGCTCTCGCCGTCAAGATATGGGCCGAAAGACCGGGCCTCGTCACCGGATTCTGGCATTTCGATCTTTATGACCTCGGCCCCCAGATCGGCCAGCATCGAGGTGCAGTACGGGCCTGACATGACGCGCGACAAGTCCAGGATACGGATGCCGCTCAGAAGTCCTGACGTCGGGTTGGTCATTCCTGATTCCTTGCATCGTCAGCCATGCGCAACACCATTTTCCCTGCAACGCGCCGGTTGGCCAGATCATCAAGTGCCGCGGGCAGGTCGGCAAAGCCGTATCGTTCGTCGATCAGAGGGTTTATTTTCCCCGCGGTGACTAACCGTTCAAGCTCTGCGTTAATGCCCGCAAGCATATCCTGATCGGTGTCATGGTTCCAATAGACCCCGATGGCAGAGGCCCGTTTCAGCAACAAACGGTGTGCGGCGATTTTTGGCATCTTGCCCGACGAAAATCCGACAATCAGATATTTTCCGTCCATGGCGATGCAGCGCAGGCTGTTTTCACCGATTTCGCCGCCGACTGGGTCCAGTATGACATCGGCACCGCGCCCACCGGTCAAGTCTTTGACCTCTTGGACCCAGGTGTCGCTGCGGTAGTTGATGCCGTGGCTGGCACCACGCCCAAGTGCGACATCAAGACGGTCCTGCGCACCTGCGGTGGCGATGACGATTGCGCCACGCGCTGCGGCAACCTGAACCGCTGCCTGCCCGACACCACCGGCTGCGGCGTGAACCAGTACCACGTCAGAGGCTGAAACTTTGGCACAATAATCCAGCGCCACCAGAGCCGTGACATAGGACACCGGCAGGGCGGCGGCCTGCGCCAGGTTGAACGTCTCCGGCACCCGGATGGCCATATCGACCCGCACCAACGCGACGTGCGCAAACCCGCCCCACAAGACCTTACTGGCGATCCGGTCGCCCGTACTGAATTTGGACCCTGCAGGGGCCGTTTCGACCACGCCAACGATTTCTTGCCCAGGTATGAACGGTCGCGGCGGACGCACTTGATATTGGTCCGCAATCATCAACAAGTCCGAGAAATTCAGGGCTGCATGGGTGACTCGAACCAGCATGGAATTGTCGTCAGGCGACGGCACCGCATGCTCGACGATCTTCAGCGCTTCAATGCCCGGGTTTGGCCCTGAAATCCACGCCCTCATTGTGCGGCCGTCTGAAATTGCGGCAAGCCAGTCTCAACCGAAAGTTTGGAATCGATCTGCTGACAGGCCACCATCAGCAACGCGCCAATTTTCTCAATCACCTCCGGAGTTGCCCGTTGCAATGGCAATGCCACGGCTAGGCTACCGGCCGGTCGCCCGTTGCTCCAGAAAAAAGCAGCCCCGATTCCGGCAACGCCCTCATAGGTTTCACCGCAGGAGATCGAATATCCGCGTTCAAGTGTCTCCGCAATTTCCTTTTGCAAATCGGCGGCGTTTGTTATGGTGTGCTTTGTCACCGGTGCCATAGGCCGCGAAAGGTAGCGGTCTTGATCTTCTGGCGCCAAAGCCGCCAGTACCGCTTTTGGTGCCGCCCCGGCGTGCAACGGGAACATGCTGCCGATCTGCTCGAACACCCGTAGCCCTTCATGAGTGCTTTCGATCTGATCGACACAGCGGACAGCGTTGCCAGAGCCGATGACAGAGGTCAGGAGAACGGTCTCTCCGGTTTCACGCGAAAGCTGTTCCAACATCGGCTGGCAAAGGCCGCGAAAATCAAATAGCGCCGAGGCGCGTCGCCCCAGATCAATCGAGGCCGGGCCCAAGGCGTATCGGTTCCGCCCCTCAAGCAGAGTCAGATAACCCCGGTCGGTCAGAAATCGCACCAATCTGTTCACCGTGGATTTCGGCATGCCGGTCGATTGCGCGATTTCTCTTTGCGACCAGTTCGGCGCATCCCGTTGAAACAGATCAAGAATCTGCAGGGTTTTCTGCACCAGACCGACCCCGGCGGGCGCTGTGGTTTCGGACATTTCGCTTTTCATATCCCAATATATATTGCTATGCCCTACATTTTGGAATACTAAATTGCTAATTCATCCAAAAAAATCCTCGAAGGGAGGCAAATCATGATTACGCTCAGACGAACAATGTTCGCCGGCGCAGTCGCGGCGATGGCATTGGCCAGCGCCACTTCAGGCGTCGCGGCTGAGCAGGTACTGAAGCTCGCCAGTTTTTTGCCGCCGGTCTATATCCTGCACGAGCCTATCTTTGAAAGACTTGCCGCCGATCTGGATGCGGCGACCGGTGGTTCGGTAACGATCGAGATTTACCCCTCAGGCGAGCTTGGAAAGGGCCCGGTCGAGCAATACAAGCGCGCGGTGTCGCGGATCGCCGAAATAACCTACGGTCTGCCGGGGTATACTTCGTCGGTATTCCCAAAAACGCTGCTGATCGAATTGCCAGGCGTAAGCCAGGGGCATGCCGATGCAACGGCAAAACTATGGAAAGTAATGGACAAACACCTGCGCGGTGAGTTTAAAAAAACTGTGCCGCTGGCGCTGTTCGTTACCCCGCCCGCGGTCTTCATGATGCGCAAAAAACCAGTACGCAGCCTTGACGATCTAGCCGGGCTGAAAATCCGTGTTGCCTCCTCATCGGCTGCCGCAATTGTCGAAGCCTATGGCGCGACACCGGTGCCGATGCCTGCCAACAAGGTTTATACTGCGATGAGCACCGGAGTGGTGGACGGCGCGTTGATGGGGTCCGACTCGCTGTTGATCTTCAAGCTGATCGAGACCACGAAATACGTTACCACCAACCTGCCGGAGATGCCGACCACTATTTTCCTGGTGGCAAATGAAGACGCTTATAACGAACTCAGCGATGCGGATCGCGCCGCGCTTGACAGCCTGACAGGTCTGGACATTTCGCTGCGTGCTGCCGACGGTCTGGCCAAATTCGGCGACATCGCTTTGGCCCAATTTGCCGGAATGGAAGGAGTTGAAACCATCGTGCTTTCCAATGAATCCCGCGCCGCATTTGAGGCCAGGGCGGCGGCAGCGGTGGCAAAGCTTAAGGCCGAATTCGACGCCAAAGGTATTCCGGCGACTGAAATCATCGCTGATATGACGCAGTAATCCGCGCAACGCCGCCGTCCGTTCCGGCGGCGATTTTTCAGGGGCGCTGGTATGGGCAGGTATGTCGACAGGGCAGTGATGACGATGGCGATGGCCGCAGGGCTTGTGCTGTCGGGCCTTGTGGTCCTGACTTTCATCGATGTTGTTTTGCGCTATTTCTTTTCCGCGCCGCTCCGGGGCCGTCAGGATATTGTCGAAATGGGCATGGTGCTGAGCCTGATGCTGGCCGCGCCTTATACTTGGCGGGTCGGTGGGCATATCAGTGTCGACCTTTATGGCCACCTCCCTTTCCGGGCACTGGAAATCCTCCGGGCATTGCTGGTGAAACTCTCAGTGGCGGGCATATTCGGCCTTTACGCCTGGCGCGCCATCGAGGCGGCGGAGGACGCCACGTTGTTCAACGAGGCAACCAACATGATCGCCATCCCGCACCACCCGTTTATCCTGCTGATTCTGGGCGTTTCGCTGATCCACGCGCTGATCCTGCTGTTCGAATGTGGGTCGATTTTACGCGGTGATGAAGACCGCGAAAGCCCCCGCGAATGAGCCCGGTATCGATTGGCGTTTTTGGGCTGAGCCTGCTGCTGGTGCTGATGGCGCTTCGCGTACCGGTAGCTTTCGCGATGATCATTGCCGGGCTGACCGGCATCACCCTGCTGAATTCCTGGCCAGCTGCGGTCTCGACGCTTTTTACCGAGAGCTGGGGGACCTTCACCTTTGTCGAGCTGACGGTCATTCCTCTGTTCGTATTGATGGGCAATATCGCCAGCACCTCGGGCATGAGCCGCGATCTCTACAATACAGCCTATGCCTGGATCGGCCATATTCGCGGCGGTCTTGCGCATGCAACCATCCTTGGCTGCACCGCGTTTGCCGCCCTTTCAGGGTCCTCCGTCGCTTCGGCCCTGACGCTTGGCAGGGTCGCTTTGCCGGAAATGAAGCGGTTTGGCTATGACCCGAAACTCGCTGCCGGATCGGTGGCAGCCGGTGGCACGCTTGGCATTCTGATCCCACCGTCGACCGGGTTTATCATTTATGCCATCCTGACCGAGGAATCGATCGGACGGTTGTTTCTGGCGGGCGTCATTCCCGGCTTGATCCTATCGGGCTGTTTCATGGCGACAATCTGGATCCTGACGATGATCAAGCCGTCTATCGGTCCGGCAGGCGAAAAATTTAGTTTTGCCGAGCGGATCAGATTCTTGATCCGCGGCACCGCGATTCTGATGATTATCGTGATCTCGATTGGCGGCATATACGGCGGCGTCTTCACACCAGTCGAAGCCGCCGCCGTCGGTGCCGTCCTGGCATTTCTGTTCTCCCTTCCGAGAAAAGAATTCACCCTCAAAGGCTTCGTCGATGCGCTGCTGAAAACCGTATCAACCACGGTAATGATCTATTTCATCATCATTGGGGCCAGCGTGTTTTCGCCCTTTCTTGCACTCACGCAAATCCCGGCGGCGCTGGCAGACAGCCTGGCCGAGATGGCGCTGAACCCGCTGGTTCTGCTCATGCTTGTGCTTGCGGTCTTCATCTTTCTTGGAACTTTCCTGGACGGGTTCGCGATGATGGTGCTGGTCTTGCCGATCGTCCTGCCGATCATCCAGCAATCGGGCATTGCGGATCTGTTGGGCATTGCGACGGACTCCGATCTGATCATCTGGTTCGGGGTTGTCATGGTGATCGTATTGGAAATGGCCCTGATCAGCCCGCCGATCGGGATGAATGTCTTTGTGGTAAAAAGCATCTCCGACATCTCCCTGAAGGAAATCTACCGCGGCATCTTACCATTTTGGCTGGCGATGCTGGTCTGCCTGATAATCATTGTCGCGCTGCCGCAACTGTCGCTGTATCTGCCGGGAACGATGAAAAACTGACTTGGAATTGATCCCTGTGCGCAGGGGTTTGTCTGTTGTGGGTCAGAATCGGAATGTTCCAACCAATCAGGAGTGTCCGCTTTGTCCGCCCTCAGCCATTCAGCGGCAAAGCGTCAAGACAGAAGTTGGCGCGTAACGGTAGCGATCGCAAATCCAGCATCGGTCCGCAAAGGGCTCGAAGCGGCCATTTACTGAAATCGGCAGCTCCGTCCGCTAACCAGTCGTTGGCTGACCAATTTCGAGACTTTTCCCCCGAATGTCAGGATTGGAGAACTGAACGGGAGCCTTTGCTTACGCAGAAAACGGCGTCTCCGCCCATCCGAAAAAAATTGCTGCGACGGTAACTTTGGTCACTATGGGCTCGTACCGGGATTTCGCTGCACTTTGACCGAATGGCCGCTACTAGAAAAGCCGCCGTTCGCTGCGGGGCCGACAGATGACGGCTGAGCGGACTTAGCAGTTTCATCCAAATGCGTCGTTGACGACGCATTTCATTCTGCTTCCCTCGCGCTGCGCTGCAATTGAATATCTCATCTCCA
>SMVA01011193.1_pt1 | contig 10612 bp, 7 predicted proteins | sample 2456451 | NCBI WGS metagenome assembly SMVA01 (sample SAMN11095933, study PRJNA526329) | marine sediment metagenome | biome: Marine sediment; feature: Surficial sediment; material: Deep marine sediment; isolation source: Hadal surficial sediment | place: Pacific Ocean | collected 2014-05 | depth 0-1...
CGGACCATCGCGGACAGGCCCATCAGCGTACCCACTAAAAAATCGGCGAGGACTTCGGGATCCCTATGCGGGGCGAGGTCTCCCACCGTCCGTGCATGGCGCAAGGCGCCGGCGAAGCCGCGTTGAAGCCGCTGCAGGTATCCTTGCACGCAATCGGCGACCTCCGGCGACCGCACCACGTCGCTCTGCGCGGTCAGACAGAACAGGCACCCACGGTTCTCTTTCAGCTGCCCTTTTGGGGACGCGATGATACCGAAAACATGTGCAATTTCGGGCCGCCCGGCGCCCGTGGATTCCAGCGGTGCGAGGATCATGCCAATGGCGCGCTGTTCATATCGTTTGAGGACTTCGATAAACAAGCCGCGTTTGCTGCCGAACGTGTTATACAGCCCTTTGCGATCAACGCCGGTCTCGTGTTCCAGATCTGCCAACGACGTGCGCTCATAGCCGTCGCGCCAAAACAAGTCCAGGGCACGGTCGGTGACAACGTCCACATCGAATTCTCGGGGTCGGGCCATGTGCAATTTTTACAACAAGCGGTGTAAAAAGGCAAGTCCCGACGATTGGATTTATTCCAACAATGATACGCAGAGTCTCACCGGCATATCGCGTCGCGGCGGTGCCCATGGGATTTTTAGGGTATCGAGGCGCCGAAATTTTGTCCGATGGCTTGCGTCAGGTTTGGCGGGTGACGCGCTCGGCGCGTGGCGTAGGACAAAAGTCTTGCTTAAGTTTCGCCATCACTACCGTCCTAATGTAGAGGCACTATAGCCATCCGTGCCGTTGTATTCTAAGGCCAATGAGTGGGTAATCGACCCAGTTGACTAATTTACCTTACGTGAGTAATAACCTTAGGGAAACCTGCTGTAATTGGTTGCCGCAGCGGTGGTCGACGACCTCAACTGTGTCAGTTTCAAGTGGCAAGCCATGGCCGTCAAATCAACGGTAGGGGAGAAGCAATCATTCCTGAATATAGCGATGTCAGCATCTCGGACTGGGAGGTCATTGCCGACCCTCACCCATTCCTACATCACGTCAGAGCCAGCGATCCCGTGCATTGGGATCCAAAATGGCACGGGTGGCTGGTGACACGCCGCGATGATCTGATCAAGGTGATGGAAGATCCGCAGACCTATTCGAGCGCGTTCGATCTGCGCAGTGCTCGTGGCGATTCTTCCGCCAGCGAGGACGATTTGGCCGCGGTCTCAAAGGTTCTCTCGAAATGGACGGTGTGGGTCGATCCGCCGGCGCACACAAGGGTGCGCAAAGTCATGGCGTCGCGATTCAAGCCGGGGATGATCAGCAAAACGTTCGCCGACGTTGGCGGTGTCCAGGCTTACTCGAAGGCTATGAGCGAAGCCTTAATCGACGATGCCTTGCGCGACGATACGATAGAGATCGTTGCGGCGGTTGCGTCCCCGCTGCCGATGCTAGTCGCGGGAAAACTGCTGGGGATCCCACCGGCCGACGGCGGTAAACTCAAGGCCTGGTCCGACGCCATGCTCGATGTCGTATTTGGTGATGCGCCGGATCGCTTCGCGCGCGCGCGTCCGGCGGTGGACGAAATGGCGGCATACTTTCGCCATCTTTGCGCAGCGCGCAGGCGCCAACCGCGCGAAGACGTGACGAGTTATCTCGTCGCTCGAACATCCCAAGACGAGGGTCTCGTATTAACCGACGACGAACTGGTCGGGGTCCTCACCCACCTGCTTTTTGCCGGACATACGACGACCTCGGATCTCATCGGTGGCATGATGGTCGCGTTCCATGATCACCCCGATCAGCAGGCCGTGATCCGCGCCCGTCCCGAGCTGGCCCAATCCGCGGCGGTGGAGGCGATGCGCTTTGTCACCCCGGTCAAGGCCCAGCCCCGTACCGCGACCTGCGATACTGAATTGCGGGGACGATCGATCAAGCACGGTGACCCGGTATTGCCGCTGATGATCGCGGCCAACCGCGATCCAGCAACCTATAGCGATCCAGACAATTTTGACATTGCCCGCACACCGAATCCACAGCTCGGATTTGGTCGCGGGATTCACTTTTGTGTTGGGTCGGGGATTGCGCTGGCCGAAGCCGCCGGCTTTCTCGAGGCCTTTTTCGGCCGTTTTAATAAAATGGAAATCGCGGTACCGTACTCACGCCCGACCGATCTCAGCTGGCATCGTTTGATGCTCCAGCGTGGATTGCAACGACTCCCGTTACGCACGTTCGTCACCTAGGCGGTCTTCGACAGCGCGACGCTTGATCGCGTCGTCGCGATCATCGTTGCGGCATGGGTGTCATTGACGACGAAGCCGCCGACCGCTTTGGTGCCGCTACTACCAAGGTCTGATAGGCTTGCACCATGGTTGCCGGCACCCGCCGGCGAAACCGCACATCGTAAAGGGGTAAGATCACAATGGCTGCGCTCACCGGTTTACGCATTCTCGACCTGACGCAGTGGGAGGCGGGCACATCGTGCACCCAGGCGCTAGCCTGGCTCGGCGCCGACGTCGTTAAGATAGAGCCGCCGGAAAGTGGCGATCCGGGACGTACCCTCACTCGCGGTTACTGGGAAGGCTCGGAGTATTTCATCAACTGGAACAGCAATAAGCGCAGCGTTGCGATCAATCTGCGCGATCCCAAGGGCCGTGACTTGTTGCTTTCGATGGCGCCAGAGTTTGACGTCTTCATCGAAAACTTCGGCCCCGGGGTGGTTGAAAAGCTCGATATCGGCTACGACGTGATCAAAAAGATTCACCCCGAGGTCATTTACGCCCAGATCAAGGGCTTCGGCCTGTCGGGTCCCTATGCGAAATACAAGTGTTTCGACATGGTTGCCCAAGCGGCGGCCGGTGCATTGTCAATCACCGGCGAACCGGGTGGCCCGCCGACACGCCCCGGTCCCACCCTCGGCGATTCCGGCTCGGGAGTGCAGATGGCGCTCGCCGTCACGGCGGCCTACGCGCAGAAACTTCGCGACGGCAACGGGCAACATATCGAAATCTCGATGCAGGAATCGGTAACCTATTTCATGCGCACAATGATCGCGCTTGGCGCCAAAGGGGGTACCGCGGTCGCGCCGCGAATCGGCAACAAATTCGACCCGACCATCAACCTATTTGCGTGCAAGCCATTCGGACCCAACGACTACGTGTACCTCATGAGCGTGACAGAGCGGCACTGGGAAGTGTTTTGTACGGCGATCGGACAAACAGAACTTAGCCGTGACCCGCGTTTCGTCAATCTCAAGGCACGCCAGGAACATGGTGATGAACTCGGCGCAATCATCAGCGCGTGGATGGAAGAGCGGACTAAACACGACGCGATGCATGAGTTGTGCGAAGCGGGGATCCCTGCCAGCGCCGTATTCGATACGGTGGATCTGTTCTCAGATCCACACCTCAACGAACGCGGTTTCATCCATCGATTCCCGCATGACGACCCCAACGTCAATATCGCGCTGCTCGGTTGGCCGGCGCGGATGTCGGCCAGCCACGTGCCGATTAAATTGGCCCCGGACCTTGGTGAGCATACGACGGAGGTCTTGCAGGCGGAGTTGGGGTTGTCCGCAGAAGCGATCGAGCAGCTCATTGCCGAGGGCGTTGTCGAGTAGGACAGTGCCATTCGGCTAAGAAAAATGGGGTCGGCGCCCGACGTCGGCAAATAGACCTCGCTTTCTTTATCGGTCTATCCTAGTGCAAGAGACCGTTGCGTATTTTCAATTACAGGCGTGCGGCGGATAGTACATCGCGCTGCAGCAGATACAACGATGGCCGTTGCTAACTTCAGGTTTTACGAAGAATTGAATGATTTTCTGGCGCCCGCGCGACGCAAAATATCGTTCGCTCACGAATTTTCGCAACGCGCGTCGGTCAAAGACATGATTGAATCGCTCGGCGTTCCCCATCCCGAAATCGACCTGATCGTAGTCAACGGCAGGTCGGTCGATTTCGCCTACATCGTTCGTGCCGATGATCACATCAGTGTTTACCCCATGTTCGAATCGTTCGATATAACCCCCTTGCAACGGTTGCGGTCGAAACCGCTGCGCAATCCTAAATTTATTCTCGATACGCATCTGGGGAAACTGGCCAGATATATTCGGTTATTGGGATTCAACGCTTGTTATGACAATGCTTACGAGGACGAACAGGTGGTTGAAATCGCGGCGGACGAACGTCGAATAATTTTGACCCGTGATATTGGTCTGCTCAAGCGCGGCCGAGTTTCACGCGGATATTTCGTGCGCTCTACGGCACCACGGGTACAGCTGCGAGAAATATTTGACCGTTTCGACCTTCGCCATAGCGCCAAGCCGTTTACGCGGTGCGTTCAATGTAATGTCATGCTATTGGAAATCAGCAAAAATGATCTTGACCAGGACGTACCCAGCGCCGTCCTCAACCGATTCGACAAGTTCCGCCTGTGTCCCGGTTGTGACCGTGTGTTTTGGCAGGGCTCTCACTACGAACGGATGCAACAATATGTCGAAGAATTGATGTCAAGCGCCAGCAACAGAAATTTTGAAATAAGCGATTAACTATTTCAGTAATGCGCAGGGGTAGTTCCTAGGGTTTAGTGGACACCGTGAACTGAGGAACCTCTGATTAATTTCTGGAATGTTCAAATGCGCGCAGTGATATCCGCGAGGCGTACGGCAACCGTACCGGTGAGGTTCCAGAACAACTGGGCGGCGATGCGCGGGTAGCGGTTCTGGATCCGCTCGAGACTTTCCTGGTTCAACCACAACACGCGCACGTCGGTCATCGCATCGATGTCGGCGGTGCGCTTGCCGGTAAACAGCGCGACCTCGCCAAAGACCTCGCCCGGATGCAGCGCGCGCAACACTCGGTTGCCCTCGGGCCGCGCCACTTGGGCCACGACCACGCCTTCGATTAGGATGCAGATTTCGTTGCCCTCCTCACCAAACGCCAGAATACGATCACCGGGCGCATAGGGTTCGATGCGCCCAAACAGGGCCGCGATGCGTGCTTGACGGTGCGTTAGCCCGTGAAACAGCGAGATCTTCTTATGCGGCTCCGAACCGAGATCGATCGTCAATACCTCCCACAAGGTGACAAAACGCAAGCCCGCACTAAGTGCTGGACTGAGGGTGAGATCGACCAGCCAGGCGATGAACAGGGTGACGGCCGCGAGGACCCCAAATTCGACTTGATTGCGGAGATCGCTGACGACCAACGCCAGGAACCCAGCGCATAATGCGGCGGTGGTAAACGTCACCGGTCGGATCACCGCCGCGAGGGCGCGTTCGACCCCGAGTTCCTCGTTGGCAAGTCGGCGCGATTCCGTGTTGAATCGGGAGAAGTAATGAATGCTGTCGTCCACCGCGATCCCAAGCGCAACGGTTGCAACCAAGCTCGTCGCAAGATTGAGCGTGATCCCGGTCAAGCCGAGGATGCCGAAAAAAGCCACAATCGGCAGGAGATTGGGGATCAGTGCGATAGCGCCGACCCGCAGCGAACCAAACAACGTTGCCAGGATCAAATAGATGATGATGAGCGCGCCTGAGAGGCTCACGATCTGTCCACGGGTGATTTCGTCCATCGTCTGCGCCAGCAGCACCGAACTGCCGGTGACCTTGCCGCGCAGGTGTTCCGGCAGTTCGCTAAGCCGTTGTTCAATGCGCGAAACGAGCGCAATGAGGTCGTTTGAGCTGACCGCGGTCGAGCGCACATGCATCAGCGTGCGCTTGTAGCGCGCGTCCGCAAACCGTTCGACGTCGTCGCCCGCGCCGAGCGCCAACAGTTGATCGGCCAGATTATAGGTCCCGGGTATCGCTTCCCCGGGGGCGATGTCGGGTACAAACGTGAGGTGTAGCATGCGCATGTAATCGACGAAGGAAACTGCGCCACCCACCTCGGGTTGATTCGTTACCCACCGCTGCAACGCATCGAGCTCGGCCAGATCCTCGGGGTTTTTAAATACATTCGGTATGTCGCTCTCAACCAGGATCTGCAGCGGCACCGCCCCGGAAAATGATTTCCCAACCTCGGCGAAATTTTTCCTAATTTCACTGTCCTCGGGAAAGTTGCTCAAATAATCGGTGCTGACCTCAATCTGGCTCGCGAAAATAACGGAAACTCCCGCGAGCACAAAGCCCGCGACAAGGATAGCCTTGCGATTCTCGAGATCGAACTTCGCCAGCCGCGGAACGAAATTCAGCAATACGCCGCCGCTCATGCGTTGTTTGCGCGCCGGTAAAAAGCGCAGTCCAACCGGCACCAGTACGACTGCGCAAAGCCAGCTTAAGATCGTCCCGATGGCCGCGAACATTCCGAATACCTGGATGGTTTCGATATTGCTCGTCATCAATGAGATAAAGCCGACGGCCGTGGTGAAGGCGGTCAAGGTCAGCGGGACGAACACCTCGCCGAGAGAATGTTTTATCGCCGCGATTTTCTCATAGCCACTGACCAGCGCCCGTTCGAAGTCGGCCACAACATGTACCGCATAGGCGAACCCGACGACAAACACCACCGGCGGCATGATGACAGTGACAAAATTAAGTGCGTAACCGGCGCGAATAAAAAGCGCTATCGTAATGAGCAGCGAAATACCGTTGACCGTTAGCGGCAACAATACGCCGGGGAGCGAACGCAAACCGATCAGGCTAACGATGAACGTCGCCAGGATGGCAAGCGGAAACACGATATTAATATCGTTAAATAACGTGCGCCCGGTTTCCAGACGCGCAACGATCGGGCCGGTCACGAACTGTTTGATATCGCCCGCTTCAGCTTGCGAGGCCTGGGCAATGGCGTCAACCTTGGCGCCAAGTGCCGCGGTATCGAGATCTGGGTCAAAGTGCACCGCCAGCACCGCACCGCGACCGTCAGCTGAGACCAAGGTGCCGACGTACAGCGGATTGGAAAGTGCATCAGCTTTGAGTCCACGTGCGGCGTCCATGTCGGCGGGAAGTGTTGCTAGAAACGGCCCGATATCGGTGAAATCTTCCTCGGCACGTACATACGTCGCCGACGCGAGGCTATCGACCATGGCAATGCCGGGCATCTTCTCCAGCGTGCGGGTCAGTCGTTTGAGCGCGGCCAGACGCGCCGGCGTGAACAGATCGTCGGCCAGCCACACGACGATAAGCACGTCGTCGCCGACAAACGTGTCGCGCACATCCGTATAGACCTGGAGCGCCGTACCTTCTGCTGGCAGCAGATTCTCAATCGACGAATCGACGCTTATCCGGATCCGACGGTTTTGCAGATCAACGGTTTCGTTGAAGGCTAAAGCAGTGACAACGGCTGCGGAAAACACGACCACATAGGGGTGGTCGATCAGCCAGTTCAGGAGCTTAGAAATCAACCGACCGCGTCCTAACGGTCAGGGCGCCATCCCCAGTCGGTTCGCACTGAAGATGGCTTCGCTTAAATCGACATCGATCGCAACGTTCTCCATGATCAGTTCGGTCCGCGTGTTCTTTTTTCGGTCGTGCATGACCACGTGATGTGGAATATAGCGGTCACCGATCTGCTTGATTTCTTCGGGCGTGGCGAGCAGTTCCTTATTCAGATCGCCATTAGCACCGAAAAACTGAGTCTGCACGGGCACGCAACGTGCCTGATCGACGAAGGTAAGTATTCGACTATAGGCAGAGTGCTCCCCAGCAGGCAATGTCTCCAGCACATAGGTCGGCGACCCGCCAATCGTTTGGTCCGCAATACGCTTCGTTGCACTATTGGTCGCCGCTTGCTGGAAATGCTGAAATTCCTCGTAGCTCAGATCCGTACTCATCATTGAGGTGGCGAGCTGGCGGCCGGTGACCCGACGCGTACGTCTTAAATCGGGGATGTACAGGTACATGGTTGGCTCGAGCGAATCGCTTTCGACCATCAGTACCGCGAGACCCTTGCGGCTCGCAGGGGCGCTCAAACGGATCACGGCGCGCGATTTGGAACCCTCAGCGGCGCGACTCCAATACAGCGTGGCAACCGATTCCTCGATTAGCCCAGACGCATCATACGAACGCAGGGTCAGTTGCTGGGTCATTGACTTCGCGGGCATCATTTTGTCGATGCAGGCCTGGATGGCGGGATCGTCTATCGTCGGCAGATCCGCCGCCGCTGATATCGCCGGTACTGACGCCGACAATAGAAGAACGAAGACCCGCGCAGACAAGTGAGCTCGTGGTCTAGACATCGTAGGGGATCCGTTGTTGTTTTATCTGTCCATAGTAGAGCATGGGAAGGATAAAAGGCCATTTCCCGAAAGTCTACGAATAGTCTAACGGCAGCTGGTCGCGCCGCGCTCGATTCGCGGCAGCCCGAACCGCCGCCGCTTCCACCGATGTAAATTACGTCGAGCGAACCAGATGCTGAATTAGCGCGACCAGCGCCTCGGGCGCATCTTCCTGACAAAAATGCCCAGCGTTAGGTAATTCAATGACCGGTCGATCACCAAATGCCTCGCGGAACGCGCCGATTGTGATATCCGCTGGGATCGCCCGGTCTTGCATGCCGACCGCGAGCATCGCGGGTTTGGCCCGCACCTGAGCGATCACCTCGTCGTTGGGCGGATCCAGATACCCGAAGCGGCCCGTCACGACATCAAGGGGGAACTCAATTGCGCCTTTGCATTCGGCGAGGGTCCCAAAGGGTGCCGAATAGGCCGCCACCCAATCGTCGGTGACCGCCGCCGTATTCTCAAAGCCCATAAGCTTCAGGATGCTCAGAGCCGTGTAACGCAGATTTCCGAGTACCGCGTTCATGGCGTCGCTTTTGATGAACCGGAACCAGTCAGAGGCCATGAGCCGTTCGAAATGTGGCGAGGGGTCACAAAAGGGATACACGAAGGTGTTCATTACGAACACGCGCTTGATCCGCTCGGGCTGAGTCGCCAGCAGGGCACCCCCCATCGGCCCACCCCAATCCTGGATCACCAGGGTGATGTCTTGGAGGGCAAGCTCATCGAGCAGCGCCACCAGATTTTCCACATGCGTTTTGAGCGTGTACTCACGATCAGCCGGCGTTTCGCTCTTGCCAAACCCCATGTGGTCGGGCACCACAACCCGATTGTTTTGCGACAGCGGCACAATAAAGTTGCGGTATAGATAGCCCCACGTCGGTTCACCGTGCAAACACAAGATGGGCTCGCCGGCACCCTCGTCGACGTAATGCATCTTGAATCCCGGCGCCTCGGTAAAGTGTGGGGTGAACGGCCAGGTACCGTTGAAGGTTTCGTGCGCTTCGATCATCGTTTTGTCCTCGGTAGGCGGTTTTCCGATTGATCCAGCTCGCCGTTGACCACGGGAGACTTCGGCGTCAGAGTAGCAATTTTTGCGTCTAAGCAGGGGCCAAAGTTGCGACTCGGACTCACACCGTGGAATTTTGGCGATCTCTCGGCCGCGAGCCTGAGCGCGCAGGCGCAGTTCGCGGAGTCGGTCGGCTATGAATCGTTTTGGCTACCGGAGAATCACTTCACCGAGCGCGCGATTCCAGATCCGTTGATGCTGCTCGCTAGCGTCGCGGCGGGTACTAAAACGATACGCCTGGCAACGACTTCTTTTCTGTTGCCGTTGCGTAACCCCCTACTTGCGGCCGAGCAGGTCGCGGTGTTGGATCGGTTGTCGAACGGCCGCGTGCTCCTGGGGGTTGGGCGCGGATATTCAACGCAGGTGTTGCAGGCGTTCAACATCGAGCCGGGCACCAAGCGCCGCCAGTTCGAGTGGACACTCGATCTAATGATACGTGCTTGGTTAGGTAAACCGGTAGCGGTGGATAGCGATGGCGATACAGCGGTCGTCATCGATCCATTGCCCGTACAGCGCCCGCATCCGCCTATCTGGATCGCCGCATTCGGTCCGAAGGCATTGGCGCAGGCGGGGCGTTTGGGCATGCCATATCTCGCTTCACCGATCGAGACGCTGGACGAATTGCGGGAAAATTTCGAACTTCACACCGACGCTGTTGCCGCTGCGGGGCATCCGCCGGTGGTGACCCGACCCATCATGCGGGTTATTTTTGTCAGCGACAATGCCGCCGAAATTACGGCGCTGCGCGAACGCCTCGCTTCGAACCTACTGCCAACTGGGCGTAAGCCGCGCGCTGCGGTTGACGACTGGGTGGTCGTCGGCGATGCGAACTACGTTACCGATAAGCTCGCACAATATAAAGAAGAGTTGGCCGCGACCCACATCGTGGTGACACGACTGCGGCTCGACGGTATCGCGGAATCAAAATTGCGCGATTCGGTGGCGCGGGTTACGGAACTGGTGTGACAAACTTTCTCACGGCATGCTCCTATCGCGCCCCGGCCGGTCGCAATCGCATCACGCCTGGGGAACTGATGATTATCTTGAATAATTTACCGTAAAGGCAGCGGTATAAGCGGGCCGCTGCCGGTGCCGTGCGTGATAGGCCGCAACCGCGCTCGGTAGCTCCAGTGCGCAGTGCACCGCCCAGTCGCAACACGTCACGAGATGAATGTCCGCTGCACTTAAAGCGTCACCGGCGAGAAAATCCCGGTCGTCCGCGAGGACCTTGTTGACGACGGTTATCTGGCGTTTGAAATAAGCTTTCGCTGCGTCGACTGCCACCGGCGCAGCACCATAGACTGACGCCAGGTCGCGATGCCGACGTATGACGTAAAGCGCGGTCGC
>SMVA01117555.1_pt1 | contig 10612 bp, 12 predicted proteins | sample 2456451 | NCBI WGS metagenome assembly SMVA01 (sample SAMN11095933, study PRJNA526329) | marine sediment metagenome | biome: Marine sediment; feature: Surficial sediment; material: Deep marine sediment; isolation source: Hadal surficial sediment | place: Pacific Ocean | collected 2014-05 | depth...
CTCCGGCGTACTGCCGCACGGGATGACTACCTGCCCCGCACCGTGCAGGTGGTGCCGGCGCGGGATGCGTCCCAGGAATATCTGCCCCCCACCGGTGCGGCACAGCCGGTGATGGTGAAAGTGCTGGCCGGGCAGGCCACTGTGACCGAGTGGCGAAGGTTCTCGGACGGCATGGCCCTGGTGGTGGCCGCCGACGGGCCGTGCCGCCTGCGTCTGAATCTCCATGATTTTGCCGGCATGACCGCCACGCTGACGACCACCGCCGGCTCCCGGATCGTGCCCCATGAGCGTGACAGGGAGGGTCGTGTGCTGGTGGATCTGCCGGCGGGGAAGCAGCACCTGGAGGTGCGTCTGCGCCGCACACCAATCCGCCGCCTGGCAGACGGTCTGGCTTTGCTGGGTTGGTTGCTCTTGCCTGCGGGCGCGGCTGTGTCGCGGTTTTCCCGCCGGCGGCGGGCCTGAGGTTCGCGGCCGGTCAGTTCTTCTGCAGGTCCCGGGCGTTGGTGCTGTCCAGGTCCACCCGCGCCACACCGTCGGCCACGCGTGTGGGCAGGACCCACTCCACGTCGGCGTCATCCCGCACCAGGCGGGCGTAGAGCATGTAGTCGCCGGGTGCTACGCCGGTGAACGTGTACCAGCCGCGGTCATCTGTGGTGGTCTCGGCGATGGCCCGGTCCCGGGCCGCCGAGGCGTGACGTCCGTGGTGGGCGGCGAGAATTTCGGCGATCTGACTCTTCACCGCGGCCTGCTCCCGGCGCAGGCGGTCGTGCTCGGTGGTCGCCTCCATGAAACTGCCCTCCTGCATGGCCCGTCCGGCCTGGCGGTCCAGGTCGGCCACCTGCTTCTGCAAGGCGGGAAAGTCGGGGTTGGCCTCGCCGGCGCCGGTCATGAGATCGGGGCCGTCTGCCGCGGGAACAAGGTAGATGCTCAGCCCGGCGGCAGGGCGGTTGCGGCGGCCGGTCCTGGCCTTGACCAGGCCTTCAATCACGCTCGCGCCGGTGCCAGCCCGGGCAGGTGGTGTGGGAATGGCGACTTGCACCTGCGGTTCTACGGGTGCCGTAGGCTCATTCCGGCCGGCCGGTGCTGCCTCGGCCGAGGCCGCAGCAGGTAGCGAATCGGCTGGCACCCAGCCCACAAGCCGCACCAGCAACCAGTCGTCGCGCCGCTCCAGGACCTCCACCTGGCTGCCGGCCGGAAGGAACGCGACCAGTTCGCCGGAAGGGGTTGCGCGCAGGGAGGTTTCCCTCAGAAGCGGCTGCAGTTGTGCATGCCCCGCTGTGAGGGCAAGGATAGGCAGTAGGGCGGTCGCAGCCACCGCCATCAGGACTCGGCTCCCATATTTCATGAATGACTCCGGAGAGTGGCAGAGCACGGCAGGGTGGCGCGCGCGCCGTACGGCTGCTGTTGCGCTCAGAAGACTAGAGGCGCAACTTGAGGAGGTCAAGCTGAATCGGTGTCCGGTGGCTCCGCCGCCGCCTCCTTGAGGGCTCTGCGAGCCATGCGGGCGATGAACAGGGTGACCAGCAGCGTCGCGGCGAAGCCGGCCCACTTGAAGCCGGTCACGAGCCAGTTGACCTGGCCGGTGGCGGCTTCCGCCACGTCGGCGCCGGCGGCGCCGATATACACATAGAGAAGTGTTCCCGGCAACATGGCCACCCATGAGGCGAACAGATAGGGCCAGAATCCGATGGCGGTCAGGCCATAGGCGTAGTTCTGCAGGTTGAATGGAAAGACCGGTGATGAGCGGGTGAGGGCGACAATCTTCCAGCCCTCGCGGCCCACCGCCCGATCGATGGCGGCGAACTGGCTGCTGCCGGCCACCCAGCGGGCCACCCGCGCCCGCAGGAGGTAACGGGCGACCAGAAAGGCCGCCGCCGCTCCGGCCACCGAACTGACCGAGGTGAGAATGGTGCCTGCCAGCAGGCCGTAGGCGGCGCCGGCTCCCACCGTCATGGGCCAGGCGGGAATGAAGAAGACCGTCAGCAGGACGTAGACCAGGCCATAGAGGAGAAAGCCCGCCGGCCCGAGACTTGTGATCCAGTTGCGCAGGCGGGTCACCACGCCGTCTTCACCCGGCGAATTCATGGAATTCCCGGTGGCGGCCTCGCCGGCCGGGGCGGGTCGTGCCATCAGGGGGTCGGGTGGGACCGCGGCGTTGAGAGCCCAGTCATAGGCCAGGAAATTCAACGACAACCGGTCGCCTGCAGCGCGGATCTCTTCGGCCACTTCAGGCGATGTGTAGCCGGCGATGAAGAGGGGAATGGTCGCGGCCCGCGGCTGCCAGCCGGTGGCGGTGAAGTCGTCACCGTACCAGTCGAAGTAGCTGGAGACCATGAGAGTACCGTCCCTCAGATCCACCTGTCGCGGGTCGGAGAGAAAGGCGTGTGTCCGTCCCTCCAGCTGAGTGTCCAGGCTGTCGCCGGTGAAAGCCCAGCCGGGCAGCGGCGCGCAGGAGAGGGAGGCGCAATTGAGGGCAAAGTGGATGCGAGGATCCTGGAAGAAAGGGCGCAACAGATTGTGCTCGATCTGGTCCAGTGTGAGATCGAAGCCTCCCACCCGGTGGAGGGTCGATGTCCAGACGCCGTCGATCTCGCGGATGGAGGCGACCTGGGGATGATTCAGGATCGACCGAATGGTCAGGGCGTTATAGGCATTGAAGAGAAGAGCCTTGAGCTCCATGGGCATGAGGCTGCCCAGGTCGGCACCGGCCACCCGTGCCAGATAGCCGTCCAGGTCGGACCGTCGCTTCTGCAGGAGAGCGTAATCCACCAGGCCCTGGTCCACCGCCTGGCTCAGAAGGTCGTCCCAGGTGGCGTGATCGAAGCTGCCCCGTCCATGATCCAGGGACGCCCGGACGGCATTGGCCACATCGCCGGCGGCCGGCCTGCTGGCCGGTGCTCCGCAAGCGGAGAGGGAAAGGCTGCCCAGGGTGAGGCTGATGGCCGCCCATGCGGCCGCGAAGAAGAAAAACCGGCTTCTCACCGGGCGGGTCGTGAGCTGTTCTGGAGATCCCATAGGTTGGTCCAACAGGATGGGTTGGGCAGCTATTCCGGGCCGGAGGCCAAGTGGGGTCAGATCACATTCTGTTCATGGAGTAGACGGCCTTCTCGTACCCTGGTAGGCGCCAGGGATGTGACATCGAGGGTCGATGCTACCCCGTCCAGGATGATCTCGGAGATCACGCACGCGGCGGCCGGGGCGTGCATGACGCCATGACCGGAAAAACCGCCGGCCAGGTAAAAGTTGGGTCGCTCGGGGAAGGCGCCCAGCAGAGCGTGATGATCGGGGGTGATGTCGTAGAGGCCGGCCCATCCCTTGCCGATCTCGGCGTCCTCCACGGTGGGGATGCGGTGCAGGGCGTGCTCCAGGATGGTGGGCAGGTAATCCCAGTCCAGGGTGGTGTTGAACGAGCTGGGTTCAGCGGCGTTGGCCAGGCCGATCATGAGGCCTCTGCCCTCATCGCGGAAATAAAACCCGGTGGTCATGTCGATGGTCAATGGCACCAGGTTGGGCGAGAGCGAAAACTCCTCGGTGATGAACAGCATGCGCCGGTACGGGCGGGCCGGGACATCCACGCCGGCCATCTCACCTATCTCACGCAGGTACGGGCCGCACGCGTTGACGACGGTGTCGGTACCGACCTGGCCGTCGCTGGTGATCACACCGGTGACTCGATCTCCCTGTACGTTGATACCGGTCACGGTCGTGCTGGTGCGAAATTCCACCCCCATGTCGCGCGCTCGCTGCACGTAACCCTGGCAGATGGATGCCGGGTCCACGTAACCGTCGCGAGCGTTGTAGGCCGCCGCCTGGATATCGTCCACGAACAGATCCCGGACATGCTCCCTGGCCTGGGCGGCCGTGATGATGCAGCTGTCCACGCCCAGCCTGTTTTGCAAGGCCACGCTCTGGATCAGGGCCTGGGCTGTGGCCTTGGTGGATGCCAGGAACATGTAGCCGGCCTGCTTGTAATCGATATCCTGATCCATCTCCCGGGAGAAGCGGGCGTACACGTCCAGGGAGTAGTGGGACATGAGAATGTTGATCGCGGAGGAGAACTGCTCCCGCACGCCGCCGGCGGAGTAGGCGGTGGAGCCGCGGCCTGTGTACTTCTCCTTCTCCAGGACCACAATCCGCCCGGCCTGGCGCCGGGCCAGGCTCCAGGCCACCGACGCACCGATGATGCCACCGCCGATGATGACCACGTCCGCCGTTTCAGGCATCGGTGCTTCTCCCCTGCGCATCTCGTGTGTCAGGTCGGCCGGCACAGATCTCGCCGGGACCGTACACCCATTCCGGTTCGCCGCCGTCGGCGAAGAATTCTTTCTTCCAGACCGGCAGGCGCTTCTTGATCACCTCGATGGCCTCGGCGCAGCAGGCCAGGGCAGGCTGCCTGTGAGGCGCCGCCACGGCAATGAACACGGACAGTTCACCCACGGCCAGCCGCCCGGTGCGATGCACCAGAGCCAGCCCGCTCACCTGATGCCTGTCCATGAGGTGGCGAGCCAGCCGCTGCAGTTCGACCAGGGCCATCTCAGGATAAGCATGGTATTCCAGATGGTCCACCGGTCGTCGCCGGTGGTGATTGCGCACCATGCCGGCGAAGGTGGCCGCGGCGCCGTCGGCGTCGCCGGCCACCTGGCGCGTGAGAGCGGCGGTATCGATGACCTCCGTCACCATGAGGCAGATGGCCTCCATGTCAGCCTCCCGAGACCGGTGGAAAGATGGCCACCTCGTCGCCATCGGCCAGGACCCGGGAGGCAGCGGCATGCTCCCGGTTGACGGCCAGCAACGGCGAAAACCCAGGTGCGCCCAGGGCCGGATGCCGCCGGGCCACTTCCGCCAGGGCCTGGCCGGCGGTGGTGCCCGGTGCCAGTTCCAGTTGCTGGTCCTGACAGCCCGTGAGTTCGGCGACGCGGGCGAAATAGCGCATCGTCACTTTCATGTTCTCGTCTCGTCGGCGTAATGAAGAACCATCTCCACCAGGGCGCGCACTCCTTCGGCTACCTCGGCCAGGGAGCGGGCGGTGAGGAAGGCAGGGGCGTAGACCAGACGGTGGTCCGGGTCCACCAGCAGCGGTTCGCCCGGTGTGCCGGCCCTCTCCGGCAGGATGGGCGAATCCACCAGCCCGGGCAGGAGGAAGTTGGCCACGCTCATGATCCCTATGGGCTTGCCGGCCTGCAGAAAGTGGACCAGCAAGTCTCTGACGACCGGCAGCAGTTCCCGGCGGCTGCCCGGGTCGAGAGTTCCGGTCATCAGGTTCTTGATCACCCCGCTGCCGCCTGGAATGATCAAAGCATGAAATGGGTCGGTGGAGATGGTCCCCAGGATTTCCACCTTCCCGCGCGTGATGCGTGCCGCTTCCGCGGCCATGGAGCGTGAGCTTCCGGCTCTTTCATCGCCGGTGGCATGATCCACGACATGCATCTGGTTCCCGGGGGGAGCCAGGGGAATGGGGTGTGCGCCGCGGCGCTCCAGCTCCAGCAGAGTCAGCAGCGCCTCGCCGATCTCCGTGCCGTCATGGGTGCCGCATCCCGCCAGCAACACGCCCACCCGTGTCCCGGCCACCGGCATCCGCGCCCCTCAGCCCGCCAGGGCCGCCTCGGCTTCGGCCACCAGCCGGCGAGTGCAGTCCTCAAGGGGCAGTTGAATGACGGCGCCGGCAGCGTTGCGGTGCCCGCCGCCGCCGTGGACCAGGGCAAGAGCATTCACATCGTGCTGGGGTTTGGAGCGCAGTGAAATCTTCGTCACGCCGTCCCCTTCCTCCCGCAGCAACAGGCCGATCTCCACGCCATCAATGGCCAGCATGTGGTTGAGCACGTTGGAAGGATCTTCCAGGCCGTCGCCGCAGGAGTTCATGAGGTCCCTGGGTACCGAGACCCAGGCCAGCCGTCCCTTGACGCTGAACTGCAGGCGCAGGAGGCTCTCGGCCATGAGCCGGATGGCACCTGGCCGGTAGCGTTCGTTGAGTTCCTGGTAGATCACTCCCGGTTTCACGCCCAGGTCCAGCAGGCGCGCCACCTGCCGGTGAAGGTGGGCGCTGGTCTTGGGGAAGCGAAAGCCGCCGGTGTCGGACCAGATGGCGGTATAGATGGCCTGCGCCATGACAAAGTCCAGGGTGCCGCCCAGCTCATCGACACAATCCAGGATCATCTCGCCGGTGGCACTGGCCTCCATGTGGATCAGGTTCACCTGCCAGAACTCCTCACGGACCAGATGATGATCTATGCAGATGCGGGTTGCGCGTGAAGCACGCACGTCGTCCTGGAGCGGTCCCATCCGTTCCACGGAGGAGTTATCCAGGGTGAAGATCAGATCGGCGTTGCGGATGAACTCCGACATGGTCTTGCTGTCGAAGACCTGGGCTTCGCCGCCCGGCGACAGAAAGCGCAGGCCCGGATGGAGTTCGTGGGTGATGAAGAAACGCGCGTCCAGGCCCTTCTGGCGCAGAAAACGCTGCATGGCGACACCCGAGCCGACACCGTCGGCATCCGGGTGGACATGGGTCAGGAGGACCGCTGTTCGCGCTTCCTCCAGCAGGGGCTGGAGACATCGGTAGGCGCTGCGTGTCCACGTCATGTGTCAGGATTCCTGATTCCGGCGAGTCGGCGCCGAGCGGGGGAAAGTAGCGCACGTTCCCCCGGTAAGTCAATGAAGGCGGCTACAGGAGGCCGCATGGGGAAAGGGATTCAGGCGTCCGGCCGGGAGATCAGCCGAGGCGGCCGGCCAAGTATTCGCCGGCGGCTTCCACGTAAACCGCTGCGTTGCGGCGTATTCGCGCCCCGGTTTCTTCCGGCAAGGTACGGATCACCTTTGCCGGCACGCCCAGGACCAGGCTCAGGGGCGGGATCACGGTGCCCTCCGTGACCACCGCGCCGGCGCCGATGATGCTGTGGCGGCCGATGACCACATCGTTGAGCAGCATGGCGCCCATGCCGATGAGGCACTCGTCCTCCACCCGGGCGCCATGTACAACGGCCCGGTGGCCCACCACCACCCGCGCCCCCAGGACCACCGGGCTGGGAGGATCCACATGGAGCACGGCCCCGTCCTGGACATTGGTCTCCTCCCCGATGGTGATGGATGCCGTGTCACCGCGGACCACGGCGCCATACCAGACCGAGGAGCGATCCCCCAGGGAGACTCTCCCCACCACCACGGCGCCCGGGGCGATGAAGACATTCTCGCCCCGGGTGATGAGAGTGGGCAGGTAGGTCCGGGAAAGGGCCATGGACAGGCACGCTACCATGGCGCCGCGAGACCCGACAACCGGAGGGTGGGAATAGCCGGAAGCGCCGTAGTGGTTAAGACGGACTGCTAGACTCTTGCATGGAGTGAACATGGCCTATATCGAGATGATCGACGAGGATGATGCCCAGGGTCCCCTGCTGGAGATGTACTCCCGCCTCACCTCGCCTCACGGGGGCGTGGACAACATCCTGAAGATCCATTCGCTCAACGTTCCCTCCCTGGCCGCCCACATGAAGCTGTACAAGACCCTGATGTACGGCCGCTCGGGGATCAGCCGGGCCCGGCGTGAGATGATCGCCGTGACGGTGTCGGTTCTCAACAACTGTCACTACTGAATCGTGCACCACGGGGAGGGCCTCCTCGTTCTCACGAACAACGAAAAACTGGTCAAGCGGTTGGTGGCCGGAGATCGCACCGTGATCACCGATCCGGCGGAAGCCGCCATGCTGGATTACGTGGAGAAGCTCACGCGCGAACCCTCCTCGGTCAGCCGGGCCGACGTCAGTGGGCTGCGCAGTCATGGTTTCACCGACGCGGACGTCCTGGACATCGCCCAGATCGCGGCCTACTTCGCCTTCGTCAATCGTATCGCCGAAGGGCTGGGAGTCGAACTGGAGTCCCACCGCACCTGAGCCCCCGTCTAGGTCTCGGCGGGGGAGAGCAAAGTGCCGTGGGTAATTCGGCCTCTCCCCCTTAATTTCCGGTGGCCGCGCCAGGAAGAGACGAAGCTGGACGGCCCTCTCGCTCTGAGACGGCGTGGGCCCTGAGGGTCTCGACTGCGCGGCGCATGACGGTCAGGTAGTCGCCCTCGCCGGGAGTATTGGCGCAAGGCGGGAGCACCACACTCTCGATTCCCAGCGAGCGCAGTCTCTCCACCGTGGCAGGGATCGGCTCGTTCTCCCAGATCATCCACCTTGCCTCATGATCGCGGCGCAGTTCCTCCAGTTGCTGCCATTGGCTCTCGTCGGGCAACGCGTTGGGTTCCCAGTGCAGCGAGATGGCGTTGAGACCGTAGCGCCGGGTGAAGTACTGGTACACAGGATGGGAGAAAAACAGCGGCGCATCACCCACGAGCTCAGCCCAGTCGGCCCAACTCCTGTCAAGAGCGAGAAGATCCGCCTCGAGCGACGCGAAACCCTCCTGGAACCGGACCTCATGCGCCGGCCGTTTTTCGGTGAAGGCCTGAAGGATTGCTCCCGCCTGCTCAACCGCCAGCGTGGGGTCGAGCCAGGTGGTGAAGGCGAAGCCCTCATGGCTGTGCTCGCCGCTAGGGCCATGGCCGTGTGTCACCGTATCTTCCAGCGGGATGTAGCGGCTGCGAAATGCCGCCGATGTGTCCACCAGGCGGGATGGTGCCAGGGACGCACGCTGCACCCACTGAGCGTACCCTGCCCCGTTGAGCAGAAGGAGGTCCGCACCCTGGTAAGCCGCCACCGTCTCCGGAGCGGGGGACCAGATGGCTGGATCGACACCTGTCGGTGCGGGAAACGCGACGACCACCCGGTCACCACCGATGCGCCGGGCGAAATACTGCAGCGGGTAGTTGACTGCCTGGACTGAGAGCCGAGATGAGGTCTCCGACCGCGCCGTGCCGACCGGCGGCTCTCCGGTTCTCGTTTCCTGCGAACAACTGATCATCACTGCGCCGGCGATCCACGCCAAAATGCACACTGCGATTCTGCGCCTACTCTGTTGCCCGCAACCTGCAGCGGCCATGTTGGATCTCCTTGCTCAGGTCACAATGAACCTTTGAATCAACTCGGTACCGAAGTGACGGGTCAACTGGGTGAGGCCTGCAGCCATTGCCGCCCCAAGCACCAGCACGACAAGGACCTCGGCGGCCAGCACGGTGGCAATCCTCCCGCGGGCGCCGCCGATCTTTGACAGCGTCAGCAGCTCCCGACGGCGCAGGCGCAACGACAGGAGAAACACCAGCACCGCAGTTGCCATGGTGCCCAGGCCCACGATCAACATGGCCGCCACCACGAAGCTGCGGATGGTCAGGATGGTGCCAAGGAGATTGTCCATCACCGTGATGGGGCTCACGATCTGGCTGGGCTCATCGGCGCTCTCGTAGCGGCCCTGGAGGATCGCGCTCGATTTGGTGTCGTGGGGCACGGCAATGACGGCGCTGAGGGGATAGCTCTCCAGGTCGCCGTGGAAGTGGAACGAGTCCATGTTCTCGGTCGTGATCTCGTTGAACTGAACGACCGAGGCGTTTGCCGTGATGCGATTCCCCTCGCGGGTGAGAACGCCGGCAGCCGCCTCGGGTCTGTCCAGATCTTGGTGCCCATGACCCAGCCCCTCCATGATCCAGGCGGTCTTGATGTCCACGAAGATGGCGCGGTCGTCGGGGCCAAAGGAAGGCTCCAGCACTCCCACGACATGCATTTTCAAGGGATAGACGCCTGCCAGATCGAATACGCTCTCCGGCGAGGAGACGATGGTCGAACCGGGTTGCAGGCCGAGATCCTCGGCCACTGCTGCTCCCAGCACGCATTCGCCAAGCACGGCCATGAAACGCCCGGCGGCTGTCGGCAATCCACGGAACTGGAAATAGTCAATCGTCGTCCCGACGATGGGGTAATCACGCGCCCGAAAGCGGACGTAGAGCGGGATGGGATCGGCGAGGCCGGATTCCGCGATACGATTGGCTTCCCGGTAGCGCAGGATTTCCGGTGTCTCGGATTCAAAGTAGAGAGAGTTCAGGGTCAGCTCCAAAGGGCTGCCCTTGGCTCCCACAAGCAACGGTGTCACCTCTGCCCGGGCCGTCAAGTGGGCCGCGCTGCGGCCGACCAGCACGTTGAGTCCCACCGGGAGATAGACGATGAGCATGATGGCGAAGACAAGGATCGCCGTCTTGATCCGGTTGTAAGCCAGGTAGCGCCAGGCCAGATAGAGAACGTCCCTCACAATGTGCCCCTGGCCGCACCAACCGCCGGCGACGTGGGCTGCTTGGCGGTCAAAAAGTTCTTCATGTCGAGAACCCGCCCAAAACGGGACAGCAGTTCACGGTCGTGGGTCACGGTCACCAAGGTGCCGCCGGCACGGGCCACGTAGTCGAAGAGGAAGTCGAGCACGCGATCCCGGTTGGCCGGATCGAGGTTGCCGGTGGGCTCGTCGGCCAGCAGCAACGCCGGCTGAGTGAGCAGCGCCCGGCAGACAGCCACCCGCTGCCGTTCACCATGGGACAGGCGATCGACGAGGCGACCGAGCTTATCCGCAATGCCCACCTGTCGCGCCAGATCCTGGGCGCGCTCGCGGACGGCATGGTCCAGGCGCAGGGCAGGCGTCACGCGGTACGGGAGCAGGATGTTGTCCAGCACGCTCAGGTACTCAAGCAGCTCGAATTCCTGGAAGA
>SMVA01139877.1_pt1 | contig 10612 bp, 10 predicted proteins | sample 2456451 | NCBI WGS metagenome assembly SMVA01 (sample SAMN11095933, study PRJNA526329) | marine sediment metagenome | biome: Marine sediment; feature: Surficial sediment; material: Deep marine sediment; isolation source: Hadal surficial sediment | place: Pacific Ocean | collected 2014-05 | depth...
ACTTCACTTCAGGCTCTTTGCGAAGTATGTGGCCGCCTTTTTTACAATGGCAAGCTCCTCTGCTTGCTCCGCCAGCTTGCGCTTGAGACGGGCATTTTCTGCGGCTAGGCTTTGCTCCAGATCGCTCTGATCTTGCTTTGCGCGGGATTTCGACCGCCAGCCATAGAGCTGCGAGTCATGAAGACCCAGTTCCTTGGCGGCCTTCGGTATGCCTATTTTCTCCGCCAGGGCTAAAGCTTCCTTCCTGAATTCCGGCGAATGTTGCCTCCGGGATGTCTTTTTCTTTACTGATTGTCTTGTCATGGTCCACCTCTGTTGCGTAGTTTACTCGCCTAACAGGGTGTCCATCATTAGTGGGCAGGATCACTCCCTTGTGGCGAGTTATCGAAGATCATGAAGCATCAATTGAACAAGACCCTGGTACTCCGGACCCGTAATTACCTGAGGTATGAGTAGTCGTCATAGCCAGGTTAAGGTACTGAGCTGGCGTTAGCAATCTTCGCAGCACCGAGGTTTACACTTATGTTTGAACGAGTTTGTTTGTTATTAGCCTTAGCTTGTTTTCATCACGCTGCCCTAGCAAGTACATGCGACAACCTTGATGTTTTAGCTTGGTTAATTGGTGATTGGCATTCTGAAAGTGACGGATTTAAAACTACAGAGTCATGGCGTCGTGTAAGCCAGGCGACTTTCGAAGGAGTTGGGCAAACCCAATCCATAGAGAGTGGTAAGACAGTCAGCTCTGAAAATAACCGCTTGGTTGAAATGTCGGGTGATGTATTTTATATCGCCAAGGTCAAATCCAACGAGTATCCGGTTCCGTTCAAACTGACAGCGTGTAACGATCAACTGGCAGTATTTGAGAATACTGAGCATGATTTCCCCCAAAAATTGGAGTACCGCCGTAAGGGTGAGGAAAGCATTTTAGTATCCGTCTCAGGCGCCAAGGGTAAAGGGTTTGAAATTAGGTACAGGCATTAGGTAAGGTCGGGGGGTATCGAGTCCGTGAATCTGAATCAAGTCACATTACCTGTGAGCGATATGATCGAAGCCACTGAGTTCTACCGAAAAATGGGGTTTCTTCAAATTGTCGATACGCCACACTACGCCAGATTTGAATGTACTGAGGGGAGGTCCACATTTTCGCTCAGTTTGCAAACGGCGGATGTCCGGAATTCTTCCGTTATCTACTTTGAGCATGAAAAATTGGATGATCTGGTCGTTTCCCTGAAAAAACGTGGTTTTAAGTTTGAGCAAGATCCAACAGATATGAGCTTCCTGTGGCGTGAGGCGGTATTGTACGATCCATCCGGGAACAAAATTAAATTGTACTGGGCAGGCGAGAATCGTTTGAATCCCCCATGGCGCGTAGAGCGTCGAGCCTAGCAAATTGTACATCCACAGTCCTCTGGTCGCCGGGGGCAAAAAATTTGGGCGCAGCGGAGCGCAATCGCTTTCATAAGTTGATACACTTGCGAGCTCGCAGTTTTCCAACATTGTAGAAAGGGAGAGTAAAAATGTTCAGTCATATAATGATTGGGGCAAACGACGTCCAAGAGTCTAAAGTTTTTTACGATGCGGTTTTGGGTGCCATGGGCCATGAACCTGGCGTAATCGACGATAAAGGTCGATGCTTTTACGTCACTCCAAGCGGCATTTTCGCCATCACCAAACCAATTGATGGCGAGCCAGCTTGCCATGGTAACGGCAGCACGATCGGTTTTGCGGCGGAGAGTCCCGCGGTAGCTGATGCCTGGCACGCTGCGGGTTTGGCCAATGGTGGCACCGCCTGTGAAGATCCTCCGGGTGTGCGTGAGGGGGCGATGGGTAAACTCTATCTTGCCTATTTACTGGATCCTTCCGGTAACAAGCTCTGCGCTCTCAATTCGGTGAGTTGATTATTCTGGTTACGGGTGGAGTTTAGAAAAGTAGCTGCCAGTGAGCATCTACGGAAGCTGCCAGTGTAAGAATATTGAAATTCGTTGGCAGCTTATTGACCTTAGCCTTGTGCCCCGGGCCTGCCAATGCAGTTACTGTGTCTCCATGGGGGCGGCGTACGTCAGTAAGTCTCGATCCAGGTTCGAGGCTACCATTCATGACGACGCTTGCTATAGAGAGGTTAAACACGGCTCGAAGCATGCCATATTTCACGAATGTACCAACTGCGATGTAGTTGTTTTCGTCACGGCGGAAATAGACGGTGAAATATTTGGCGCACTGAATGCAAATTGCCTCATCAACAAATTGGGTTTTTCTGTTCCGATTCCCACCGATTTCAGTGCGGAGTCGGGTACTCAAAAGCAAGACAGGTGGCGGAAAAATTGGTGCCAGCCGGTGTTGATAACAAAGCGTGGGAGGAAGAGGTGCTGACCACGACAAATCCCGCAGCGATGTCACCCGAATTCTGTTAACAGCGAGCGTAGTGTTAAATGAGAATTGTCGAAATTACCAGGCAACCGGTTGAGCTCTACAAGGTGCTCAAGTTTGAGGGGATGGCTTCCAGCGGCGGTGAAGCGAAGGCTGTAATCGCTGAAGGAATGGTTCTGGTGAACGGCGAGGTAGAAACTCGAAAGCGCAAGAAGTTGGTGTCTGGCGATACCGTGGAGTTTGGCGGAGAAATAATCCGCCTGCAATTTAAATAGAAGGTGCCGTTCGCACAAGGCAGCCCCTGGTTATTGGTGGTGTCAATTTCTGTGCATCACTCCCGTGATACCTACGTTCTTACCCACGGGGTCGATCAGCACTCCCGGGTTAAAAATTCCCTGGGGATCCAGCGCGGCCTTGGCGGCTGCAAACGCCTGGCGAAATAGCGCCGATGACTGCTGCTCGTAGCCGGAGCGATGGTCGCGCCCCACGGCGTGATGGTGGGTTGAAGTGCCCCCAAAGGACACCACCAGATCATTCGCCACTTCCTTAATCAAGCGCCACTTGTCTAGTGCCTGTTGTAAATCGCCCGTGGTATCACCCACCACAAAGAAGCTGAAGTAGGGGGCGGGGCCATCGGGGTAAACGTGGGTGAGCCGGCAGGAAACGATGCCTTCGGCACCGGTAATTTCCACAATGGCACGTTGGATTCCAGCCTTTACCCCCCGGTATAAGTCATCAAACTTGTCCCAGGTTATCGCTGTCTCAAACGTGTCTGCGATGATGCCATGCCCGGTCAGTCGATTTCGGTAATAGGGCATGCGTATAAAGGCGTTGCGCCAGGTCTCGGCGCCGCTTTTTGAGGTGGGCTCCTCCGCCTGTTTTTGGCATTCGCCCCCCTGCTCGGCCGTTATTTCCAGCGCCCTTTGCAGCCAGGTATCTACCGGGTGATCTGCCGATTCAAAACCCAGCATCAGCATGGCACAGGGTTCTGTTGCCAGGCCGTTCCATTGAACTTCTGTCTCGTCCAGCAGGCGGCAATTGCTGGGGAACAAGCCGGCCTGGGCAATGCGGCGCACCGCTTCTATCCCCTGTTGCATGGAACGAAATGTGACTGTCGCCGACACCTTCCATTTTGGACGCTGTTGTAGCCGCACCCAGGCTTGCGTGACAACGCCCAGCGTTCCCTCCGAGCCAATAACCATTCGGTCGGGGGATGGGCCGGCACCTGAGCCCGGTAAGCGTCGACTCTCCATCACCCCGCTGGGGGTCAGTACGCGGGTCGATTCCACGAAATCATCGATATGGGTATACAGTGTTGCGAAGTGCCCTCCAGCCCGGGTGGCAATCCAGCCGCCCAGGGTGGAAAACCGGAAACTTTGTGGAAAATGGCGCAGGGTGAATCCGTACTCCTTGAGACCCGCCTCCAGATCGGGACCAAACATCCCGCCCTCAATCAGGGCCGAGCGGCTCTGCGTATCAACCTCCAAAATGCGGTTAAAGTGTTGTAGATCCAGACTGATGGTGGCTGCGTACTGCCGACCTACGTCGGCTTCCACACCGCCGCAGACACTGGTACCTCCGCCGAAAGGAATTACCGCCATATTATGTCTTTGGGCGTACTCGATAATGTCGCTTATGTTCTCTTCGGATTTGGGAAAGGCCACCCAGTCGGGCGCATTCTTTGCCTCTCGCAAAAACATGCGGACCATATCGGCGTAAGATTTTCCGTAAGTGTGAACCAGACGATCGTAGGCCAGGGTCGAGACATACTCACGTAAATGTTCAGGCACAGCCAGTCTTGGAGCGGGCAGATCGAAGTCACTAATTTGTGGCGGCGATACCTCTACCCCGCCTGCGGGGATCAACATTTTCACCAGGGCATCTATCTGCGCGTCTTCATCCGGTGAAAGCTGTTCGCTGTCATAGCCCCAGCCCCAAAATCTGAGCGCTTCACGCTCGGACATCGTTTCCCTATTTGTCATGTTTTCACTCCCGTTGACACTTTCTTCGAGAGTAATATCTCAAACTGGAGCCGGGGCCGCAACGTATCATGCGCGGTACTTCCTCAAGCGAAAATGCCATGGATAAACCAATTTGCGGCCAGCCGGTCGTGAAAGACCCAGTAATGCTGGCCGCCGCCATTTTCGGCGATGTAATAGTCGCGGCTAACGGCCTCCAGCCACCAGTTGTCCTCAATGCGCTCCGGCCCATAAACCAGGGTCAGCGCCCCGTTCCAATACAGGTTTTCACCGTGCTGCCTCAGCACTTGCGGGTGGGGCATGAGCCAAAATGGCCGTTGGGCGCAGCCTTGATTGTCGCGGCACCCCCCCGGCACATCTTCGCTGCTTAGATGTACGGCAAACTCCGGCAGGTGCTCGTCCCGGCAGCTTATTTTTTCGATGGCTTGCAAGCCCATGCGATTACGCAGTCGATCCAACAAGCTGTTCATTGGCTCGCGTTGATTGTGAGGGCTGAACAGGTCGATACTCTCCAACTCTCCTGCGTACAAGCTGTGGCAACTCAAGGACAGGCCTTCCACGCTGTTTTTTAACGGTAGCTGTTCAAAGCGAATGCGTGTGAGTTGAAACCAGTTTTCCCAGTTGCTCTGGCTGGTGACACTGCGCACCACGACGGTATGCAACTTGCGATCTATACCAATCAATTGCCAGGTAATGTCACTGGTTTGCAACTGGGTGTTGCGCAGGAACTGGCAGAGCGATTGCAGCAGCAGTTGTACCGCCGGGAATAATTCTTCATTGACGTCTACCTCATAGCCAAACCAGTATTCATCGCTAAATGTTTTGGGAGGCTGGTATTCCAGTTTTAAATCCTGTTGCTGGCCCAGAACCTGTTGCAAAAAATAGGTGAAGTCCGCGCCACAGCGACGACCCAGAGCACTGAAGGGTAATGCCAGGATATCGCCTAAGGTATGGAACCCCGCCCGGTGCAGTGACTCAACCGTAGTAAACAACTCGCCCAACAATTTAAGTGGCAGGGGGGCGAGGCGCTCAGTTAATGTTTGATGGAGAGTCTTTACCGCTTTGCCGGGCATATCCATTGCGTCGCCGCCCTCGGCGAAGGAGAGTAGCCACGCAGCTTTTGGGGTGGGCGCAAGCCCGTATTGCACCCGGTAGCCGCGGGCCCCTATATTGCGGGCTATCTCGGCCAATAAAGTATCCAGGCCTTTGAACAGCTTGAGACAGCCGCCAATCTCCAGCAGTAAGCTGTCAGCCCGGTCAATATACAGTGCCGGCGTGATGCTGTAGGCCCAGCAACACAATTGCTGCAGGGCGCGTTGTTCGGCTTCGGTATCCTGCTCCAATAGCAAAATGGTGCCTTCGGCATCAGATTCGGCCAGTGCGCGCGCGGTGGCGGTGCTCATACCCTGCCGAATGCCCAAACTGGCGGCGCAGTCATTGCTTCGCACTACGCGGTGTTTGTGCAACACGGCCACCGGCAGTTCCTCCGAGCGGTTCAGGCATTGCAGCGGGAGCTGGTTAAAGCGCAGGCACAGCCACATGCTCAAGGCTGCCTTATCGTGAAAAACGGATTCATTGGTTTTTATCAATACTGTATGTATATACAGTATTAGCAAAGATACGCTAGCTGTCCACCTCCGGTGAGTATAAAACTGGAAATTTCTGGCCAGCTGAGCGAATATTGCTACTCTATCGAGTGGGTTAATGTTTTGAGTAAACAACTTCTTTTTGGAATTCCTGTTTGGGTTTGTTTGATACTTATTGCGGCCTGTTCCCGGGAGGGTAGCCAGTCGGCATCGGTGCCGCAGCCTGTGGCCGCGCAGGAGCAATCTACCGCCGAAGCTTTCCGGGCGTATCTGGCTGGGAACTATGCCGTTGATATGGCAAGGGCACCCTATACCGCCAGTTACCGTGGTATTAAGACCAACCACGATCAATGGAATTCGGTGGCTGAGGTGCACCTGGAAGAAACCCGCCGGATCAACGACACGCGCCTGCTGCAGCTGGGGGAATTTGACCCCAAAACCCTGGACGAGTCGGCCGGTGTTTCATGGGCGATATACCGGGCTGAACTGCAGCGGCGGATTGCCAGTGATGAGTTTCGCCACCACAAGTATGTTATTCACCAGTATCGCGGTCCGCACACCCAGGCGGCCAGTAATCTCATCAATATTCATAGCGTCTCCGACCTGGCGGATGCCCGGGCCTATATCGGGCGGCTGAATAATATCGGTGTCTGGTTTGATCAGGTGATAGAGCAATTGCGAATTCGGCAGGAGAAAAACCTGTTGCTGGTGGATTGGCAGTACCCGAAAATGGTACAGGCCTCGAAAAATATAGTCAGTGGCGCGCCCTACGATAACAGCGCTCGCGATTCCACGCTGTGGGCAGATTTTCAAGCCAAAGTGGCCGGGTTGGACATTGGTGGTGCGCAGCGCAGCGCACTGCTCGATGACGCCAAAAAAGCCATGGTAGAGGTGGTTGGGCCAGCGTATCGGCGTTTGATTGCTGAGTTGGAAAAACAGACGGTGCTGTCAGCGGGCGCAGATGGTGTGTGGCGGTTCGATAATGGTGACGCGTTTTATGCGGAGCGCTTGCGCTGGTTTACCACCACCGATCTGTCAGCGGATGAAATCCACCAAATTGGCTTGCGCGAAGTGGCGCGTATTCATGCGGAAATGACCGCCATCCTGGCTGAAGTCAATTTTGACGGCAGCCTGGCGGAGTTTTTTGTGTTTCTGCGAGAGGACCCGCAGTTTTATTATCCTGCCACCGACGAGGGGCGTGCAGCCTATTTGGCGGAGGCGGTACGATTGATCGATGTCATGCGCACCCGCCTGCCCGAAATATTCGGTTTATTACCGAAAGCTGAATTGGTCGTGAAGAGGGTTGAGGCCTTCCGTGAGCAATCTGCCGGCAAGGCATTTTATCAAGGCCCGCCTGCCGATGGATCACGGCCGGGTATTTTCTATGCCAATTTGTACAATATGGCGGATATGCCCAAGTACCAGATGGAGGCGCTGGCCTATCATGAGGGGATTCCAGGCCATCACATGCAGCGCGCTATATCTGCCGAGCTTGAAGGTATTCCGGAATTTCAGAAATATGCCGGCTTCACCGCCTACAGTGAGGGCTGGGGTTTATACACGGAGCAGTTGGCCAGGGAAATGGGTTTCTATCAGGATCCCTATTCCAATTTTGGTCGCCTGGCAATGGAGCTGTGGCGAGCTTGCCGCCTGGTAGTGGATACGGGAATTCATAGCAAGCGCTGGACTCGTGAAGAGGCTATCGAGTATCTGGTGAACAATACGCCTAACTCAATAAGCGATTCCACCAAGGCCATAGAACGCTATATAGCCATGCCCGGGCAGGCGACGGCGTATATGATTGGCAAGCTGAAAATTGTTGAGTTGCGGGAAAAGGCGAGAGCGGCCATGGGCGACGATTTTGATATACGCCAGTTTCACGATGAGCTGTTAAAAGATGGCGCGGTACCGCTTTCACTGCTGGAACAAAAGGTCGATGCGCTGGTACACGCTGACCCTGCGCAGTAGGCAACGCCCATTGGTGCGTGGCCCGCGATGGGGAACTGGTCAACGCTTATGCGGTCGAAGTGGACTGAAATCAACAATTTCCCCCGGGGCTATCTGCCGATGAATACTGCATTTAAAAAAGCTTTAGTGGCGGTGCTGTTGCTGTCACTGAGCGCATGTTTTCACGTTGAACTGGCCGGGCCCGTGCCGGGCGCCACGGTTGTTATCACCGAATTACAGACGGGCGCCTTAGCCCAGGATGACCTCACCTCCCTGGATGAAGCGGGCTTTATCGAGCTACTCTCCCAGGAAGTGTGGGACGACAGCGAGGATATTGTACGCCTGGTTTTATTGGGTAATTTCTTCACTGACAAAGACAATTTTGTTGCCACTCGACTCTATCTGGTGACCGTCACTGGCGGCGCGGATATGGATGCCAATTCCGATCTTGCAGAAGACGACCAGTACACCCCTGTGATGGGCACCTGGCACGCCATCATGTTGGGCTCTCAGCTACGCAAAGGGGGGTATGTGGTTTCCCCCATTACCGAAGCCCTCTATCAATCGGTAAAAATGGAGCTGCCCCAACTTGGCAAGGCCGCCATCTTGGCGCGCCTGGGCGCAAACACCCGGACCATTCTCACGGACGTCAATGATGATGGGGTCGTGAAATATAACGACGCCCTTAAGTGGACGGTATTTGCCCATGCCGACAGGTATCGGTTTAATTTTGATGCGGTGACAGACCTGGCTCTCGCCATTACTCAGGGTGCATCGGACTCTGAGATCGAGGCGTTGGCCTCTATTGTCATGGGCGAGGAGCAGGAGAACCCGCTACAATATTTTACCGACAATATTTCGATGCCAATTATTCAGAGCAAGTGCATCAATTGCCACGTAAATGGAGGCCTTGCGCCCTCCATCGGTGCCCGTATTGTCTATGTCACAAACAGTAACCCTAACCACATCGCTATCAATCATCAGGCGCTGGTTAACTTCGCCGGCCTGTCCAGTTTCCAGTCGCAAGATTTCAGCAATTATGTCACGGCCAAGGCCAGTGCCCAGATCAGTCATGGCGGGGGGCGGCAACTGGCCCCGGGCAGCACAAACCTGAAGAACCTGGCAACGTATCTGAACTTGATCGAGTAACCTCTACTGTAGGGCCTGTACTCCCAACGCAGAAGAACCCTGTTGTCCGTTGCCAGGAATGGCCGGCAACTCCCATAACTGTGGATGACCGGGAACATCCTCGGCGGGTGGCAGGGCAACGTCCAGATGCTGGTTGCCACCACGCTGCTTTAAAATATGGACGTTACGGTATTCTCGCATTTGCAGGCGAAGGCTGGCCGGGGCATGGTTTTTCGCTGCCTGGTTGGAGCGAAACAACACGGCAAGGGCATCACTACCGCTGGCGGCCAGTTGTAGTTTACGCAATTCACTGTAACGGTATTCCCCGGCCCCCAACCAACTAAATATAGCGCTGCAGGTGGTACTGCGCAGGGCCTGTTCCGTACTCCACAGCAAATCTTCCCGACTGCGCGGGTGGATAAGCAGGATCTGGCGTGTATCGATACCCCTGGCTTCCAGCAGTGGCGCGTAGGGCGTATAGGGCGGGGCAATGAACGCCTGCCATTTGCCCTGTTTGCTGAGGGCCTCCATGGCGGGCAGGAATAAACCCATAGCCCCCAGGCCACAGCCGTCGCTGAGTAACTCTATGGTGCAGCCGCGCGGCCATCCGCCTTGCTGTAATTCCTCATCCAGTGTTTGGTACCCCGTGGACAGGCCGCGGTGGCCATGGCTGCTGTTGGCCGAGTACATATTGCTCATGAAATGATTGTGGCGACCGCGCCAGGTGTCACTGCGTTGTATGATATGGTCAAGTGCTTCGTTCATAACTAGCTCTCGGTGCCTATTTAAAATACTGTATAAACATACAGTAGTCCTAACGAAGTCAGAATGCAAGCTTCAATATAGATGGGCTAATTGCTGAGCCCAGCGGGGTTTAGGGCACCCGAAATGTGCCTTTTCACCCGTTTGGGTGGTTTGGTGCGCAGTGGCCTGGTGTAGTTTGGTTGTATCGACCCACTATCGCTCTGCAAGAGGACAACTAATGCCAGTAACGCCTATCGACCTGCGCGGCAGTAAAATACTAATTACCGGTCCCACGGGCCAGGTGGCGCTGCCGGTGGTGGAGCACTTCGCCAAGATCGCCGATGTCTATGCGCTGGCGCGATTTAAAAAGCCCGGAGATCGCGCGCGTATCGAGGCGCTGGGGGCAACGCCGTTGGTGGCCGACCTGGCGGATGCGCACAGCCTGGCTGCCATACCCGATGACTTCGATTATGTGTTGAATTTTGCCGTGGTGAAGTCGGGCGATTTTGAATACGACCTGGCGGCTAACGGCGAGGGAGTGGGGTATCTGATGACCCGCTGCAAAAATGCCAAGGCGATATTACACTTTTCCTCGACCGCAGTGTATGAGTACGGCGGCCAAACGCCACGCAGGGAGAATGATCCCCTGGGGGACAATCACCGGCTGATGTTTCCCACCTACAGTATCTCAAAAATCGCTGCCGAGACGGTGTGCCGCTTTGTTGCACATCAACACAATATCCCCACCACCATCGCCCGGCTAAGCGTGCCTTACGGCGACAACGGCGGCTGGATGTATTTTCATATGCTGATGATGCAGCAGGGCATGCCGATTGATATCCACCCGGAGGGGCCCAATTA
>SMVA01143324.1_pt1 | contig 10602 bp, 11 predicted proteins | sample 2456451 | NCBI WGS metagenome assembly SMVA01 (sample SAMN11095933, study PRJNA526329) | marine sediment metagenome | biome: Marine sediment; feature: Surficial sediment; material: Deep marine sediment; isolation source: Hadal surficial sediment | place: Pacific Ocean | collected 2014-05 | depth...
AAGCGAAAGGGGTGGTCGTCCATGCGCAGGAAGCGGGCACCGCCGTCATCCGCTCTGGGGGCCTCCATCAGGCCGAGAATGTTGGTGCCAAAATCGATCCAGGTGGAGGGTTCGGCAATGCCGAACCGGAGATAACCAACGCTTGCAACAGACATAACAGGACTCCCGAAATCACAGTGGTAAAGATAAAGGCCTATTATCAACGATTTTGCTGGCGGCAACAGCTTTGTTGCGATCTTCTGTGGCCGTGGTTTAAAAAACCGAAAAGTGCGTATTATTCGATCAGTATTACCTGGCCGCGGCCGCGGCCCCGGCTATCCGAGGCCGCCTGCACCACCTCGCCGTCGATTTTTATGGCTTGAATGTCACCCAGATTACCCCAGCTGTTGGCCTGGACGGTATAGCCCATACGCCTGAGTTCCCGGCTGGTCTGCTCGGGAATATCTCGCGGGTCATGTCGTATTAACAGGCCGTCGGGAAGTTGATGATGGTAGCGCGTCGCATCGACGGCGGCTTGTAATGGCATGCCATAGTCGTACACATTCAGAATAACCTGGTAGATAGAGGTGAGAATAGTACTGCCCCCGGGGTGCCGAGGATGAGGGCAGGCCGGCCTTGTTTCAGCAAAATAGTGGGCGTCATGGAAGACAACATGCGCTTGCCGGGGGCTATGGCATTGCGCGCACTGCCAATGACGCCAAATTTGTTTTTGACGCCGGGCTTGGCGCTGAAGTCGTCCATTTCATTATTCAACACAAAGCCCGCGCCCTCGACCACCACCCCAGAGCCAAACTCCCAGTTCAGGGTATAGGTAATAGCCACCGCATTACCGTCTTTGTCCAGTATGGAAAAATGCGTGGTATCCGTGGATTCCAGCCCGGCCGGTACCGCGGTAACGGTGGAGATTTTGTCGGGATTAATTTCGCTGGCTCGGCGGCGCAGATAATCTTCAGCCAGCAGCTGCGTCACGGGTATGGTGACAAAGTCCGGGTCGCCCAGGTATTCGGCGCGGTCGGCAAACACACGTTTTTCAATTTCAGCCAACAGGTGGATGTACTGCGGCGAGTTGTGCCACACATCGCGAAACGCTGTGTCGGCGTAATCCCGCATGTGCAGTAACTGGGTGAGCGCAATGCCTCCCGAACTGGGGGGCGGGGCGGTAACCACAGTGTAGTCACGCCAGCGCTGTCGCAGGGGCCTGCGCCACACGGGGGTATAGGCGTGTAAATCTTCCAGGGTGATTAAACCGCCACTGCGCTTCATCTGGGCGACAATTTGCTGCGCCGTCACGCCGCTGTAGAAGTCGTCCGGGTTCTTTGCAATGCGCTGCAGGGTTGCCGCCAGCTCTGCCTGCTTAAATACTTTGTCGGCACGCAGGGCGGAAAAATAGTTGGCAAAATTGGTTTTCCCCGAGGTTTCGATAACTTTTCAGCGGCATAGTGTGCCAATTCGGGTGGTACAACAAAACCATCCCGCGCCAGGGCGATGGCCGGGTGTAACAGCGAGGCCCAGGGCAGCGTGCCGTAGCGCTGGTGGGCGAGGTGCATGCCGCGCACGGTACCGGGCACACCAGAGGCCTTCCCACCCAACAGAGAGTCTTGCTGAATAAAGTTTCCGCCCTCGTCCAGGTACATGTCCCTGTGCGCCTGGCTCGGTGCCCGCTCCCTGAAATCCAGGAAGGCGTCTTCGCCGTTCACGTGGCTGAGCATAAAGCCGCCACCGCCTATATTACCCGCCTCGGGGAGTGTCACTGCCAGCACAAAAGCAGCGGTAATGGCGGCGTCTACCGCATTGCCACCCCTGCGCAGTATTTTTGCCGCGGCCTGGGCGGCGAAGCGGTCTGGCATGGCAACGGCGGCGGTGCCCGCTTGAGTGGCCTGGGGCGCTGCCCAAATCTGTGCACAGAGCAGGGTGAGGGTAAGTGACAAGGCCAGGCTTGAGCGCTGCCTGTTAAATCTAAATTTGGCGGAAAATTTCAACGGAACTCGCCTCCCTGTAGGCCATTTTAGTCTTCCGCGTATTTATCGTGGCCAGACGTTAACAGAGAGAGTCGTGAACAAGCAATCCGCTTGAACGGATATGTCATTCTCGATGACTGCTTTGCGACATTGAGACTACTGCCCCCGTGGTGGATACTGTTGCCTTCACCCCTGCATTGGAGGTCGCCGCGTGCCGCAAAGCGAAGTTTTAAGCCAGGCGTTTGAGCTTGGATTTACCTACACCCGTTCAACCGGGCCCGTGGTTGGTCGATTTTTAACCGATTTGAGAGATCGCACCATCACCGGCATCAAGGCCAGTGATGGCCGGGTGATTGTGCCACCCATGGAATACGACCCCGACACGGCAGAGGCCCTGTCGGAATTTGTTGAAGTGGCTGACCAGGGGGAGATTGTCAGTTGGTGTTGGGTGAAGCAACCCCGCAGGGCACACCCCATGGATACGCCCTTCGCCTGGGCGATGATAAGGCTCGATGGTGCCGACATTCCCATGGTGCACTGCGTTGCCGCCAGTGAAGAGAGTGCGGTGGCCACCGGCGCGCGGGTGAGAGCCGTGTGGGCCGATGAAACCGTTGGCATGGTGACGGATATTCGCTGGTTTGAATTACTATGAGTGAAGAGCGAGAGATGATTACTGACATCAAAGTACCGGTCTACCTACAGTATAACTTTATCGCTGGCAATGCTCCGGCACGGTTTCTGTCGCAAATCAAAAAGGGTGTGCTAACCGGTCAGCGCTGTCCCAGCTGCAACAGTGTTTACTGCCCACCCAGAGGGTCCTGCGCCGCCTGCGGCGTGGCAACCGAGGAGGAGGTAGTGCTCACCGGTAAGGCAACCGTACAGTCTTTTACTATTGTTGCCATTCCCATTCCCGGGAACCCGATAAAGCCTCCCTACATCATCGCCAATCTGGTGGCTGACGGTGCCAATATTTCTTTTATTCACCTGATGTCCGAATGTGTCAATGAGGATGTTCATATGGGACAGCGGGTGGAGGCGGTGTGGAAGCCGCAGCAGGATTGGGATTACGCGATGGACAATATCCGCTATTTCAAACCCCTGAATGAGCCCGATGTGCCGTTAACAGATATCGGGAAACTCCCCGTGAATGGACCGGGGGAATAGTCATGCAAAAAATTGCAATAGTAGCCTATAGTCAATCAGACTGTGTCTCTCAGGCAGGTGCCATTAACGAGGTAGAACTCATTATGCCGCAACTGCGCGCCGTGTTTGCGCAGGTGGGTTTACGTAATGTACAGGACGTGGACTTCGTTTGCTCTGGCAGTTGCGACTACCTGCAGGGTGCCGCCTTTGCCTTTGTCTCCGGGGTGGATGCGCTGGGCGCTGTGCCCCCCATCAAGGAATCCCACGTGGAGATGGACGCGGCCTGGGCAGTGGTTGAATCCATAATGAAAATTCGTATGGGGCAGGCCGAGTCGGCGCTGATCTACGGTTTTGGCAAATCCTCCACCGGGGAATTGCCCATTGTATTGTCCCAGCAGTTAGACCCCTATTACCTGGCGCCGCTGTGGGTGGACACGATCTCACTGGCAGCCATGCAGGCCAGGCTGATGCTGGACGCAGGCAAAATTACCGAGCGCGATATGGCGGCCGTGGTGGCCAGGTCGCGCGGCAACGCCCTGGGCAATCCCCGGGCGCAACTGGCCGGAAAGGTGAGTGTAGAAGAACTGCTGGCGCAGGAGACTTTTGTCTCACCGCTGCGCAAATCTGATTGCTGCCCGGTCTCCGATGGAGCCAGCGCGATGATTATTTGCACCGAGGAAAAGGCCAAGGAATGGGGCGTGCCCTACGCTTTAATCAGCGGTATCGATCACAGAATAGAGACTCACAATATGGGCATGAGAGACCTCACCGATTCGGTGTCCACCCGACAGGCGGCCGAAGCGGCCGGCGCGTTTCGGGGGGACATAGACGTGGCGGAGCTGTATGCGCCGTTTTCACACCAGGAAATCATCCTGACCCGGGCACTGGCACTGGGAGAGACCACCGATATCAATCCCAGTGGTGGGGTGCTGGCCGGCAATCTGATGATGGCCTCGGGGCTGTCCCGTATCGGGGAGGTGTTCAACCGTATTGTCAGTGGCGACGCGCGGCGGGGTATAGCCCACGCAACCAGCGGCCCTTGTCTGCAACACAATCTCGTGGCGGTATTAGAGGGGGTGGCGTAATGGTGGGTAATTCAGCAGTACTGGCCGCCGTTGTCGGCATTGGCCAAACCAAGTACCAAACCAAGCGGGGCGACGTCTCCATTGCGGGGCTGGTGCGCGAGGCGGCGATTAACGCCCTGCAGGACGCGGACCTCAGCTTCGATGATATCGACGCGGTGGTCATCGGCAAGGCACCCGATATGTTCGAGGGTGTGGTGATGCCCGAGTGCTATCTGACGGACGCCCTGGGCTGTAACGGCAAGCCCATGTTTCGCGTGCACACGGCGGGCTCGGTGGGTGGGTCTACCGCTCTGGTGGCGGCCTCCCACGTTCAAAGCGGCGCCTTCAAGCGCATCCTCACGGTCACCTATGAAAAGCAATCGGAATCCAATGCGATGTGGGCGCTGTCTTCACCTCAGCCTTTCTCTGTGCACTTGAACGCGGGTGCGGGGGGCTACTTTGCTCCGATTATCCGTGAATACATGCGCCGCTCGAATGCCCCCTATGATGCGGGCATCAAGGTGGCAGTCAAAGACCGGCTGCAGGGCGCGCGCAACCCGCTGGCCCATTTGCAGCTGCCCGATATCACCATGAAGGAGGTGGAGGAGTCTATGATGTTGTGGGACCCCATACGCTTTCTGGAGGCCTGCCCATCCTCGGACGGTGCCTGTGCCATGGTGATAGTGTCTGAGGATCTGGCCGGTCACTCGCCCAAACCCCCCGCCTGGATTCGCGGCTGTGCCATGCGTTCGGAACCTACCATATACGCAGGCCGGGAGGAGGTTAGCCCCCAGGCCGGCCGGGACTGTGCGGCCGACGTCTACAAACAGGCCGGGGTAAGCAACCCGCGCAAGGATTTCGATTGTGCGGAGGTGTACGTACCGTTTAGCTGGTACGAGCCCATGTGGCTGGAAAACCTGGGTTTTGCGGAGCCCGGCGAGGGGTGGAAATTGACTATGTCCGGTGCCACCTCCGCCATTGAAGGGGGCGACATTCCCTGGAACTGCTCCGGCGGTGTGTTGTCGTCCAACCCCATAGGTGCCTCCGGCATGATTCGCTTTGCCGAGGCTGCCAGGCAGGTGCGCGGCGATGCGGGCGCGCACCAGGTGGAGGGCGCCAGGCTGGCACTGGGCCATGCCTACGGCGGTGGTGCACAATTTTTTGCCATGTGGGTAGTCGGGGCAGACAAGCCCTAGGCAATGGAGTTTTAGAGGGATGAAACGATGAACAAGCATTTTAATATTGCCGACATGTACGAACTGGTGGCCGACAAAGTACCCACGCGGGATGCCATTGTCTGTGGCGAGCAGCGGGCCAGCTTCGCCCAGCTGGAACAGCGGGCAAATCAACTTGCCCACTATCTCACCAGTCGCGGCGTAGGGGCGGGAGACCACGTTGGGCTCTACATGTACAACTGCAATGAATACCTGGAGGGCATGTTGGCCTGTTTTAAATTGCGCGCCGTGCCCATCAACGTCAATTACCGCTACGTCGAGGAGGAGCTGAGCTATATTTTTACCAACTCCGATATGGTCGCCTGCATACACAATCGGGAGTTTATTCCGCACATTGAGCATATTTCTGCAGCGCTGCCCCGGCTAAAAGCACTGGTCTATGTGGAAGATGGCAGTGACTTTGCCCCCGCCACACTCGCCGCCGTTGAATACGAACAGGCCCTGGCGGGCCAGAGCGAGCAGCGTGATTTCAAGCCGCGCTCCGACGACGACCTGTTTATCCTCTACACCGGGGGTACCACGGGCATGCCCAAGGGCGTGATGTGGCCCCATAAAAGTCTGTTCTTTGCGGCCTTGGGTGGCGGTGGCTGGTTTCACCCCGATGGGGCGATTACCGCGCCGGAGCAAATCGTATCGCGCATAGGTGATTTTCCCATCATCGGTATGCCACTGGCACCGCTTATGCACGGGGCCTGTTGGTGGTATGCCTGTATTCAATTGTTGGCGGGCAACTCAGTTATCCTGAACCCCCAGCGCACGCTGGTGGGCGAGGCCGTGTGGGATATTATCGAGCAGGAAAAAGTGAACTCGCTCTCTATCGTGGGGGACGCCATGGCGGTACCCCTGCTGGATGCCCTGGACAAACACCCCGGGCGCTGGGATTTGGCCAGTGTGTTCAGCATAGGTTCCGGCGGGGCCGTGTTTTCCCAGAGCAAGCAGGATGCATTCAAAGCGCACTTTCCCGGTGCTTTTATCCTGAATTCTTTTGGCTCCTCTGAGAGCGGCAATATGGGCATGGACGGCGGTGGCAAGAAGGGCAAGGGCCTGGGTAATGTCAGCAAGAGTGACTTTATGTCCGTGATCACCGATGGTGAGGGAGAACCTCATCGACATGTGGCCCCGGGGGAGACCGGCATCTTTGCCCGCAGTGGTTATATTCCTACCGGCTATTACAACGACCCGGTCAAAACAGCGAAAACCTTCATAGAGGTAGACGGTGAAACCTGGTTGCTGGTGGGTGATGAGGCGCTGTTGGAAGACGATGACAGTATCACCGTGTTTGGCCGTGGCTCGAACTGCATTAACTCCGGCGGTGAGAAAATTTTTCCCGAGGAAGTTGAGCAGGCGCTGAAGTCTCACCCGGACATTTATGACGCGCTGGTGGTTGCCACGCCCGATGAACGCTTTGGCAGCAAGGTGACTGCGGTAGTGTCCACCCGGGGCGATGTTGCGCTGAGTCTTGAATCGGTGCAGGACGAGGCGCGCAAGCATATCGCCAGCTACAAAATTCCCAGGGAACTGCATGTGGTGGAAGAGGTGCCCCGGGCGCCCAGCGGTAAACCCGCTTACCAGGCGGCCCTGGAGATTGCCCTGGCCGGAAACTTCAAGGTCGCCTGAGGCGATCACACTAAGCCCCAACCCCGGTTCTTCACAGAGGTAAATCATGAGCGAACTGAACATCAGCACCGGCGATTGCATTATTGAGCAGGACGGCAACGTGCTTGTGGTAACCCTCAATCGCCCGGAGGTAAAGAACGCCCTGAGCCCGCAGATGTTGCTGGGCATGTACAAGGCCTGGCGTTTACTGGATGAAGATGACGATCTGCGCTGTGCCATTCTCACCGCCAATGGTGGCACCTTCTGTGCCGGAATGGATTTAAAAGCGGGGGCCGATGGCGACCACGGTGCCACCGAGGAGTTCATGACCCTGATGGCCGAGGTGCCCAATATTCACTGGCAGGCCCTGCTGCGCGACAACCGTCCCAACAAGCCTCTGATTCTCGCGGTAGAGGGCTATGCCCTGGCGGGCGGCACTGAAATACTGCAGGGCACGGATATTCGTATCGCCGCCGAAGATGCTGTTTTTGGCGTTACCGAGGTGGCCCGGGGTCTGTACCCCATGGCCGGTTCCACGGTTCGCCTGCGCCGCCAGATACCCTATGCACTGGCGGCGGAAATGTTGTTGTGCGGTGAGCATATAACGGCACAGCAGGCGCTGCAGTTCGGGCTGGTCAACCGGGTGGTTGCCAGCGGCAGTGCGCTGGCTGTCGCCAGGGAGTTCGCAGCCAAAATTTGCGCCAATGCGCCACTGGCGGTACAGGCCGTGGTTCGGTCCCTGCGCGAGCAGCAGGAGTGTATGTCCGAAGATGATGCAATGGCAGCCTCCGATGTCCTGGCTGGCCCCGTATTCGCCTCCGCCGATGCCAAAGAGGGCATGAGAGCCTTCAAGGAAAAACGCCCTGCAGTTTTTACCGGGAAATAGGCGATAATGGCGCTCCCGCATCAAGCAGAGAACAAACCTATGCATTCGGATAGTCAAACCTTCGCCGACATTGTCAGCCGCCGGCGATCGCTGCGCGCGTTTTTGCCGCAACCGGTAGAGCGGAAAACCCTGGAGGCAATTTTTTCCAGCGCCGGGCATTCGCCCAGTAATTGCAATACTCAACCCTGGCTGGTGCATGTGGTCTGCGGTGCAAAACTGGAATCTCTGCGCCAGAAAATGCCCGCGGCTTTTATGGCGGGAGAGCTGAGTTTGGATTTTCCCTACGACGGCTCCTACGACGGTGTTTATAAGGAGAGGCAGTACGGTTCTGCCCAGGCTCTGTACGATTCTGTGGGTATCACCCGGGCAGAAAAGGCGCTTAGGCAGGAAACGTTTATGCGCAATTTTACGTTTTTCGGTGCACCCCATGCCGCTTTCCTGTTTATGCCCCAGGACTTTGGCCTGCGTGAGGCCGCCGACCTGGGTATGTATGCACAAACCCTGATGTTGGGCATGACCGCCCACGGCCTGGGCAGCTGCCCCCAGACTTCAGTGAGTTTCCTGGCCGACCTGGTGCGCGAGGAGTTGTCGATAGAGGCTTGCGATAAACTGGTCTTTGGTATTTCCTTTGGTTACCCCGACCCGGAAGCTGCCATTAACAACTGTAAAACAGACCGGGCTGCCCTGACCGACGTAGTGACCTTTCATTCCTAAACTTATTAGCGGGAACTCCCCCATGCCAGACACAATTCTTACTGAGAATCGCGAGGGTGTATTGGTCGTTACCTTAAATCGACCCGCCAAGAAAAATGCCATCAACAACGAGATGTGGGTCGCATTGCGGGAAACATTTCTTGCGGCAGATGCGGATGATTCCGTCGTCTGTCTCTTGTTAACAGGTGCCGGGGATGATTTTTGCGCCGGTGTGGATCTGTCAAGTTTTGGTGAAACACCTGTGGAGGAGGAGCACCCCTTCGAATCTTCCGCCCGGGCAATAGCGGCTTTTGGAAAACCCATTGTGGCCGCGGTAAAGGGTATTTCCATCGGTGGCGGCGCCACCATGTTGTTTCACGCTGATATCGTTTACGTGGGGGAGGGGCTGCGTATGCGCCTGCCCTTCGCCAACCTGGGCCTGGTACCGGAGTGGGCCAGCAGTTATATGCTGCAGGCAAATATCGGGGCCCAGCGCGCGGCGGAATTGTTTTATACCGCGCAGTGGATAGATGCCGACAAGGCCCTCAGCTGTGGCATCGCCGCCGCCGTACTGCCCGATAGCGCCCTTTTTGAGCATGCGCTGGCCAAGGCCGAGGAGATAGCCCAGTGGCCGGTAAATTCCCTGCGTGAGATCAAGTCCTGTCTGAAACTGCATCACAAGGCACCCGTCGATGCCGCTTTCGAACTAGAAAAAGCCGCCATGGCACGGCAGGCGGGATCGCCGGAAAATATCGAGGCCATTACTGCTTTTATTGAGAAGCGTCCTGCGAAATTTAAAGACCTCTGAATCGGCCGCCTGGAGGGTAGTTATAGCGCTTGGCCACAAATAACCCTATAAAAAATGACATATGCCATTTTTTCCGCGGGATTATAGTTTACAATTTTGTCGACTAAATATAACTAGAGGACGTTCACATGGCCCTTACCCTATCATCCAAGTGGCAGCTATCTATTGCCGCAGTGCTTTTTACTTTTATCGTCGGCTGTAGCGACTCCTCGGATGGGGGGATTGATTTCCCACCGCCGGTAGCGCCCCCCGTCGAACCGCCTGTTGAGCCGGAACTCACCTACGATGCCGAAATTGTCTGGACGGAATATGGTATTCCCCATATCACCGCCGAAGATTGGGGCAGCCTGGGATACGGTGCCGGTAATGCCTTCGCACAGCAGAATTTCTGCGTGATTATGAAGGAGATCGTCTATGGCAGAGGGCGTTCCGCCGAGTTGCTCGGTGAAGATGGTGACCTGGCGCTGGACTTCACCATGAAGTTGTATAATTCCGACGAGGCGATTGAACGCATCAAGTCGGGACTGTCGGATCGCGTGAAGGAACTGTTGAGTGGCTACGCCGCCGGTATGAATCGCTACCTGGCGGATACCGGCGTTGATAATCTCGCCGAGGGAGACGAGGGATGTCGGGGTGCCGCCTGGGTGAGTGAGATCAATGAAGATGATTTTCTACGCTTTGGCCACAAGCTGATAATGCTGGGTAGTGCCTCGGCGTTCGCAAATGAACTGGTGGCAGCGGAGCCGCCTCAGGCAGAGCTGACCGTGGGTGCTGTTGTATCTGATGCGGAGATTACCCGGGCCATATCACAGCTCGCAGCCTTGACGAGTGAGCGATTCATGCAGCGCCTGGGACTACCAACCCCGGAAGTGATGGGCAGTAATGCCTACGGCATCGGGCGCGACGCCTCCGGTATTAACAGCGGTGTGCTCTACGGTAACCCCCACTTTCCCTGGCAGGGCTCGCGACGTTTTTTCATGACCCATTACACTATCCCCGGCGAGTATGATGTGATGGGAGCAGGTCTGTTTGGCATACCCCTACCCATGATTGGCTTTTCAAAAAATACAGCCTGGAGTCATACGGTATCTACCGCGAACCGCTTCTCTTTACACGAGCTGACACTCAATCCATCCAACCCGTTGGAGTATATCTATGACGGAGAGAGTGTGGCGTTGGATCCAATCACGGTGTCTGCCATAGATGGTAACGGCGAAAC
>SMVA01375240.1_pt1 | contig 10602 bp, 8 predicted proteins | sample 2456451 | NCBI WGS metagenome assembly SMVA01 (sample SAMN11095933, study PRJNA526329) | marine sediment metagenome | biome: Marine sediment; feature: Surficial sediment; material: Deep marine sediment; isolation source: Hadal surficial sediment | place: Pacific Ocean | collected 2014-05 | depth 0-1...
GAATTCACCGTGGTCTATCGACTGGACGAAGACGGCGAGTCACGTCACATCACGGGCAAGGCGGATTTTCTGCGTCTGCACGATCTGTATCCGATAATTCTGTCCGTCGCATCCGCGGACGTACGGGACTCGTTCTTGCCTCCGGATATCCGTGGCGACATCACGAACCTGGATCTGGATTTATGGCTGGTCGAAAATCGTCCGCTACGTTTCAATCTCGAGATGCAATTCGAAGACCTCGGCATCACGATTGAGGCGGATGGGGAATCGATCACGGGGATCAGCGGCAGCGTGGTCGCGGACCAATTGGGTGGCCGCCTGCAAATTCAGAGCACGGATTCCGAGTTTGTTTTGCCCCAATTTTTCCAGCGACCGATCGAGACCGAGAGTATCGAGGGCTTTTTCGTCTGGCGTGTGACCGAAAACCAGGTGCGCATCCTCAGCGACAATATTCGCATTCGGGCGCCGTACCTGATCGCCAATTCCCGCTTCGAGCTCAACGTGCCGCGTAACGGCGATTCTCCGCGGATCGACCTGACGGCTTTCGCGACCGTGTCTGATGTGCGGCAGGCGCTGAATTACCTGCCGATGCGCAAATTCAAACCGAAATTCGCGTCCTGGCTCGAGCGATCCATCGTCGCTGGTCGCGTGACTGGTGCGCAGTTGCAGTTGAGCGGTGCCTTGCACGAGTTTCCTTACGATCATGGCGAAGGCGTATTCCGGATCGTTGCGGATTGTGAAGAGGGCATTCTCGATTATGCGAAGGGTTGGCCGCGCATCGAAGACGTAACGGCACAGATCGTTTTCGACGGCATGAGTTTGGAGGTGAAGCGCAATCGCGCGCGTGTCGCCGGTATTTCGGTGCGCGGCGCACAGGCCCGCATCGACGATCTGCGCCAGGGTCGCCTCGAAATTTCAGCGCGCCAGTCCGTCGGGTTCGACCAGATGCTCACGTTTCTGCGGGCCACTCCAGTTGGGGACGCCATGGGTCCGGTCCTGGCCGAAGTTCAGGGCCGCGGCACGCTGGACTCGAAGTTGCGGCTGACATTGCCGATCAAATCACCGACGGAATATGAACTCCGGGTCGAGATCGTCACCAAGGACGCCGATGTCGGCCTCAAGGGCTTGGATTTCGGCTTCACGGACCTGGCGGGCACGATCAGGGTGGAGAACAGGAAAGTGTACGCCGACGATTTGACGGCGCGTTTGCTCGACGAGCCGGTCACGATAAAAGTGCGGCCGACGGCCGACGAGTATGGCCTGTACACGCATTTCGCGAGTGTCACGGGTAGCACGCCGGTCGATCGGTGGATGCAAGCTTTAAAGCTGCCGTTTCCGGAGCGTATCGACGGGCGGGTCAGCTGGAATGCGATGGCTCTGATACCGGCGCGTCGTGAAGAGGGTACCGCACCACTGCACGTTTTGGCGCGCTCGGACCTCGTCGGTGTCGAGAGCGTATTGCCCATGCCCCTGCATAAAGTCGCCGATACGACCGCGCCGTTCGAGATCGACATTGCGTTTCCCGAAGAAGGCGTGCTCGAAATGACCGGGCGGATGCGTGAAGAGATCAGCTGGGCGCTGCGGCTGGAAGCGGTTGACGATCGCTGGGCCATCGCCCGGGGCGCCGTGCACGCCGGGTCTGCGCGGGCGTTGTTGCCCGCAGAACCCGGCGTTACATTGTCCGGCCGCCTTGCCAAGCTGCGTCTCGACGATTGGCTTGCGCTGACGGACGGTGAATCGGAATCGCCGTGGATGGAACTCTACCGGGAAGCCGATCTCAATATCGGCCGGCTGTATGCATTCGGCCGATCGTTTCCCGATGTCGAAATCGGTGCGCGCCGCGACGGGACCGAATGGCGGATTTCGCTGGAGAGTCCTTATGTAGCCGGCACGATCAACCTGCCGCTGTCACCGTCGGCGAGTGCGCCGATGCGCATCGAGCTCACGCGTCTCTGGCTCATAGAGGACGACCCGGTCGAGACCGGGTCGAAAGACCCACGGGATATTCTGCCGTTCACGATCCAGGTCGACGATTTCATGCTCGGCGAGATGCGCTTCGGGTCACTGAATGCCGAGCTTAGTAAAGCGTCGTACGGGGTCTTGATCGATCCGATCCAGACCCGGGCAGCGCCGTTCCAGATCAACGGTAGCGCGGCCTGGTTCGTCCACCCGAATGACGAGACGATTCAGCAGAGCCAGCTGCGCTTCGCGCTCGTAGGCGACGATATCAAAGGCACGTTGCTGCATCTCGGTTATGATCCCGTCATCGAGGGCAAGGTCGCGCGCGTCAACACGGATCTGACTTGGCCGGGCCCGCCGAGCGGCGATTTCCTCGACCACGCCAACGGCACGCTGAATGTGCTCATGGAGGATGGCGCGTTGCTCCAACTGGAGCCTGGTGGTGGGCGCTTGCTCGGCGTGCTCAGCGTGGCCGCGTTGCCGCGGCGGCTGTCGCTCGACTTCAGTGATGTGTTCGATGAAGGGCTCGGGTTCGACAAGTTGCAGGGTGACTTCATCCTCAACAACGGTAACGCGTACACCTGCAACCTGAGTCTGGAGGGCTCCGTAGCGGATCTCGGTATCGTCGGGCGTGCGGGCATTGCGACCGAGGACTACGACCAGCTGGCTGTCGTCAGGCCGCACGTCTCGAACGTACTCGCGATCGGCGGCACCGTCGTCGGCGGCCCGGCCGTCGGTGCGGCGATGTTGCTGTTCGCGGAAATTTTCAAGAAGCCGCTGAGTACGCTGGGTGAATCTTATTACCACGTTGCCGGCAGCTGGGAGGATCCTGAGATCACACGGCTGCAGGGGGACGAACTCGATCTGGAACCGATCAGAAACTGCGAACAGAATATGGCCGCCGAAGTGCAGAGGTTATCGCCCGAATAATTGCGATCCGGCAGGTGGATTATCGGCGCACAATTCCGCTCTGGAAGGGCCACCCGGCCCGGCCGTACGCGGCCGGCCTGATATTCGACTCGATGGGCCGCCGCGCCGGCCGCGATACCTGAGGTCATTTGCTGATCGTCGATCCCTGGGGCGAACGGTTGGCCGGGGGCACCGGAACGGCGCGCGGTGATAAGATGGGTTGCACCCATGAATATGCCAGACGTAACCAATCCCATCGAGATTGCGAAACAGCATCTGTTCGCGCCGACCGGGCTCGAGGACAAGGATCTCGACCGCGCCCTGAATGCGCTCATGCGCAACGGCGTGGACAGCGCCGACCTGTACTTTCAGGTGACGCGGCACGAGTCGTGGTCGCTGGAGGACGGCATCATAAAGGAAGGCACTTATAGCCTCGACCAGGGGGTTGGCGCGCGCGCGATGTCCGGTGCGAAGACCGGGCTCGCCTACTCGGAAGAACTTATTTTGCCTGCGCTCATGCAGGCATCGGAGGCAGCCGGTGCGATCGCCCGGCGCGGCGACCAGGGTCGGGTGCAGATCGGCGTGCCACGGTCCGGACGCCAGCTGTACCAGCCGATCGATCCGATCGTGACACTCACCGACGCGGAGAAAGTGCAGCTGCTGCAGGATCTCGACCGGGTAACCCGAAACATTGATCCGCGCGTCAAACAGGTCATGGCGAGCCTGTCCGGCGTCCACGAAGTCGTGCTGGTCTGTTCGAGTGATGGCGTCATGGCGGCCGACGTGCGCCCACTCGTGCGCGTGAACGTTGCTGTGATTGTCGAAGATAAGGGTAAACGGGAGCAGGGTTATGCGGGCGGCGGCGGCCGCTTCGGCTACGAATATTTTCTCGAGGGCGACCGGCTCATCGATTATGCTCGCGAGGCCGTGCGTCAGGCGCTCGTAAATCTCGACGCCATCCCGGCGCCGGCGGGCGAAATGGTCGTCGTGCTCGGGCCGGGTTGGCCCGGCGTGTTGCTGCACGAGGCCATCGGGCATGGCCTCGAAGGCGATTTCAATCGCAAGGGCACTTCTGCGTTCGCGGGGCGTATAGGCGAAAAAGTCGCGTCACACTTGTGCACGATCGTGGACGACGGCACGCTGAAAGGGCGACGCGGATCTTTGAATATCGACGATGAAGGCGTGCCGTCGCAGATGACGACACTTATCGAAGCCGGCAAGTTGTGCGGTTACCTGCAGGACCGCTTCAATGCGCGGCTCATGGGCGTGGAATCGACGGGCAACGGTCGCCGGCAGTCATTCGCGCACATGCCGTTGCCGAGAATGACCAATACTTACATGTTGCCGGGTACCAGCACGCACGACGAAATCATCGCGTCGGTCGATAAGGGTATTTATGCGAAAAATTTTGGCGGCGGGCAGGTCGATATCACGTCGGGCAAGTTTGTTTTCTCGACGAGCGAAACTTACCTTATCGAAGGTGGCAAGCTCGGTGCGCCGGTCAAGGGCGCAACGTTAATCGGCGACGGTCCGTCGGTGTTGCACAAGGTGTCGATGGTCGGCGATGACCTCGAGCTCGATACAGGTGTCGGGGTGTGCGGTAAAGAGGGGCAGACCGTCCCCGTTGGCGTCGGTCAGCCGACGTTGAGAATCGATGGTCTGACGGTCGGCGGTACGAGCTAGGTGCGGGGATCGCCGATATCCAGTACGTCCTGGGTCTGACGGGCACGAAACTCGTCGAGCGCCGCGCGAATCGAGTCGTCTACGAGCGCGAGGATCGCACCGGCCAGGAGTGCGGCGTTGATTGCGCCGGCCTTGCCGATCGCAAGCGTACCGACCGGGATGCCGGCCGGCATCTGAACCATCGACAGCAGCGCGTCCAGGCCACCGAGCGCGTTGGATTCCATCGGTACGCCGAGTACGGGCAGCGGGGTCTTCGCGGCCGCTACGCCAGGCAAACCGGCGGCGAGGCCCGCGGCCGTGATCAATACCTTGAGCCCGCGGTCGCGCGCACTCTCACAATACGCGTACAACCGGTCCGGCGTGCGGTGTGCAGAGATCACGTTGGTCTCGTGCTCGATGCCGAGCGTGTCGAGAGTTTCCGACGCGTTGATCATGATCTCCCAGTCGGACTTGGAGCCCATGATGATGCCGACCGTTGCTGCCATTTGACGATTCTAACGGGTTAGACTATGAATTCCGAATCATTCACCGCCGCAACCGATGAGTTCGAAACTGAAAAACCCTGATTTTAAAAATCGGGGGCAATCGCCCGATATCGAAATGCTCAAAGAGCGCATTGCTGGCGTTTTAAGTCTCGCGCGGCAATTCGGCGCGTCCGATGCGGAGGCGTCGACGAGCGCGAGTGCGGGACTGTCAGTCACGGTCCGCATGCGTGAGGTCGAGACACTCGAATATCACCGCGACCAAGGCTTCGCATTGACGGTTTACTTCGGTCAGCGTAAGGGCAGCGCGAGCAGTTCTGATCTTAGCGACGCGGCGGTAGAGGAGTCCGTGCGCCGTGCCTGCGGTCTTGCCCAGTATGCGGCCGAGGACGATTGCTCAGGGCTCGCCGACGCGGACCGTCTCGCGAAGAGCATTCCTGAACTGGACCTTTACCACCCGTGGTCGATCGGGCCCGTGGAGGCGATTGATTTCGCCACCGAATGCGAGGCCGCCGCACTGGATAGTGACGCGCGCATCAGTAACTCGGAGGGCGCAACCGTCAGTACATCGGCCGGTTGTCGCGCTTACGGTAATACGCGTGGCTTTCTCGAAGGCTACAGCGATTCGCACCACAGCCTGTCCTGCGCCGTACTGGCGGAACAGGACGGGCAGATGGAGAGCGATTACGAGTATTCCGTCGCGCGGGACGCGGCGGACCTGACGAGCGCTGTCGCGATCGGCCGGGAGGCCGCCAGGCGCACGCTACAGCGACTGGGCTCATCCAAGCTCGAGACGCAGTCAGCGCCCGTGCTGTTTCCGGCCCGCCTCGCGCGCGGCCTGTTCGGCCATCTCGTCGCGGCGGTCAGCGGTGGCAGCCAGTATCGCAAGGCGACGTTCCTGCTCGACCGACTCGACACCCAGGTATTGGCCGATTTTATTTCGATCGATGAGATTCCGCACATTCCGAAGGCACTCGGCAGCGCGGCTTTCGACAACGAGGGCGTCGCAACGCGCGGCCGCCGGCTCGTTGACGGCGGCGTGCTGAAGGGCTACGTGCTCGGTAGTTATTATGCGCGCAAGCTCGGCATGCAGACCACCGGCAATGCAGGCGGCATTCATAACCTCACGGTCAGCAACACGGGCCAGAGTTTCGAAGTGCTGCTCGCCGAAATGGATCGCGGTTTCGTGGTGTGCGAACTCATGGGCAGCGGCATAAACGCCGTGACGGGCGATTATTCGCGCGGTGCTGCCGGGTACTGGGTCGAGAACGGCGAGATGCAGTTTCCGGTCAGCGAAATCACGATCGCCGGCAACCTGCTCGAAATGTATAAAAACATCGTCGCCGTTGGTACCGACACCGAACTGCGCGGTACGATCCGCACCGGTTCGGTATTGCTCGAAGAGATGACCCTGGCGGGCAACTAATCGTCGAAAATTAATCGGCAGCCGCTTTTTTATCTTCCAACAGGTCGTAGAGCGACTGATCGCCGAGTGCCTCATCCATCGCCACTTCGACCATCCCGTTGACTGCGACGACCGGCGCCGGCCAGCGGCCGTCGGGAAATACGTCGGTCGTCTGCGGCTCGCGTACGGCATTGATGACGGACTTCAGCCGGATACCATCCGGATCACGCTGCGGAAAGAGTTCCCCTTTCGGCGTGTGCGTCAGGAGCCCGGCGGCCGCGAGCCGGTCGGCCACGGGCGAGATCAACAGGCCCGGGAGTTTGAGCGAATCCGCGACCTGGACCAGCGTCGGCGGCGGGTCACCGTCGCGAAACGCCTGTGCCGATAAGATCATCAGACTCAATGCGATCTGCTCGCGTTGACGGCCGCCGAGGCTGATCTGGCGATAGCCGAGGCGCAGCCGTTCAGGGTTTTGCGTGTAAAACGACACCAGCGCGCCGATAAGCAGGATCAGCCAGCACAGGTAGAGCCAGATCAATGCGAGGATTACGATGGCGAACGTCGCGTAGATGGACAGCGTGCGCGCCGACGTCGCGACGAACGCGGCGAACATGAAACCGGTCGCGGCCCAGAGGATGCCGCCTGTCAGGCCGCCCATGACGGCCGCCGATATTTTGACGGGTGTGTTGGGCAGGAACCAGTACACGAGCGTGAAGCCGAGTACGACAAGAAAATATGGCGCGAGTTTACCGGCGATCAGGAGGGTTGCGCCGACGGGTTCGAAGCCGGCGATCTCCTGTACGTACTCGTTGCTTTCGACGCTCGCGATGAGCGTGACGGCCGTAATCATGACGACCGGGATGATCAGGATCAGGCTGAGGTATTCACTGAGTCTCTGCGCGAGGCCACGGGGCTGCTCGACACGCCAGACGAAGTTGAAACTGTCCTCAACCTTCTGGGCCATCGATACGGTGGTTATGAACAGCATGACGAGGCCGAGACCCGCAAGCACGTTACCCTGGACGTTCTCGACGAATCCCATGATCTGGTGCGTCAGCTCGGCGCCCTTGTCGCCGAGCGGCATCAGGAAATTGGCCAGTAATGGTTCGAGCCTGCGGTGGAAACCGAATCCTTTGAGTATCGAGAACACGATCGCGATCGCAGGCACGATGGACAGGATCGTGATGTAGACGAGGCCCATGGCGCGCAGTGTGATATTGCCCGCGGCCACGTCGCGCAGGACAGCATAGACGAATCGCAGCGCTTTGATCGCCCGTTGCGGAACGAGCGGGAGACTCTCGACCCGCGGATCCCAGAAAAGGCTCTCGATCTTTTTGGTAATCGCGTCGCTCATTTGCGGATGAGCCTACGATGATAAGGCTTAGCCTTGCAACTGATCGAGCGCGAGACGATATTTCTGGACGGTTTTGGCGATTATTTCCGGGGGCAGGTGGGGCGCCGGCGCTCGTTTGTCCCAGTCGAGCGTTTCGAGATAATCGCGCACGAACTGCTTGTCAAAACTGGGCGGGCTGATGCCGGTATGGTATTCGCTGGCCGCCCAGAACCTCGACGAGTCGGGCGTCAGGACTTCATCGATCAGGTAGAGTTTGCCGGCATCGTCGAGGCCGAACTCGAATTTCGTGTCGGCGACGATGATACCGCGCTCTGCCGCGTAGGCCGCACTGGTCGCATAGATCTCGAGGGCCACGTCCCGAACCCGGCGGGCGAGCTCTCGGCCAATAAGACCCTCGACTTGCGCGAAGCTGATGTTTTCGTCGTGTTCGCCGATCTCGGCCTTGGTCGCCGGCGTGAAAATCGGTTCGGGCAGCTGCGCGGCGAGCGGCAGGTCATCCGGTAAATCGATGCCGCAGACCTTGCCCGTCGTCTGATAATCCTTCCAACCGGAACCGATCAGGTAACCGCGCACGACGGCCTCGATCGGCAGCGGCTTGAGTCGTTTTGCAACGGTGGCCCGCGATGCAATCTGGGCGCGCTCGACAGCGTCGGGAATGACTTCTTCGAGCGGCAGATCGGTGAGATGGTTAGCGATGATATCGGTGGTTTTTCCAAACCAGAAATTCGTCAGCTGTGTCAAAACTTCGCCTTTACCCGGAATCGGGTCCGGCAGAATGACGTCGAATGCCGATATCCGGTCCGTCGTAATGATGAGCAGGTGATGCGCGTCGATCGCATAGATATCCCGGACCTTGCCTTGACTTATCCGGGTCAGCGCTGTCAATCTCGACTCGAATAAGGCCTCCGGATTCACGTTGTCATTTGGCATCGTTCCCATTCGGTTCTTCGCAAAAGCCCGGTATTCTACAGCCTCCTCGTCCAATGATGACAACAGCCTTTTCAGTCGTCTTTACGGTGGGCTCAGCGCGGGGCACCGACGCATGAGCCCGACCTGGGGCGCCGGTGGCGGCCAGCACGGATTCTGGCTCGGCAAGCTGGCCGGACTGGTGCTCGGGTTTATGCGCGGTGGCCTCTCGGGCGCTCTGATCGGCGCTCTGATCGGCCATCTGCTCGACCGGTATCTGAATGCGCGATTCCGGCGCGGGGTGGATTATGCCGGTCCGGATGCGTCGAGTGCCGCAGTCCAGACCGTGTTTTTCGAGACGACTTTCCTCGTCATGGGTCACCTGGCCAAAGTGGACGGGCGCGTTTCCGAGGAAGAGATTCAGGCCGCGCGAAGCATCATGCACCACATGCGGCTGCGTCCCGAAGACGTCAAGCGCGCGATCGAACTGTTCACGGCCGGCAAGCAGGCCGGTGCGAGCATCGACGAGCAGGTCACGCGGCTGCGGCAGGCCTGTTGGCGCCACCCGGACCTGATCCAGACATTTCTCGAGATTCAGTTCGAGCTGGCGCTGAGCGAGGCGGTATTTCGGCGGCCGAACGGGACGTGCTCTGGCGGGTGGCGGACCGGCTCGGCGTCGGCCGTGTCGAACTCAGTCAGCTCGAGGCCGTTCTGCGCGCACGGCGCAGCTTCGGTCAGCGCCAGTCGACGCGGCAGGCACACGACGCGCTCGAACAGGCCTACAAGGCGCTCGGCATCGAACCTGTCGCGTCGGACGCCGAGGTCAAGAAAGCCTACCGGCGGCTCATGAATCAGCATCACCCGGACAAATTACTGGCCCGCGGCCTGCCGGACTCCATGATGGAGGTGGCGAAGGAACGCACGCGGGAAATTCGCACAGCCTACGAACTTCTCAAGGCGCGTCGTGGCATTAAATGACGTGCTAACATCGCGCGCAACATCAGCCGAGCCACGCATCGTGAGTGACACTCCCGAGAAAGATATCCTGATCGCGCCGTCCGTTCTGTCGGCCGATTTCGCGCGGCTCGGCGCTGAAGTCGACGCCGTGCTCGCGGCAGGCGCGGACGTGATTCATTTCGACGTCATGGATAATCATTACGTGCCGAACCTGACGATCGGCCCGCTCGTGTGCGAGGCGCTGCGCAAATACGGTGTGGAGGCACCCATCGACGTTCATCTCATGGTGCGGCCCGTTGACCAGCTCGTGCGTGCATTCGCGACGGCCGGGGCGACCTACATCAGCTTCCATCCGGAAGCGAGCGAGCACATCGATCGCACGATTGACCTGATTCGCGAACTCGGCTGCAAGCCGGGCCTGGCATTGAACCCGGCCACGTCGCTCGAGAGCCTGGATTACACGCTCGAAAAACTGGATCTCGTGCTCGTTATGTCGGTCAATCCCGGCTTCGGGGGGCAGGCTTTTATTCCTGAATGCCTCGTGAAGATCCGTGAGATTCGGGCGCGCATCGGGGCCCATGAGAAGACGCCAGATCGCCGGATTCGTCTCGAGGTCGACGGCGGCATCAAGACCGGCAACATCCGGTCCGTCGCCGCAGCCGGCGCCGATATCTTCGTGGCCGGATCGGCCATTTTCGGCAGTGATGACTATGCCGCGACGATTGCGGCCATGCGCGAAGAAATTGCCGCCGCATAGGGATGTGCTAGTGCCGCGGAGGCCAGGGACGGTCGAGGCTGTGTGAAAACGCAAAATCGATCGCTTGAGATCGTTTCTAAGCTAGGCGAATTTTCGGTTGAGGCCAGTTGCTGATTAACAGGACGCTATCGGCTCGTAAGCCAGTCAATAGCGTCTCACGTTGTGTTTGAAGGCGACTTCTGGGGTGAGA
>SMVA01372036.1_pt1 | contig 10601 bp, 5 predicted proteins | sample 2456451 | NCBI WGS metagenome assembly SMVA01 (sample SAMN11095933, study PRJNA526329) | marine sediment metagenome | biome: Marine sediment; feature: Surficial sediment; material: Deep marine sediment; isolation source: Hadal surficial sediment | place: Pacific Ocean | collected 2014-05 | depth 0-1...
GCAAAAGCTTTGGCCGAAGGCCAACGCGCAGCTAGAAGCGCGACCCCGAAGGGGACGTGCGACGCCGCAAAAGCTTTGGCCGAAGGCCAACGCGCAGCTAGAAGCGCGACCCCCCTGAAGGGGATCGCGCAATGCAGCTAGGAAGTCCGAAGGGTTCGCCCACTAGCTGCTCGGCGTATTGACGAAGCGGGCGATCGCCTCCTGGATGTCTTCTCGAAAGAGGTTGCCGAGGTGGCCACCGCTCTCGAAGAAGTGAACGCGTTCGCCCAGCAAGGCGTTCACCCACGCGATGTCCTTTTGCCTCAGGAGAAAATCGTTCCGGTTGCTCACGAAGAAAACCTTTTCGTTCTTCGCAAGGCCGGCTTCGACCGAGCGCAGATCCGAAAGATCGAACAGACGCTGGGCGCCGTACTCGCTGAACTGAATGTCTTCTCGCACCTCGGCAAAGTACGGCAGAACGAACGCGAACATGTACTCCATGAAGGAAAACTGCTCGATCTCTCGATATGCCATCGCGCGCCGGAACGATCCCCCACCCGTCTTCAGCAGGTCGGTTTCGGTGCGCCGGGTGGTTTGGAAGATGATCGAGGAGAGAATCGTTCGGAACGAGAGGCCGATCAGAAATTCTGATTCGAGCTTGGTGAATGGCAGCTGCCCACCGGGCTCGAGGGTGCCCTCCGCAAGAGCCAGCACCTTGCTCAAGATGCCCGCGATTTTCTCATCGCGTTTGTCCTCTGGAAAGGCGAGCGGCGCGTTGTAGAAGTCGTCCAGCTTCCGGACCGCGTACTCGTAGTTGACCGGCGCATTCAGAGCAACGTATTTGTCGAACGAGATGAGATCGCTATTCGGATTCTTCTCGTCCGCTGCAATGAAGAGAATGTGCAGGCCGCCGAGCGAAATGCCAACCAGTCGCCGCTCTTCGGTGAAACGATCCGGAAAGCGCTCGCGAATGTCCTTCTCAATTGCATCGAGCGCAACATGCGCGTCGTGCGCGTCGACGGGTGCGAAACCCGGGAATGCGGCGCTCGAAGCAGCTTCGATGAATTCGAAGTTCAGCGGATTCGAGATCGTCACGACGGAGTTGCCATTGCGATAGATCGCCTCGGCCACACCGAGCGCCGAATTACCGCGGCGGTGTCCTCCGATCCCCGGGATGAAGTAGACGAGCGGCGCGCGATGCGGCTGAAGCCACACCGTATAGGGCAGTTTGCGGCCAGTCGTCGGAATCTTCACCCGACGCGTCCTTCCCCTCCAGGGAAACTTCTCTTGCTGATTGGTGAGAAAGATCGACTGCAGGGTTTCGGTTTCGCCAGTGTCCTCTGATTCGGTCGAATACTCATAGTCGGCGATGCTCAGATCGCGATTCATCACGAAGAGTCTGCGTCCGATCTGATAGGGATCGTAATTGCTTCTGACGAACTGCTTGTAGGGGATGACTGCGTCGCTGATCTTGTTGAACCCCCGAACCAGCGACGAGGGCGGAAGATAGGTGAGTGGATCGACGGCCGAGTTTCCGATTTCACCGAAGCCGTCGCGAATTGTCGAAGGACCGAGAATTGGAAGCACGAGGTAGCTCGAATTTCGCCAGCCCCACTTGCCGAACGTCTGCCCGAAGTCCTCGCGAGAAGGTTCGATTCCCATCGTGGTCGCAGAATCCAAAACGCCGGCGAGGCCAACGGTCGTATTCACCGCAAACCGTTTGGTCTCGCGCCAGGCACCGCCACCCTTGCCCTGCAACAGGTTGGTTACGAGTCGAACGGGATAGAGCAGATTCTCGAAGATGTTGCCAACTCCGGTGCGAATCTGTTTCGGAAAGATCATGCGGTAGACGCCCGCAGTGGGCGAGACGAGCCCGACCATCAACGCGTGATTGAAACCCGAGATTACGCGGTTCATCGGCTCCAGGGGATCGCCGATGAAGGGCAGCTCGATTTCCTCTCTCTCGAAGTACGCCTTGCCGGGTCCATCCCAGGTCGACCAGTCGTTCTTCTTCAACGTGGCCTGACAGCCCGTCAACAAGAGTAGAACCGCGCACAGCGGTTGAATCAGGAGCTTCGATCGCATCAGGCAGCAGCCTAGCAGGGGTCCGGATGCATGCGCAGAATTGCGAGAGCCCTGGCGCTCAGCGGCGGCCGAGCTTCAAGGACTAGCTTTCCCCACAGATGCCGAGCGGGAGACGCCCATTTCGCGGTAGCGAGAGCCGACCGATTCACATCGGTCGTCGCCCGTACAACGCCACCAACTATCGGACAGAACATTGATGTCGAAGGGCGCGGAGAACTCGTAGTAATCCGTGAAAGATTTGGTGAGATGGCGCGCCGATGCGTAGGTGTCCGGTGCGTCTTTAAAATTCTCCGCATCGAAGAAACGGGCTATGAGCTGCAGCTTCTCGTCTTCGAGTTCCTGGTTGATCGATTCATTCTTCCGAGCCCAGGCGATCGTCGTCTGAAGAGTGACGGATCCAGGATCATCGTGGTGCCATTTGGCGAGTACCACCGCGCAACGTCGCTCGTTGAGGCGGCAGACTTCGCGAGTAAACGTTGCCCGAAGCTGATCGGGAAGTTGGCCGTCGAAATGCGCCGCGTAGTTTCGAAGCAGGGAGTTCTCCATTCCGAGGCGGACCGAGCCCGCATTCAGCATCGAAGGCAATTGCGTGGCCGCGCCCGTAAAGAACCCTCGGGCCGCAGTGTGGGACAAGCGCGGATGGCGCAGCGTGTGAAGTCCGGCGGGAAGGTTCGCCTCGTGAACGACGCCGATCGGAACGACCTCGTGGGCCAACAATGCCGAAATGCCTTCGATCTCGATGGCGCCGAGTTGACGCTGAAAATCCGGACGCGAAAGAGATTGGACGAGCTTGTCGATGCTGGGCGCCGGTGCTCGATCATCGAAGCCCAGCAAAATCAGATCGTTCGGTCTTCCGTTCCAGATCGAGACGCGCCCGAAGACCTGTCGATAGGTGTTCAATACGAGCTCGACAGATTCTTGGTTCGTCTCGTAGTTGTGGAACCACAGCGCGTAGACTCCACCCGGACGCAGACGGCGCTTGGCGGCCTCGAGGAACTCCAACGCAAAAACGTTCTCGACTCCCGTAACCCATGGGTTGCTCGGCTCCGAGATGATGATGTCGTAGTCACCTTCACTGCGAAGCAGCGCGCGATAGGCGTCGCTGCGAATGACTTTGGTCTTCGGGTTCGACAGCGCCTGGCGATTCATCTCCTCGAAGAGCGGCGCCGCTTCCATCACGCCAGAAGAGATCTCGGCGACGACCACCTCGCGAATGGAATCAAGTGCAGCGAGTTCTCCAACCGACATACCGGTTCCATAACCAATCACGAACGCGCGCTCGGCCTTCGCGCTGAAGAGCGCGGGCAGCAATGCAAGCAGGCCCGTCGTTTGATTGTCGATCGGGATGTTCCCGTCCGACTTTCCGTTGACCACGATCGAACGGGTCGGCGTGCCATCCATTTTGCTGTGTACGACAGCAACGGACATCGTCGGATCGTCATCGTAGAACAGCTGGGAATCTCCCCCGTTGTGCCGCAGTGCAAAATCGGCAAAGAACACTTTCGCTCCGAGCGGGGTCGTGTGCGTGGCTTCACGCACCCGAAACAAACCCAAGGCAAGATTGCGCGTATCCCAGGCGCGTTGCGTCGACACCGTCGCAATGACGCACGCAAACAACAACACACCAGCAACGGCGAGGCGCGGCCGGATGACCACCGTGAGAACGGCAGCGCCGGCCCCAAGCGCGATCACGGCGAGACGATAGATCTGATGCAGATCGAGCCAATAGAGCAGCGCGTAGCCGCCGAGCAGCGCACCGAGTAGAGACCCGAGGGTATTCCAGCTGTAGAGGCTACCCGCGACGCCGCCGAGGCCACCGACTTCGTTGCGCAGATGGTGGAAGAGCAGCGGGAGCATCGCGCCGGAGAGCGCGAGCGGAATGAAGCAGACCGCAAACAAGGCGATGAAAATCGATATCTGATATGGGTAAAATCCAATGTCATTGTTTGCGAACAAAGAGCGGATCAGGTGTGCGAAGTAGGGCGCATCGCCTACATGGGGATATGCGATAATCAGAACCAGCACCAGTGCCCACTGCGAGACGATGATCGCCGACCAGTGAATCCGTGAAAACGCGGAAACTACAAAACTTCCGATCGAGATGCAGAACACGAACGTCGCGACGATGATCGAGAAAGTGAAGTGACTCGCGCCGAGTGACAGCGCACCGACGCGGTTGAGGGTCGTCTGGAGCGCCATCATCGCGAAGCCCGCGAGCAACGCGGTTCCAGCGAGTGCGACACGGGTGCGCGCGTTCAAGATCGAAGTGGGCTCCAGATCGGAGCTCGGCGAATCCAACGCTGCCGAATTCCGGTCGGCGGCAGCCTGGCTGACGCGGCTCAACGCGATGAAGGCGCCACCGACAGCAGTGTTCACGAAACCCATCGCGACCACGCAACCAGCAAGCCCAAGCACGGGAACGAGCAAGAATCCCGCAGCGAGCGCGCCGAGGAACGCGCCGGCGGTATTCGAGGCGTAGATCAAAGCGTGAATGCGCGTCGAGTCATCGACGCTTCGGGAGAGCGCCTGGGTGAGCAAGGGAATCGTCGCACCCATCAGGACAGAAGGCGGGCCGATCAATAGCGCACTGAGGGCGACGTCGAATGCGAACGAAACACCGGGTGCCGCGATCGGAACCCAGAGCGAGATCGCCTGAACTGCAGCGAAAGAAAAAGGAAAAAGCAGCGCCCAGACACCAATCGATGCTTCGACTGCGCCGTAGACCGCGAGTGGATTCGACGCGAAACCGTCTCGACCGCTCTCGACGAGCCTGCGGCTCACGCGGCCAAAGAGCGCGTAACCCAGTGACAGCCCACCGAGAAAGATCCCGAGTACGGAAGCCGTCGCTGCGCTGTGGCTTCCGAGCAACGTCGCGAGATATTTCTGCCACGCCACCTCGTAGACGAGGCCGGTAAATCCGGTCAGCAGCGTGAGGACGAGCACCAGGCTACGGGTCATTCAGGACAGCCTCCGACCCCACATCTACGGCAGGCAACTAGGATGGCTTGAGGCGTATTTTTGGTGAATAATTCGGAGTCGACCGGGACACCGAAATCACGCTAATGTGCGCGACGCGAGAGACTCACGGCACCATTTCGGGGTGAACGAAATCATGGCACGCCTCAAGCGGAGACTCTGGCTCGGCACGGCTCTCGGCGCTCTGGTACTGATTGGAGTTGGCGGTTGGTTCTACCACACGGTCTACATGACCTCGGACTTCTCCTTGCGCCACGCCGAGGCTTTTTTGTTCCGGCGCATGACGGTCGCCCAACTCGCCGAGCACGGGACCTATCGATACTTCTTTGTCACCAATCGCCGCCAGGAACGGGAAACCGGGCCAATCGAGGAGCGCTTCGGAAAGGATCGAGAAGAAACGCTGAAATTTGGTTCGTTCGCCGCGAAGATCGAACCCTCGCTGGGTCTTGGAATGCTCATCAATCCGACCGAGTGGTTCCAGAACGAGGAGATCAACCTCCAGGAAATCCAAAAATTGGACGAACCCGCGTTCGTCGAGCAACTCACCGCCCTGGTAAACGCGTCCCCCTATCAGTCGCTGTTGATCGTCGTGCACGGCTACCGCGAGGCGTTCCCGTCCGCACTGCGCAAGACTGCATTCTTCGGCCATGTCTTGGACATCAATGCGCCGGTGCTGCTTTTCGACTGGCCGGGCAATCAGGGCGGATCGCTCGGCGGTTACCGGCGCGCTCGCGCGGTGGCCGAAGCCTCCGGCGCGGACCTGGCCCGAACCCTGAAGCTGATCGTTGAAAAGGTTCAGCCCGCCCGGCTATGGCTCGTCGCGAACAGCATGGGGGCCCAGGTGGCGGTCGATGCCTTCAGTGTGCTCCATCAGGATGCGGACTTCGCGGATTCGGAAACCGAGATCGAAGACGTCGTATTGACCGCACCGGACGTCGATCACGAGGAGTTCGACCAACGATTCAAACGGGAGATCAGCGATCTCACTGATCACTTGACGGTCTACGTCTCCTCCAATGACCGGGCCCTGGTCGTGAGTCGTCTGGTCAATCGAGCACAGCGTCGCGGCGAGAGCACCTTGACGCCCGACCAACTCGCGGAAGCCAGTCGATTGGTGGAACTGACGGACCCCAGCAGTGATCTCATTACCCTCGTGGATGTCACACCCGTCAACCGCACGCGCAACTTCCACAATTTCAGTCTCGAAACGCCCGAGTTCTTCGACGATCTCTATCTGCGACTGACCAACGACGGTGCGATCAAGAGTCGGCTGCTCTATCGGGTCAGTACGTCCGAGGGCGCGGTGTACTGGGTGCTGACGCGCGGCCGCTAACAGCGAGGACCCAGATGCCCAATTCCATTTCTCGTAGCCCCGCAGATGTGTTTCTTGGAATGACCCGCGCGGTTCTGGTTTCGGTCGCGTTCATTGCCGTTGGGTCGGGTTGTGGAGAACCGACGCTGCAACCCTGGCACACCGAACGGCTGACGGCGGAATTCACAGCAAGTCGTGCGGGCGAGATTCGAACCTTCGGCGACTACAGGCGGCTCGAGGACGACCTATTCCAACAACTCGACGAGCAGGTCTACGCGAAAGTTGGCACCGGACCGGAATACGAGTTGGCGCGCTACAGCTCGGGCAGCGCGGCAGATCCGCATCTCCGCAGCCCGAACTGGAACCGCAGTTTCGAGTTGGGCGCAGACGATCCGATTGGCGGCGTTCTGTTGCTGCACGGCATGTCGGATTCGCCCTATTCAATGCGCAGACTCGGCACCGCGCTCAATGAACGCGGTTACCAAGTGGTCGGCATGCGCATGCCCGGACACGGCACGTCGCCGTCGGGTTTGAAATACGTTCAGTGGGAAGACATGGCAGCCGCGGTGCGTTTGGGTGCAGCCCATCTCGCCAACGCAGCCGGAGGCAGGCCGATCCATGTTGTCGGCTATTCGACGGGGGGTGCGCTGGCTCTCAATTATGCACTCGACGCACTCGAAGGGGACGGGTCTCCGGTGCCGGCGAGCCTGGTGCTGATCTCTCCTGCCATCGGGATTCATCCCTCTGCCGCGCTTGCGAGATTCAAGGTTGGGCTCTCTGCACTGCCGGGTCTGGGTGGACTCGCCTGGCTTCAGATCGTGCCTGAATTTGATCCCTACAAGTACAATTCGTTCGCGACCAATGCGGGCGCGCTGGTTCATCGGCTCACTCGCCGCGTAAGTCAGCGTATCCGAAATCGATCGAGATCGAATCCCGGCGAAATCCTGCCGCCTACCCTGGTGATCAAATCCACGGTCGACGCCACGGTCTCCAACGACGCCGTTGTCAATCGAATGCTAGACCTGCTGGCGCCCAACCGTCACGAACTCGTGTTGTTCGACGTCAACCGGTCTGCGGTCAAATCGCGGTTGATGGTTTCGGACCCCGGACCGTTCACAGCCCAGCTGATGGGCGAATCGGAATTGCCGTTTTCAGTTACGTTCGTCACGAATGAGAACCCCAAGAGTGCATCGGTCGTCGCGCGCCACAAGCCGCCGTTTTCGAGTGAGATCGCAAGGACCGAACCGCTGGATCTCGATTGGCCCAGGGGAATCCTCTCCCTGTCTCATTTGGCTCTGCCGATCCCGCCGGACGATCCGCTTTACGGCCGCCGCCCACCCGACAACGAAGATGTTCTCTTCCTCGGCGAGATGGCACTGCAGGGAGAGCGGGGCTTGCTGATTTTTCCGGACGATTGGCTGCTCCGCTTGCGCTTCAACCCCTTCTACGCGTACCTCGAGGCGCGCGCAATCGAATGGATTGATCGCACGGGCAAGCGCGAACGGGCCGCTGGCGCGTCGACCAACGACGTCCATTGAACGAAGCCCAGATTCAGACTGCAGATTGCATCGACCTGGCTCTCCAGGCCATCATGTAGCATGTGCTCCTCGTCAATCTTGTTACGCAAATTAGTCCTCGCAAGATAAACGATAGTAGGTTACAAATTGCGTCGTTATCGAAGAATAAAAGAGGTTTGAAATGACAGCTTCACAGCTTCAGATCAACGTGGCATCGTGCAGCCTCGGTGTTCCAGAGGTTCGCTCTGGGCTCTTGGTCGCAATTTTGATGACCTTGACCAGCAGTTCCGCATTCGGCTCTGGTCCGGAATTCGTAGTCACGGAAAAGAACTTCGAAGAGGAAGCCACCTACTCGCCATTCGTCGGCCGCGCCTATCCCGACCAAGTCTTCTTCGGCGATACCCACTTCCACACCAACCTGTCATTTGACGCCGGCTTGGTTGGGACCCGCCTCGATGTCGATGCGGGCTATCGCTTCGCACGCGGTGAAACGGTGATCTCCAATACCGGCCAGCCGGTACAACTCATTCGACCGCTCGACTTCCTCGTCATCACCGACCATGCCGAGTTCATTGGGCTCGCGCCGATGATCCAAACGTCAGACCCTATTCTACTGGCGGACCCGTGGGGGAGGTGGGTGCACGAACGCTTCAACGCCGGCCCCGAAGGACGCATGGAGGCGTTCTCGAACATCATCGAGTACGGCACGGTAAAACTGGAGAATCCCTTCAGCTCAGACGAAGCAGCACGCGGTATCTGGGCTGATTTCGTCAAGAAGGCGGAGACCTACAACCAACCTGGTCGCTTTACCGCCATGACCGGATTCGAGTGGAGCTCCAGCCCGATGGGTAACAATCTCCACCGTTGCGTCATCTTTGCGGATGACGCCAACATCACGGGCCAGACCCTACCGTTTTCGCTGTTCGACGGCGGTGATCCCGAAGACCTCTGGAAATACATGGCCGGTTACGAGAAAAAAACCGGCGGCCGAGTGCTCGCCATTCCCCACAACGGCAATCTCAGCAACGGCCTGATGTTCGCGGAGGTGACTCTCAAGGGAAAGAGGTTGACCCGTTCATACGCGAAATCGCGTATGCGATGGGAGCCTCTCATGGAAGCGACGCAGATGAAGGGCGACGGAGAGACCCATCCACTCTTGTCGCCAGAGGACGAGTTCGCCGACTTCGAGACTTGGGATGTCAGCAACATCAGCGGTTCTGCGCCCAAAAAAGACGAGATGCTCCAGTACGAGTACGCGCGTTCGGCGCTCAAGCTCGGCCTGAAACTCGGCGCAAAGCTTGGCGCCAATCCGTACAAATTTGGCATGATTGGGGCGACCGACACCCACACAGGGCTCTCTACCACCCGGGAAGAGAACTACTTCGGCAAATATATGAGCACCGAGCCTTCGCCAGACCGACACGGCGGCGAGGTCATTCCCTCCAACGATCCCGCTCTGCGGGTCATGACCTCGCAGGAATCAGCCTCGGGACTGTCTGCCGTCTGGGCGCGCGAAAACACCCGCGCGGCACTGTTCGATGCGATGCAGCGCAAGGAAGTCTACGCCACCACTGGGACCCGGATCCGGGTGCGCGTTTTCGGCGGGTGGGACTTCGAGCCCGAGGAAGTCGTGCGGCCCGATTTCATCGACCAGGGCTACCGGAGAGGTGTGCCGATGGGTGGTGACCTGTGGAACGCCCCGGACGGCAAGGCACCGGCCTTCATGATCCGAGCGCTACGCGACCCCGACGGCGCCAATCTCGACCGCTTGCAAATCATCAAGGGCTGGTTGGACGCCAGCGGCAAGACCCACGAGCGCATCTACGATGTCGCGGTCTCGGACGGCCGCCAGATCGGCGCCGATGGCCGAGCCAGGGAATCCGTCGGCAGCACCGTCGATATCGTCGCTGCGACCTACACCAATACCATCGGTGACGCGATGCTGGCAGCGCACTGGGTGGATCCCGATTTCGATCGGCGTCAACACGTCTTCTACTATGTGCGGGTACTCGAGATTCCGACACCGCGTTGGACAACCTACGACGCCGCGTTCTTCGGGATAGAGCTTCCGGATAACGTGCCCGCAACAGTCCAGGATCGCGCCTATACGTCTCCGATATGGTACACGCCGTAGAGGTCGACCCCAGTGACTTCAGGTCATGATTCCCATCGGAGATCACCAGTTGGCTTGGCAGGCAGCGGATGGTAAATTCACCGCCCAGCTTGCGACGGCCCGTGGAGAGATCTTCGCCCGGTGCCGTAGAATCTGGAAGGTGCGCGAACGAAGATCCGAAGTTTGAAGGACCAAGACCCAACATTTCAAGAACCATAATGATAGGGAGGCGAACGATGAAATCAGCAAATGTGTCGATTCTGGTCGTTCTCGCGTCGGCGCTTGCAGCGCCTGCGATCGCCCAGGACCTGATGATCTTTCCGAACAATGGACAGAGTCAGGACCAGCAGAACCAAGATCGCGGTGCGTGCCACGTTTGGGCGGTGGACAACAGCGGTTTCGACCCGGCCGCTTCACCCGGTGCTCCGCCGTCGTCGGGTCAGGCAAAACAAGGGGGCGTGGGGCGCGGGGCGATGCGCGGCGCGGCCGGTGGCGCCGTCATCGGCGCAATCACCGGGAATGCCGGCAAGGGTGCGGCGATCGGTGCGGCCGGTGGTGGAATGATGGGCGGCATGCGCCGCAACGATCAGCGTCGCAATCAGCAAGCGGCCGATCAACA
>SMVA01178900.1_pt1 | contig 10599 bp, 8 predicted proteins | sample 2456451 | NCBI WGS metagenome assembly SMVA01 (sample SAMN11095933, study PRJNA526329) | marine sediment metagenome | biome: Marine sediment; feature: Surficial sediment; material: Deep marine sediment; isolation source: Hadal surficial sediment | place: Pacific Ocean | collected 2014-05 | depth 0-1...
AGACAAATTAAGGAAAAGGCAATCAGAAGATTGAAGCATACTTCTAGAAGCAAGATATTGAGAACATATCTTGGTTAGAAAATAAACAAATAGATTTTTAAATATAGAGGGAATATCATAACTTTTGGTAATTTTAAATATGATATTAAAGGAGATCCTCTCAGCCCTCCCTTAACCTCTTCCACAACCTTCTTCTGAACAATCTTACCATAGCTTTATTGGGTGGTAACCAGCTTCGTATGACCGAGTAACTCAGATACTATTTCCATCGAAACATTCTTATAAAGTAGCACATTAGTAGCAAAAGTTCTCCTTGCTACATGATGGGTAAGCCTCTTCTCTATCCCAATCACATCTGCTATTTCTTTGAGGTATCCATTAACCCGAAAATTCACCTTGAAGTTAGGTAAAATAGATGTAAAGTCTTATATTTAAATAGTTTAACAAAGAAATATAGCAAAAAATTTACAGCCAAAAATGAGCAATAAAAATACAATATTTTACCGAGGAAACACATCTGTATTATTAGATTTTTCATCGGAACAAATAAGTTCTGATGGCGCAATTGTGCTATTGGAGAAAATAGAACGGTAAGAAAAATTAATTGGTTATTTCAGTAATTACTTTCCCGATAATCGTCATCATCACCGGTATATCCACGCATAGCCGATATAAATTATTAAAACAGCGTGATTTTATGCTAATTCAGGGCTATGAAGACAGCAATGATGTTTTCCATCTACAGCACGATCCTTTGAATAAGGATATTTTAGATGGGATTTGGCTTCTCAACCAACATTATCTTGTATAGAGCCGTAGATAAATAAGGTAATACAATAGATTTCTTGTTAACCAAAAGAAGGCAGCGTATGAGTGCTCAATCTTTTTTAATTAAAGCTATTGAAAATAATGGCAAACCAGAACTCATTAATATTGACAAAAGTGGAGCCAACAAACATGCTATTGGAGTATATCATAAACGTTCTTTATCTAAAATCAAGATAAGGCAATGCAAATATTTAAATAACATTATAGAACAAGACCTCAGATTTGTAAAAAGAGAATCACGGTTGGTTTGGGGTTCAAAGAATTTGAGTCTGCTAAAAGAACGATATCAGGAATAGAAATAGTACATATGATTAAAAAAGAACAATTGATTTGTTATAGAAAATCAATGTTTAAATCATTCTATTCATTGGTTGCTTGATTGTAATTTAGTCCGTTTGTTTTTACTAAAGATTAATAGATGCGACAGAACCTTTACAATCCCACTAAAGATTCACAATTCAGGTCAGTCTTCTCTAAAACCAATAATCAAATTTTATAAAATATTGAATACTTATAATTATCTCGAAAATCAGAGATTTCGATGCAATACATTTTATTTGTATGATGTATTATAACTTTATATATTTGAATACCAAAAATGAATATTTAAATGTTTTCAAAAATAGGTTTTAAAAAAACGCTTACTCAACGTATAGAGGAGGAACTTACAAAAGCCATCCGAACCGGGAAATATCTCCCTGGTCAAAAGATTCCTACAGAAAATGAACTCTGTGCTATATTTAATGTGAGTAGAACAGTAATAAGAGAAGCAGTAAAAATATTGAGCGCTCGTGGTATTGTAGATGTGAGGAAAGGTAGTGGTGTTTATGTTTCTGAAATGAGTATACATAATGCTTCAGAAACCTTGAATATATTCTTTGAGCTTTCTTCAGATAAAGATTTGGTGCTGCAAACGATTGAGACTAGGTTGTTAATAGAGCCTGTATTGGCAGCAGTAGCTGCCAAGAACAGAAATGAAAAGCATTTAGATTTATTAAAAAAGAATATGAACGACATGCGGTTATGTGCGTTAGAGGATAAAAAAAGAGAAGCAGAATTAGACAATGATTTTCATAGTGAGATACTTTCAATATCAAACAATAAGGTAATGAAATTGTTGCTTAATCCAATTTTCCATTTGATGCCCAGATTCAAAACAGTTGTTTTCGCTAAACATGGGGGTGGTAATATTGAGAGAGATAAAGAAAAAATGCTTGATCATCATCAAAATATACTTCAAGCAATCATAGAAAAGGATGAAGTAAAAGCTACACAAAGTATGAGAAATCACATTGAGGAAACGCGTAACAATTATTTAAAATCAAATTTACAATAATGAGCTTTATAACTTTTGGTGAAATTATGCTGCGCTTGACGCCTAGTATGCATGGAGCTAAAATTAATTCTACTAATTTTTTTCAGGGCAGCTACGCAGGATCAGAGTCCAACGTAGCGAGCTCCCTTGGCTTGTTAGGAAACCAAGTGAGTTATGTTACTAAACTTCCTCAAAACCAACTGGGAGATGCTGCAATAAGTTCTTTACGGAGTTATGGCATTAATACAGATAACATCCTTCGCGGAGGAAATAGAATTGGCACCTATTTTGTAGAAATAGGGGCATCAATAAGGCCTTCAAGTGTTATTTACGACAGAGCTAATTCTTCTATTAGTGAAATTACAAGGGAAGAAATTAATTGGGAGCAAATTCTTGAGAATAAAAAATGGCTTTTCCTTTCTGGAATTACCCCTGTGCTTTCAGCGCAGTGTGCCGCAGAAACAATTAAAGCAGCAGAAATTGCTAAAAAATTAGGAGTCAAGGTTGGTTTTGATATGAATTATAGAAGATCGCTCTGGAAACATCCTTCAGACGCACGTAAAATATTTGACCAAATACTTGAACATACCGACTTGTTGTTTGGTAATTCGGGGGTTTTAAGCGATGTATATGATCTTGATTTTTCGGGTGATACTTATGAGAAAACACTTGACGCTGCCTATAAAGCAGCACAAAAATTTGGGGTTAAACAAATTGCATTTACAGTAAGAGAACATATTACTGCAAGCAAAAATAGAGTTTCTGGAATTTTCCTATCCGACTCCCAACACCGCATTTCCAAAACATATGATGTGTCCATTACTGACCGGTTCGGGACAGGAGATGCCTTTGCAGCAGGATGCTTACATGCTATTGATCGTGACTGGAAGGGTCAAGAAATAATTGATTTTGCTGCGGCCGCTTTTGCTTTGAAACATACAATAAAAGGAGATCAACACACCAGTAGCGAAAAAGAGATTCTTTCAATAATGAACGGTAACATAATGGGGCACGTACAAAGATGAAACGAAAAGAAATATTAGAATTTATTGAGCAGGAAAAAATTGTCGCCATTATTCGACTAAATGAGCAAATCAAGGCTCCCCATGTGGTTAAAAACCTCATTTTAGGAGGGATAAAAGTATTGGAAATTACTTCTAATACACCTGGTTATTTAGATGAAATCAATAATGCGCGCAGGTTATACCCCAATGTTTTAGTAGGAGCGGGAACAGTAACTGATACCAGAATTGCAGAAAATGCTATTAAAGCAGGCGCTCAATTTCTAGTCACACCAAATACCAATAAAGCTATTGTAACTGAAGCCCACAAATATGATATTCCTGTATTAATGGGTGCTTTAACACCTACAGAAGTATGTTTGGCTGTCGAATACGGAGCTGATATTGTTAAATTATTTCCTGCAGGAAATCTAGGAATTGATTACTTCAAAGCCATTAGAGGGCCGTTTAACCATGTTAAATTTTTTATTGTTGGAGGTATTGATTTAAATAATATGCAAGATTGGATAGAGGCTGGCGCATTAGGTTTTGGTATTGGAGGAAGCCTCATGGGGTCTAATGAAAACAAAGAAGATATTGCTAAGAGGGTCGCTAAATTTATAAAACTTGTTAAAGAAATATAATGGAACAACTAAAAATAGAAAAAATAGAATTGTTTAAAGTACCCCCAAGATGGTTGTTTGTCAAAGTAACAACTAAATGTGGTATTGTAGGTTGGGGAGAACCAGTTATCGAGGGCAAAGCTGATACTGTTGCGGCTTGTGTTAAGGAACTTGAGCAATACCTTATTGGTCGAAATGCAAATAACATTGAGGATATTTGGCAGGTATTGTATAGAGGTGGATTTTATAGAGGAGGTCCTATTCTAATGAGTGCAATTTCCGGTATTGACCAGGCATTATGGGATATTAAAGGAAAATTCTTGAATGTACCCGTATATGAATTGTTAGGAGGAGCGGTTCGAAAGAAAATGAAAATGTATTGTTGGATAGGCGGCGATAATCCCGATGTTATTTTGGAACAGGCTCATGAAAAAGTGAAGGCTGGATACAAAGCTGTTAAAATGAACGCTACTGGAGGAATGGAGTGGGTGTCCTCTATCAAAGACGTAAAACAAGTATCGAATAACATTCGATTACTTCGAGAAGAATTTGGATATGATTTAGACATTGGGTTAGATTTTCATGGAAGAGTTCATAAACCCATGGTAAAAAAACTTATTGATGAACTTGCTCCATATGACCCCATGTTTATTGAAGAACCAGTATTGAGCGAAAATAACGAAGCTCTAAAACATATTTATCAATATACTAGCATTCCGATTGCTACAGGCGAACGGATGTTCTCTAGGTGGGATTTTAAAGAAATTTTACATCAAGGTGTCGTAGATATTATTCAGCCCGATTTGAGTCACGCAGGTGGAATCTCAGAGGTTAGAAAAATTGCAACAATGGCAGAAGCTTATGATGTTGCCATTGCCCCACATTGCCCTTTAGGCCCTATATCTCTTGCTTCTGCCTTGCAAATTGATTTTGTATCCTCAAATGCAGTTATTCAAGAAAGCAGCTTGGGAATACACTATAATAAGGAGTATGACATATTGGATTATGTTTTAAATCCGGAGGTTTTAGAAGTGAAAAACGGGAGCATCGAATTGTTTACAAAACCTGGATTGGGGATCGAAATGGATGAAGAAAAATTGAAAAAGGGTCAAAAGGCAGGTCATAACTGGGCTAATCCTATTTGGAGAAATGAAGATGGAAGTTTTACTGAATGGTAATCAATTTTATAAAAAAATAACAAAACTAATTAATTCAAAAATATTATGCTTTATATAATCGCATTGCTGGTTTCATTAACTTTTTTAGTTGTTGGCATCGTTAAGTTTAAAATTCATCCGTTTTTTGTATTACTGTTGGCAGCAATTGGTTATGGGTTTATCACAGGAATGAGTCCTGAATTAATAATAGAATCCGTCAATACCGGTTTTGGAAATATCTTGGGAAAGATAGGTTTGATCATTCTTTTTGGTGTAACCATAGGTACCATATTGGAAAAATCCGGAGGAGCCTTAGTAATAGCGACACGTATTCTTAATTTAATAGGAGAAAAATCTCTTCATCTTGCAATGATGATTACAGGGTATATTTTGTCTATTCCCATATTTGCAGATAGTGCACTATTAATGATGAACCCATTAAATAAGGTATTATCCAAAAGAGCAGGTATTTCCTATGCCGGAACCACAGCTGCATTGGCAATGGGGCTAACAGCATCCCACGTCATGATACCTCCAACACCAGGCCCTATAGCTGCTGCTGGTATTTTAGGAGCCAGTTTAGGAGATGTAATTTTATGGGGGTTCTTGGTAAGTAGTCTTTCCTTGATTCCGTGTTATTTTTATGCTAAAAAAGTAGCATCAAAAATTGATATAAAAATTGTAATTGAGCCAATTGCAAACCCAGAAAAAAAACCTGCGTTGTGGAAATCATTACTTGCCATTGTAGTTCCATTAATCTTAATACTTGTTAAATCCGTATTAGATTACCCTGAACTTGATTTTCAAGCATCACTATTCAAAACTTGCGTATCATTCTTAGGTACCCCGATTATTTCGTTGTTAATAGGAGTTATATTATCCTTAGTACTCCCAGAGAAATTAGATGAAAAAATATTCTCGGCAACAGGATGGATTGGAGAGTCTTTAAGAGTGGCAGCACCAATTATTTTAATTACAGGAGCTGGAGGTATCTTTGGTATGATGTTACAAAATTCGGGTATTTCGGATATTATTACTACAGGTTTTACCGGATTAGAAATAGGTTTGTTTTTACCTTTTTTTCTGGCTGCTTGTTTAAAAACAACTCAGGGATCTTCTACTGTGGCCTTAGTAACCACGGCTTCAATTGTAGCGCCCCTTATGCCCGCCTTGGGATTGAACGAGCCATTTTTACAAGCAATGACCGTATTGGCCATTGGCGCAGGTTCATCTGTTGTATCACATGTAAATGACAGTTTCTTTTGGGTGCTAACGCAACTTACTGGAATGAATGTAAAACAAGGATATCAAATTCAATCAGCTGGCACGCTTATTTTCGGGTCTACGGCAATGTTAGTAATTTATCTAGTGACTAAAATAGTATTATGAGAGTAAACCAATATTTAGTAATAAGTCTATTGAGCCTTTTCTTGGCGACCTCTTGTAAGGAATTTCAGCTTCTCCCGATAGCTATACGGGATAGTTTTTATAAAATTTAGGTTATTAAATTATTGTAAGCCTTGAAACCTTAAGGTTCACGAACTCAAATATTTATAGCTATAAAGAAGTGAGTAATTTTTTGTTTCGTTTTTTTATCAAGAAAAAAATGAAATGCCTGTCTGGCATAAAGACAGAAAAATAAATATTCCATTAAAATAACAGTAGAACCAATTATTTAAACGAATTCAGAACTAAAAATGATGAGTAAAAAACAGTTCAATGAATATCTTACAAGAAATGATCTGCAAGCCCCTCCAAATTATATAAATAAATATTCTTTAAATCCTAACCAATTCAAATTCATTTTTTGAAGCTTGACAAACAGGGCATTCATATTCTATTGGCACATCTTCAAACAAAGTACCAGATTTAATATTAAATTTTTTATCACCAAATTCAGCATCATAAACGGTTAAACATTCTTTGCATTGATACACTTCTTTTTCTATATTTTGCTCTTGATTCTTAAATTTATTTAAATCAGTATCATCTTCAATTTCACCTAGTTTTTCAAAGTATAATTTACTTAATTCCATGAGTAAACCCGGTAGTTCGATTTTATCAACATCTTGTGCATAGACCAAATATTTTTGGGTATTCGGATTGAAATTTTCACTGTAAAGCACATTATACGTGGGTCTTATATTAAAGTCTTTGATAATATGAGGGAGTGTGTTTTTTTCTATAACGATGGATGTAAAGTAGATTTTATTCTGACCTCTGTTTGTAATTGCAAATGTCAATCCATAGGTGCTAATATCATTTTGATCGAAATTACCCACTATGAATTTTTTAAGAGCCAAGGCCCCATCATCATTTACCGGTAAATGCCAATTTAATTCTAAAAGAGAATGTCGAATATTGATACCGGATTTGCCAAGAAGTTTTTCTAAGGACAATTTACTTTCTCCAGGAATTCCTTTTACGATAAATGATTTCCACGGAGTAATACATATTTTTCCAATTCTGTTATCCAAACAGAAATCACAAAAATCATTTAAAAAATCTAAATAATATTTATTATTTCTCCAATATAGTCCTAACCAATATTGATTGATGCCCATTTTATTCATTCCCTCGTAATATGGAAAGGGTTTGAATTCAACTTTTAATTCGGTTTCTATAGTTCTGCAATTGATTTCAATAAGATTATTTATCAGCATAAACAATTCATCCACATCCTCGGCATCCTCATAAGTATCTTCGATTGCCTTGGCTATTTTTGAGAGATCCCAACTATAAACTAAAACAGGATAATAAACGGATTTTTTCCAATTGGGAAGTTTGAGGTTCAAATACCAATAATCCTCGTGTGGAGATGTAATAAAATTTAGATGACCACTAAACAAAGGTGATAACTGTTGTTTTGGGTCGGATATATTAATTTTTAATTTTGGCTGATGCTTGAAACTTTCTAAAATATACAAATAAGCAGCTCCATTTAGCCATGGCGTTGATGGAAAAATATCAGCTGCAACATAGGAACATACAATATTTTGATAAGTTGCATCAGAAATCATACTAGTACTCAACTTTGGAAACTGAATTTCAATTTCTTTGTTTAATTTGTGTTCGGGAAATATAATATCCTGTCTTGACCCAAAATGAATAGCATCCAAACCTAAAGATTTGGCATAACTGATGATTCGTTTTAATTCACTCGGAGATAAAATACCTCCTTTGATAAAGATCCTTTTTAAATCGACCATAATCTATACATTTATCAGGTTTTTTTGCAATGCTTTTTGAAAAATATCTTTTACCTCCGGTTTACAACTTCCACAACCCATACCGGCACCTGTAGTTTTGCATAATTCAGCATAATCCGTACAACCCGAATTTACTACATCTTCTAAATTGCCGATTCCAATCTGACTGCAAGAGCAAATTAATTTTCCTTTTACAGGAATAGATGGTTGGTTTGACCTTAATATTTCCTCTCTTTTTTCGGCAAGTTCAATTTCATCTTCTATCAAGGTTTTGAACTCGGCAAATTCATTTTTATCCCCTATCAAAACAGCACCGATTAATCGATCATTTTTAATGATACATCTTTTATAATAGCGTTTATTGATGTCCATAAAAATAACTTCTTCATAAGAAGTATCCTTTTCTGAAAGTAAAACAGTTCCAATACTACATAAATCTAAATCTTCAAATTTCAAAATATTCATCAGTACAGAACCTTTATAGATGCTACTTAAGTCACCTAAAATAAATTTAACAGCAATATCGGCTTGCTGCTCTGCGGCGGAAGTAATTCCATATAAAAAATTATTGAATTCTGCTATTTCACCCAAAGCAAAAATACTTGGGTCACTTGTTTGTAAATGTTGATTTACAACAACTCCTCGATGACAATCTAATTTTGACTGTCGAGCCAATTCTATATTCGGAATCGTACCTATTGCATATACAATGGCATTTCCCGAAATTACTTTTCCAGTTTTTAATGTGATTGATAATTTATTTGGAGATTCATCATCTTGAAATACGGTACTTACTTCATTGTCATAATATACCTGTATTCCTCTTTCCCGAACATCTTCAGCCAATAATCGGCTGGCAATTAAATCTAGCTGACGTTCCATCAATCGAGATGCTCGCTGAACAATCGTTATTTGAATGTTTTTCTTATTCAGGGTTGCCGCCAATTCTAAACCAAGTAATCCTCCACCAACAATTACCACGTGTTGATCCTTATCTGATAAACCTGTATTTTTAAGGTGACTTTTTAAACGATCGGCATCAACCCTATTTCTAAGCGTATATCTTCCAGGCAAATCAAGTTGGGCATTGGCAGGTACAAAAGCCCTGCTTCCGGTTGCAATTACCAATATGTCATAACGATGTCGATCACCATTACTATCGGTTATGATTTTATTTTCTTTGTCGACTTTTGAAATGGAGACTTCAGGGAATAACTGCAATTTCAATTTGTCTATTTCGCCTTTTTTTACTTTTTCAAGTTGTTCCCAGGTTAATTCGTCACTAACATATTCGGGTAATAAAACCCTATTGTAAAACGGGTCTTTTTCTTTTGAAAAAACCAAAATATCATCATCATAATTATGGTCACGATAACTTTGTGCAAATCTAAAAGCAGCGGCACCGGCGCCAACGATACATATTTTTTGTTTCTTTTTTTTGTATTTGAAAACTTCAACAGCACTATATTTAAAATCTGGCTCTTTAGATATTGGGTCGATCAAATTATTGGTTAAATTATTGGCTCTGCCAAAATCATTATTCAATATTTTACCCCAGTGCATCGGCATAAAAACAACACCTTTTCTTATCTCGAAACCAAGCTTCACTTTCACTCTAACTTCTCCTCTTGCACTTTTAATAATTACAATATCACCTTCTTTTAAATCCCTTTCTAATGCATCGACACTATTAATTTCTAAATAGGGTGATGGAATATGAATGTCCAATCTGTTAACTTTTCCGGTTCTCGTTCTGGTGTGCCACTGATCTCTAATTCGACCCGTTGTTAATATCAAGGGGAATTCTTTAGATATTTTTTCTGACTGATTTTCGGTATGTTTAGGCCTGTTAAAATTTGCTTTTCCCGATGCTGTAAAAAATTTATGATCTGTGAAAAGTCTGACTGTGCCTTTATGTTCTTTGGTAGGTACAGGCCATTGCATACTTCCTTCATCTTTTAGCCTGTCATATGATAATCCTGAAATATCCATATTTGTTCCTTTTGTTAGAAGGCAATGTTCGTCGAATATTTCACTGGTATTTTCATAATCAAATCCCGTAAAATTCATTTTTTGAGCAAATTTTATAAAAATCTCCGCATCGGGGATTGCTTCTCCAGGAGGTTCAACACCTTTTTCTAAATAGCTAATTCTTCGCTCAGAATTTGTCATGGTACCTTCTTTTTCCAACCATCCTGCCGCAGGTAATAATAAATCGGCATATTTGGTGGTTTCAGAATTATGAGATATATCCTGTACGATTACAAAACTGGCCTTTTCAAGCGCTGCTTCAATATTTAATGAATCGGGCATACTCACCACAGGATTGGTACAAACTATCCAGATAGCTTTGAGTTTTCCTGAATTCAAAGAATCGAACATTTCTGTAGCCGTCAATCCGGGTTTCTCAGATATTTCCCTTCCGCCCCAAAAGTCTGCTACTTCTTTTCTGTGTTCAGGATTCGC
>SMVA01012382.1_pt1 | contig 10597 bp, 9 predicted proteins | sample 2456451 | NCBI WGS metagenome assembly SMVA01 (sample SAMN11095933, study PRJNA526329) | marine sediment metagenome | biome: Marine sediment; feature: Surficial sediment; material: Deep marine sediment; isolation source: Hadal surficial sediment | place: Pacific Ocean | collected 2014-05 | depth 0-1...
CAAAGCGCGAAAGGGTCAAGCCCTATGAGTTCATTACCGCCCTCATCCATGGTGCTTTGGGAGGGGCGCTCGCCCAATTCTATTACCAGCGTAAAGGCGGCGGATTCTCCCATTGTGTAATTCAAGATCCGGAAATGAAGGAGACGAAAACCGGAGCGGGGGAAGTCGAACTGAAGCTGCACACAGAAGGGTCCAACCTCCATCATAGCCCCGACTTTATCACCTTCCTCTGGCTTCGTAATATCGAGCGTGTGCCGTGCTATCTGTTCTCAATACGCTCCCTGGATCTGGCAGAAAAGCGCTATGAAAAGATCCTCCTGGAACCCATCTTCAAGAAACCCCTGGCCGGAAACGATGCCGCCGAGACCCAACGATGGGCTGATCAGACCGTCCCGGTGCTCTATGGAAATCCGATGCATCCGTGGCTGCGCGTTGACTTCATTGAGCAACTTCCGCTACGTGCCAATCAAAGCCAACGCGCCCAACAAGCGCTGGAAGCCTTCGAGCAGGATGCGCAGGTAGCGACCTACACAGCGTTCGTGCCCAGTGGCGGCGATCTTTGTGTGCTCAACAACAAGATGTGTGCCCACGGGCGGGGGCCGGTTCAAGCAGGGGTAGATCCCAATGCGAACGCCGTAGAAAAACGCTGGATGCTGCGCATGATGTCGGTGGTAGATCGCTTCGCGTTCTACGAAACAGCGCATCCCGGGCATCCTTATTTCTCGAAGGAGATGCACACTGGCAAAACTGTTGATCTGCAAAAAACAATGCTCCGATGAAAGAGGGGAGGCATTCAACAGAATCAAAGATGTGCATATCGTACCGTCAAGTATATGGGAGCGAATGTCTGCTTTCGGCTCGCAGACATCCCATCGGCAATTAATCAGCGGCCATGGTGAGCTGCAATTTCTTCTTTAGAAAGTCGCAAGAAATGCGCTGCATTGTTGTAGAATCGGCATTCAGCCGGCACATCTGATATGGCATCAGGAGAATAAAAATGAACATTTCCAGACTATTGGCATGCTTCACGGCAGCTACCTTGCTCGTTGCATGTTCTGATCAACAGGAATCCAGTGTGGAGCAGATCGCAGATGAGGTAAAAACAGCGACAGAAACCGCAGCAGAGGACGTAGCAGTTGCAGAAGCGGCCGAGGAAGAAACAGCTGCCATAGAAGAGGAAGAGGAAGAGGAAGCAGAGGCAGTTGAATGAGCTGATCGTCTGTCATCGTTTAAGAATCCCCGCCGCTGTCCGGGGTTTTTCTATGTCTGCTGTTGGCCTGGAGAGTAGCCCTGGGGAATTTCACCCCAAGGGTCGAGTAAGGGGCCTCTCAACTGGAGAGGCCTGTGGGTGGCGAATTAGTATTCCAAGGCGTATCGCACGACAAAATCAACGGCTTGCCAATCGTGGTGCGACTGTTCGCAAATTTGAAACACGGGCGCCGCGAGGTCAACCGCACACTTGGAAAGTGCCGGAAAATTGCCGGGATCAGTCCTGACCCGTTATGACTTGTTAGGCACTTACGTCCACGAGCGTCTCCAGTATGCCTATTAATAACAACTACTTATAAACGCCCTACTGTCTTCGGGAGGCAGGGGCCGGAAGTTCGAATCTTCTCACCCCGACCAATTCTTCTTCCTAGAATTAATAAGTTACTGCCGTTTCGGCAGTCAACAGGCGTTGACGAATTCCCTACAGCCGAAATTTTGCCGGACTCCATTAACCGGTGAATTTCCGGCATCAGCAATCATCGTTCCGCGTAGCGCATGTGCTCTGTGGTGGCTAGCGCATGAGCACTGCCTGGGGTCGGCGGGAATTGTAGCGACGATCGTCTGAAACCACCACCCAAAGCCGACACATAGCTTGCTGACGGATTCCCGAGCATCACAGACGAGCAAACAAGGAGAAGAATAGTGCGGAGATGGATATTTATTCCTGTGAGCTTGCTGCTCATTGCTTCATCAACTGCGTTGGCGCAAGACAAACCGAACATCGTGTTCATGATGGCCGACAATCTCGGTTACGGCGGCGGTGAACTACGTGGCGCACCAACGCCCAGAATCGACAACTTCGCGCTGGGGAAGGTTTGCGACTGACCCAGTTCCTGGTTGAGCCTGGCTGCACTCCGTCGCGGGCTGCCACAATGACCAGCCGATACTCGGTGCGTTCCGGTCTATCGCTTGTGCTCGTACCCGGCACGCCAAGTACGCTCGCCGCCGACGAAGTTACGATGGCCGAGGTCATGAAATCTGTCGGCTATGACACGGGCTATTTCGGAAAATGGCATCTGGGGACGGAGGCTAAAAGCCTGCCGCACAATCAGGGATTCGATACGTTTTAGGGCATACCCAACACGACCGATGAGACGCTTTACATACCTACGAGCACCGAGACCGATGCACCTCTCCCTGACGGATTTTCCGAACCATCAATAATCCGCGGAAGAACGGGTGGCGACATAGAGCGGGTGAAACCTTACAACTTCGATACTCGCCGCCAGATCGATGTGGAGTTGGCGGACATGTCCGTGGACTTCATCCAACAGCATGCCGATGGCGATACTCCCTTCTTCCTGTTCGTCGCATGGACCCGCCCACACTATCCGAACTTCACATCTCCTGAGTTCGAAGGAGCTTCTCGCATTGGAGTATACGGCGACAGTCTGATGGAACTTGATCACAACACTGGCCGCGTACTGGACGCAATCGATGCGGCGGGGCTTAGAGATAAAACGATTGTCGTGTTTATGAGCGACAACGGACCCATGCGAACCAATACCTGGCCGGACTCCGGGTCGGCGGGACCATATCGTGGGGAGTTGGGTGATCCGCTTGAGGGATCGATTCGCACAATCGGAATGATTCGATGGCCCGGAAAGATCAAACCCGGCACGTCGAACGAAATGTTTTCAACGATGGACTTTATGCCCACGTTCGCTCGGATCGTCGGTGCGAAGATGCCCGATGACCGTCCCATCGACGGTATCGATCAGCTGGATTTTTTGCTCGGGGAGCAACGGCAGTCCAATCGTGAACACCTAATGACGTTTACTGGCGATCAGCTACAAGCCGTGCGTTGGCGCCAGTATCGGTACTACCTGATTGAAGTCGTGCCTTCGGGATTTGGTGCTTCGCGACAGGAAGGGCTTGGCGGAGCATACAGAAAATTGCATTACCCGCTGATTTACAACATCGAGGCCGATCCTCGAGAGGAATTCAATATCAATACCACCCGTGGGTGGGTGGCCGGCCATGCTATGAGAATTATCCGCGAGTATTTGCAGACGCTGGAGGATCACCCAAATCCACCTACTCCCAATCTTGTGAATTTCTAATCAGGAGTGGACGTCTCCTTTTGTCCGACTCCGGACCTTTAGAATCGCGATTCCTGGCTGATTTTATGGCCGCTATGACGACCGGCCCGGTGATAGCCGAATCGTCGCTATCCGACTGATGGGTCAACCGAGGCGGCCGGATCGGGCGCAATATCGTGCCGCGACGAACCCAGGTCCACGGCTTACCCGCTCGCTCGGCCCCGACACCAGGATTCAGCGACCGTTTTCCATTCTCCGGGCCTCAATGATGCAATAGAATTTCCTATCCTTCAGCTCGCCAGTGAATTGCTCGATTCTTCGTAAATAGCCCAATTTCACAAGCTGAAATGACCTCATTTGCGGGTCATGCTCAGGCCATGTTCAGCGAAATCTACATCGAAACCTTGCTCGTTGATGAGGAGGCTGCCGACGCGGTTTGGGAGGCTCGGGATAAGCGGGAGATTGATGACGGAATTGCCGCCATGGCCCGGACATTGATCGCGGCATCTAACGATGGCGCTTAGACCGAACCCGTCTATTGTTGCGACGATATTTGCGCAAATCTGCACAATATCGATTTCTCATTCCTACTAAACACGGTTTATGTTGACCACTATTGGAACGAAAATGACAATCTTACTATCGTTGTGCACTTACTCTCGCGGTCGTAAATCTCTGGTACTAACTAATCAGAGTAAGAAAACGACCAACGGAAGTAAACACATAAGATGTGGCGTTCAGCCGAGAATATCCACAAACAGCAACTTATATTTCAACCGGCATGAGCAACTTTGGACTTTGTATCTCAAGAATGCGTAATTTCCAGGTGCGAATAACCGGATCAAAAGTGACAATTTTATCGGCGAATTCTTGACATGGATGGTAAATGGCGTAGCTTTTTTTTACACCGCAATGGAATCAGTTGAATTATTTCGCTTTTCAAAAAGAGAGCGATTTGGTGAATCTGAGGGGTGAGGATAGGTGGTAAAAAACAACGGACTGTTTCGGCAAGACGTTCTGGAGGAGCGCAAGCGTCTGCATGGCGACGTACTGTTGGTGCAACCCATTTCATTCTATTTTTTATCTGCTCTTTTAGCTGCAATCGTTCTGGTAACCATTTCTCTGCTATTTTGGGGAAGCTACGCGAGATCGGAATTGGTTCCTGGTTATTTGGTGCCAACGAAAGGACAGATAAAAATTCTGCCTCACCGCGGCGGTATCATTTCAAATATTTATGTCGCGCAAGACGACCATGTTTCAGCAGGGGACAGTTTGGTCCTCATGCAAATGGCGCTGGCAACTCCTGACGGGATCACACCCGAGGCGAGGTCACTTGAACTGATTGGCGAGCAGCAGCAAACACTTGAAAATCAATCGGCCCTTGAAGAGACATCGCTTAATCTACTGATTGGACAATTGACTGCAGAACAGACTTCATTGAAAACAGAACTGGAGCCATTGCTGGGCCAGTTGAGCGCGCAATCCTCAATGACTGTTCTCTCGAATACAAGTTTCGAAGATGCACAGTTGCTGCAACGTTCTCGCAATATTAGCGGCACAGAGGTTGACCGCCGTCAGCAAGCATACCTGGCAGATTTACGTCAGCAGAATGCGCTAAAGCAGCAACTTGTTTCTGCGCGCTCACGCATTGAACAACTTGGCTTTCAGATTGAACGCGCACCGGTTGACAGTGCACAACGGCTCACCGATCTGCGAAATCGGATGGCCAGCCTTGCCCGACAACAAGCTGAGTTGGAGGGAAGAGAAGGCTACCTTCTCACTGCACCAGTATCAGGTACGATCACGGCGCTCAATTTCCACATTGGGCGCGCGGTTGATGCGCGCACTCCATTGCTGGTCATAACGCCAGAGGGTAGCGTTCTGGAAGCGGAACTTTTTGTTCCGTCGCGCGCAATCGGTTTTATCGATGAAGGGCAGGAAGTGCGATTGTTGTTTGATGCATTCCCTTATCAACGTTTTGGCTCATTCCCCGCAGAAATAAAAGCAGTTTCTGGTGCCGTTATGGCCCCAGAGGAATCGGGTGCACCATTTGCATTGAACGAAGCCACATACAGGGTCCTTGCGCGATTAGACGAGCAATCCTTGTTGATCGCGGATACATCTGTAGCGTTGCAGTCCGGGATGAAATTAACCGCAAATATTGTGCTAGAGCGCAGAAGCTTCATGGATTGGTTGCTTGAACCCTTACGTGCTGTGGCGCGGCGATCATGAAGAATAGTTCTGTTCTGGAAATTCTCAATTTGGGTATGAAGCGCCGTGTACCGTTAGTGCGTCAAAGTGAGGCTACTGAATGTGGCCTCGCATGCCTCGCAATGATAGCCGGTTATCACGGCTTTGAGACAGATATTGCAACACTTCGACGCAAATTTTCAGTGTCATTAAAAGGAGTAACCTTGAAAGGTTTGATCAATATCGCCGATAAAATGATGTTCTTAACGCGCGCGCTAAGAGTAGACATATCGCACTTGGGACAGGTGGTGCTTCCAGCAATTATTCATTGGGACATGAGCCATTTTGTCGTACTCAATTCATGGTCGAATGGCAAGGCGGTAGTTCTTGACCCTGCATTGGGCCGGCGCACATACACTTCACAAGAATTTTCCAAGCATTTTACGGGCATTGTGCTGGAGGCACAGCCCGCAGAATCCTTTAAACGAAAAAGTGAAAAAATCATCTTCCACCTGCGTGACATGTGGAGTGGCATGATTGGCTTGCGACGAAATCTGACGCAAGTTTTTGTGCTCGCAGGCATCATGCAATTATTTGTCTTGGCCAGCCCGTTTTACCTGCAAGTAACTATAGATGAGATTTTGACGAAATTCGATTTGGACCTTTTGTTCGTACTGGCCGTCGGATTTGCTGGATTCACGGTGCTGAACGTGATCGCACAATCATTGCGTGGTTATGTGCTTTTGTACCTTGGCAGCATGCTGAGTTTCCAGATGGTCACAAACCTATTTCGCCATATGGTGCACCTGCCGCTGCCCTTTTTCGAAAAACGCCATGTGGGGGATATTATTTCGCGTTTCGGATCAAGCGAGCCGATAAGAAAATTCCTGACAGAGGGCATTGTAGCTATCGTGATTGACGGCACGTTAGCTATCACTACTTTAATTTTGATGTATGTCTATAGCCCGTTATTGGCCACCATCGCCGTCGGCGCATGGTTGCTCTATCTGATCATGCGCTTGGCTCTCTATGGTCCGTTTCGTCGCGCGCAAGAGGACGTAATTGTATCCAAAGGAAAAGAAGACAGTATTTTCATTGAAACGCTGCGCGGCATGACAGCCATCAAGTTGTTTGGCGCTGAATCTGACCGACAAAGCCAGTGGCAACATAGATTTGCCGATGTCATTAGCACCAGTGCTCGTATGCAACGACTACAAATTTGGTTCGGCACCGGTAACGCGTTTCTTTTTGGGATTGAGCACGTAATCTTGATATTCGTAGCGGCGAAAATGGTTGTAAGTGCTCAATTTACGATTGGTATGTTATTCGCCTTCATGGCTTATCGCAGGTCATTTTCAGATAAGGCTATTGCTCTGGTTGAACGTACCATTGAGTTTCGGCTTTTAAACTTGCATCTTGAACGCATTGCTGACATTGCTCTGGAGGATCAGGAAAAAAGTGACCCCCTTTCGCAATTGGAAAATACGCCAATTGCAGGCGCACTGGAATTCAAAAACGTCAGTTTTTCCTATGCGACGGATGAACCCCTCGTCTTAAATGGAGCAAATTTCAATATTAAAGCAGGAGAATCAGTTGCAATCGTCGGTCCGTCGGGTTGTGGCAAGACCACGTTGCTCAAAGTAGCCACAGGCTTGTTCAAGGCGAATGACGGTGATGTCCTTATCGATGAAATATCTTTGCATGATATGGGCGCACAGAACCTACGCCAGCAAATTGGTGTAGTTATGCAGGAAGATACGCTTTTTGCCGGTTCGTTGGCTGAGAATATTGCGTTTTTTGATCCTGAAATCGATATGTCTGCTGTCATCGATTGTGCCAAGAAGGCTGTGATTCATAGTGAAATTATGGCGATGCCTATGAAATACGAAAGTATTGTGGGTGATATGGGATCAGCGCTATCTGGCGGCCAGTTGCAACGTGTGCTGCTGGCTCGTGCCCTGTACCGTAAACCACGAATTCTGTTCATGGATGAGGGTACAGCCCACCTGGATGTGGCGACCGAACGGGCAGTTATAAAATCGATCACAAGCCTTGGTATTACGCGCATTATTATTGCCCACCGCCCTGAAACCATAAAATTCGCTGATCGAGTTTTTTCGTTTGAGCGCGGAAACCTGATTGAAATTACCTATCCAATAATCGATGAAATAAATAACGACGCCACAAACATTGCTGGGGTTGCATATGACATGTCCTTTGAGGCAGCCCCACTCAAAAGTTCCAAACAGCCGATGGTGAACCTCACCATCGACGGCGCGGAAATCAGTCTCAACAATGAAGGAAGAGGCTGGCAATCCAGCGAGCTTGGGGGAGCTTTCGCGACCCAATCTCGCCTTGATTACAACTCTAGGAAGGAGAAGAAGTAATGTACACATTACAAACAACTGTAAATGCCGATGTCGCTGGTACGGAAAACGAGGCGTTGAGAATATTGTCGCTTGAAGAACTTGATCAAGTCAGCGGAGGAGCATTTAGCTACAGAGCATTAGGCGGAGTCATGTTTGCGGGGGCAATTGGCGGCGGAATGTATGGGTGGATGGCTGGTCCTGGTGCGATTGGGTTGGGCGCTCTGGGTGGTGCCCTAACAGCTGGTGCCACATACATCGGCTACGAATATTACATGTCGTTTTAGTTGGCAGGATATTCACAGCTGTTTTTTTCGAATACCAACTTTTCGACATCACGAAAGACGATTAAAATTTAGAGAGGAAGTGGACATGCTGGATAAAAAAATACTCCTTGCTAGTTTATTGATCGGAACAGTTGTGGGTGTGGTGGTTGGCATTTTATCAACGTCAGTTTTTCCCGAATGGGCGTCGGAAAATAGGATGACCATGCTCATTGCGATGGGCGCTTTTGTTGGCGTAATCTACCCTTTTTTGGTTAGGAAAAAGAACAGTAAATAGTACTCAATCGGCTGGCAGCTACAGCTGCCAGCCATTTCACACAAATTGTTTTTCGAAAAAATTGAAGGAAACGTAGTTGTGTTTAGATCCACGGTGCGGTTAACAATTTCTATTATTTTGGCGTTATTTTGTACAAATTCACTGGCTGATTCACCTGCGCTGTGGAAAGTTAGTGATGAAGATACCAATATCCACATTTTGGGGTCCGTGCATGTCTTAAAGCCCGGAACCATTTGGCTGACAGATGATCTGCAGGAAATAGTATCCAACATCAATTCTCTTTACATGGAAGTGTCCGCCCAACAACGTTCATCAGCAATTTTACAGCCACTCTTTTCACAATTCGGAGTGTTGCCAGAGGGAGACGTACTCAAGAATCACCTGCCGGTTGCACTCTACGAAAGTCTGGCTAGTGAATTCAATGCTATGGGCTTGCAAGAGCAAATTTACGCACAGTTCAAACCCTGGATGGCGGGCACTATATACACGTCGTTCAGATTTATGAGGCTAGGCTACAATCCGGCGGCAGGTGTGGAAGCTAGTCTGGTTAGTCTGGCACGCGCACAAGGAAAGCCCATTAAAGGGTTTGAGACAGCCGCTTTTCAAGTAGATTTACTTAGTCAAATGACAGGCGATCAGCAAATCGCGTTATTAGACCGCTCTCTAATCTACAAAGACAGACTTGAGGCGTATATGGCAGAAATGACATCGGCTTGGACACGCGGCGACCTTGACGCTTTAGAAATTATTTTCGATCGAGCCGTTGAAAAGGCCCCAGAGTTGAAAGAGAGGTTGCTAACGTCTCGAAACCGTGATTGGGTGAAACGAATTCAGGAAATTTTGGATAAACCGGGAAACTATTTAGTTGCGGTCGGCACAGCTCATCTTGTAGGGGATCAATCATTGTTTCAATTTCTTGATGAAGCGAGCATAACGGTGACGCGCATACATTAATCGGAGTTTTCGGTGGATTTCGATGACACGCCAAAAGCAAGTCCAGCAAGATTATTTAGTTGGTTCTTGTATCGCCGAGACTTGTAACGTTAATTTGCACCGAAATCTGGTGTGCCACGAGGCACTTATTTGCAAACACCTGAACGTCTGCGATCCGCAGCGACAACGGCAGCGAACTGCTCGCAGGGGCGCTGCAGGAGCAAATGAAAAGCTACGGCGTCCGGCTGGCGAACATCGAACCGGGAAAGCCGTGGCAGAATGGCAGCAATGAAAGTTTCAATGGCACTTTTCGCAAAGAATGTCTGAACGCAGAAGTCTTTGCTAGTCTGACCGAAGCGAGAGTAATCATTGAAAAGTGGCGCCGTCGATACAATGAACGACGCCCACATAGTTCGCAGAACTACATCACGCCAGAAATGGCCTATTTTGGAGTGCGGGAAAAACGGAAAGCCTAACAAGCCAGGTTGCCAAAGAATGGGGGCAGTTCAGCATTGTCTTCGAGAGGCAGGGGCCGGAAGTTCACAAAATCGCCTGGAGCGATTGTGGACCAACGTGGCCGCCCGACGTAAGTGTGCCCGATATAGGCGGCAATCGGTGTCTGGAATAGTTATGCCCAGAAATACAGCGCGTCATTTGTTATCATTTTTCTCGATGTCTATTAGACTATTCCTGTGTTGCCTCCTTGCCTTGCCCGCTGTCGTAGTCGCGGATGCCAGCAATGGCCAGTTTATGGGTTATGAGCTCGGGACAGAATACCCAGCGCCACCTCAGGATTTTGAGGTTACGACTACCGGAAATCTGCTTATTGTTGCGGGGAATCCGACCAAGCCGGTCGACATTGTTAAAGTAAGCCTGATCGCTACACCTGAATCGCGAACCATTGGTTACATCATTGCAGCCAGTTGGTATGCAACCGAAATCGAGGCGCGTGAAGTCGGTCGTCGCTACGCAGAACTACTCCGCGCCAAATACCCGGACTGGAACTTTGGTCGGGAGCTGATGGATGCCAGTTTGCGTATTGTTGAAGTAAATTTCGACAAGGCGCCTTACAACCTACAGCTGCGCCTCGTGCGCGACGAGTATGAGGGCCGCAGCATGTGGCGCTTTTCGATGGGTCTCGGTTGGCACAGAGAGTCCAGGGAATGGTATGCATGGCAAGACCAGGCGACCGCCGAGCACGCCGCTGCACAAGCAACAGAGCACGAACAGCTAATG
>SMVA01071423.1_pt1 | contig 10597 bp, 6 predicted proteins | sample 2456451 | NCBI WGS metagenome assembly SMVA01 (sample SAMN11095933, study PRJNA526329) | marine sediment metagenome | biome: Marine sediment; feature: Surficial sediment; material: Deep marine sediment; isolation source: Hadal surficial sediment | place: Pacific Ocean | collected 2014-05 | depth 0-1...
ATGATCCGGGAATAGGATTTTGCTGTACTTACAAACGTAAGTCCTAACCCCCCAATTACTGTGTTCTTAACGAATTTTCTTCTGGATGACATGGTATTTCTTTTTAGTGGTCAGTAATAGTAATCAATCGTTTTTATTATATCAAATGGTTATTATATAAAGCCTGTGGTTGATCCTTTACGCTGGCAATTTATCAATCCTGATCGATCTCGAATTCCAGGATTATTTCAGGGTGATTTCCCGGTGAGGTTATCGCATTTAGCACTTCGAAGTTCAATTCAACAGAGGCAAGTTTTTCTTTGGTTTTTATTCGAAGTTCTATAGAAGATTGTGGCGGAACCTCTATTATGTCGGTATTGAGGTGAAATGTGTACTTTGATGAATTGCGCAGAACAAATCTTGCATCGGAGTTATTTTTGATTTCTGCCACTAATACACTGGTTTCATCCAAATAGCGGGCTTTCCCGATTTCAAGGCAACTTTTAAGCAGTGGTCCTAGTTCGCTTTCATTACCTATCAGGTTGTTCTTAAACCAAACCACCGTTCTTCTGGCAATTAAGGCCTCCTTTATGGCTTCCTCTGATCTTTCTTTGGCAAATACCAGTGTAACAGGACGGTGCCCACCTCCAGGTATATCAAACAGCCAATCGATTAACCCATGTATATCAGAAGTGCCCATTATAGTCAGGTTATTTTCCTGGGCCAGGGTTAAGGCTTCGTCGGAATAAGTGCCTTCGTTTACCACTTCAATTCCATGCAATAGACCTTCAGAAATTAGCGTTTTATGCATTTCGGTCAATTCAGCTATTCCATCTGGTTTTTGTCTCGTCCAATGCGGGTGGTTCCAAAAAACAAAGGCCCCTTGAGCATTTGCTTCCCGATAGGCAGCGATGGGATCATCGATAATCAGTTTGTTCGCATCTTTGATAAATATAGCATTGGCATGCCCCGGGGGCATTGAACGAGTGATCTCGACACCATGAATAATTATCAGGTCCTTGTCTTTGGCATATTCTTTGGCCACTTCAAAAGACCTGTTTCGATCAGGATGCGGAATGTCCGCTTTATGAGGCTGATATTCTATATGATCCGTTATCGATATGGCATCAACACCATCAAGAATGGCCTCACGGACTCTTATGTCCGGCCAAACGCTGCCATCCGAAAAGACGGTATGTTGGTGCAAATCGCATACAAGTGTATGGTACCCGGGAACATCCGGAAAGGTAATTTTCCGTGTTTGAGATTGTAGGAATTGTGGTGCTAGTACCACAAGAATAATTAGACATTTTTTCATTAGGATATATTTTAATCGGATTTCAGTTACTTTTTGTGCTAACAGTACGCATCATTTTATGAAAAATTTCTGTGTTTTCATAAATCCCACGGAAAAGTTCTGACCCAGGACCATATGCCGCAACTGGTACCAAGGCTGTTGAGTGGCCTCCATTGGAAAATGTGGGGTTAATTTCATCGTAAGTTTCACCTGCTGACAATGTGAAACCGCCGGTCTCATGGTCAGCGGCCACAATTACCAGCGTATTTCCGTCTTGTTCTGCAAAATCGAGGGCTATTCCAATTGCTTCATCAAAGTCGATCATTTCCGATACCAGAAATTCTGTGTTATTGCCATGGCCACCCCAATCAATCATACTTCCTTCAGCCATAAGAAAGAAATTATCACTATTTGCAGACAAGTAGTTCAGGGCCAGCTTGGTAGCTTGCGGAAGAAAATCTCCACGCCCTTCCAGTACGCTGGACATTTGGTCTTCAGCTAACAGGAATGCGTATTTTTGTTTTGGGTCAACGGTTGCGCTTAGTTTTTCAGTTTGAAGGGTAAAACCATTTTTTTTCAGGGTTTGAAGATAGTCCTGACCATCTGCTCTGGTAGAGTCGGTGAAAAAACCCAAACCTCCCCCCGCAATAAAATCTATTTCCGAGGTGCTCAGTTGTGCTGCAATCTCTTCTTCCATCGCCCTGGATTTGACGTGCGCATAAAAACTAGCGGGCGTTGCGTGTGTTATGGAAGAAGTAGAAATCACACCGGTCTTCCACTTTTCATTAGAAAGTATCTCTACAATTGTAGGAATGGATATAGTATCGGAGTCCACTCCAATGGCGCCGTTATAGGTTTTTTTGCCGGCTGAAAAGGCGGTGGCCCCTGCTGCTGAATCAGTAATTCGTTCAGTAGAGGAGGTCCTCATCAAACCAATATTATGGAATCGTGCGAAGTGGAGCAGTGTTTCCTTGAAGTAAAATGCAGAAGATATTTGGCTAAGACCCATTCCGTCACCAATCAAAAGGATAATGTTTTTAGCTGCTGGAGATTCCCGGACCTGCCGTTGGTCAGATGGGATACGATGGTTATAAGACTGAGAAGTGACGGTGTTTTCCTGAATCGGTTGTTGACAGTATACAGTTCCAATTGGTAACAAAGCCAACGTCAGTAATACGCTTATTTTCATGGTGTAGACTCTTTAGAACGACTGATTCAATGAATATATTTGGGAAAACTATTAAAGAAAAAGTAAATGTAGATATATTGGCATAAAAGAAGTTGATTTTGACCCTAGTTTAATAAATAACTGATCAGTGAGTAAAATTATAACCGCCCTGGTTTTCCAGATGGTTCTATTGCATGCAATAGCACAGGATACATACAAAAGTCATACCGTGACCAGAGTAGATGGACCAATTTCAATAGATGCTAATTGGCAAAAATCAGTGTGGCAGAACATCAAAGGCATCAGTTTGCAAAATTTCATGGGAGAAAAACCTGAACATTTTCCCGATGTTACTGCAAAGATAGCTTATGACCATGAAAATATTTATCTGATTTGGCAGGTAAACGACCAATACGTAAAAGCAGTGGCCGAGAAGAACCAGGACCCGGTTTATAGAGATAGCTGTGTGGAGTTTTTCTTTTCCACTAAAAATTCGGACGACCAGGGATATTTCAATTTGGAAATGAATTGTGGAGGGACCATGCTTTTTAGTCAAAGAGGAGGAGATTTAAAATTCGTTTCACTCAGTGATGAAGACCTTGGAGCAATGAAGATTGCCCATTCCATGCCAAAACTTGTTCCAGAGGAGATTCAGGATAAGGTAACCTGGTATCTGGAATACACCATACCTTTTTCAATGCTGAACAAGTACTATCAGTTGGAAGTGCCAACGTCTGGTACTGTATGGCGGGCAAACTTCTACAAGATTGCTGACAAAACCTCCTATCCACATTGGCTCACCTGGTCAAAGGTGGACTATCCGACACCCAGGTTTCATATGCCTGAATTTTTTGGGGAGTTGGTTTTTGAATAGTAGAGCGGTGAATTGGAATAAATTTGAGACAGTATGAAACATTTAATAGTAACCCCGGTAGCAGTTCTCTTTGGCCTTTTTTGTGGCACTTCTTTATCGGCCCAAAATACCTTAATCTTTGTGGGTACCACCAATGGCCATGAAATCGAATCAGTGGCCCTGGTTGAGTTGGATGAGAAAAAGGGGACACTAAAGATCCTTAGAAAACTAAAGGCAGGGAAGAGACCTGGGTACCTTGCTTTAAACGAAAACATTCTGTATGCCGTAAGTACGGATTCCATGGGTACCGATCAACATACACTTAGAGCGTTTAAGGTGCTGAATGAGGGGGAAGAGTTAGAAGAAATCGGCGAAGTTTCCAGTATGGGCCTTAATCCCTGCCATATTGCAGTAGGGAGAGATGGCAAAAGTTTGTTTACCGCTAACTACACCAGTGGCAGCATTGCCCAGTATGCAATCAAACCGAACGGTGGTCTGGGGGGTAATCAATACTTCGAACAATTTACCGGGAATAGTGTCAATCAGAAACGCCAGTCAAGCCCTCATGCCCACTATATCAATACCACCATTGACAATCAATTTGTATTAACAGCTGATCTGGGTACAGATAAGGTAATGATCCACAGATTTGATGGGCAGGGAAAGATGCAAACACACCAAAGCCAGCCCTACATTGAGTTGCCACCAGGGTCAGGCCCAAGACATCTGGAATTCCATCCTAACAATAAATGGCTTTATGTTTTAAATGAGATGAATTCAACGCTTGCCTCAGTTCTGTATGAAAAAGGAACATTTAAAGTCATCGACATTATTAGCACCTTACCAGATAATTTTCAGGGCGAAAGCTCAGCCGCCGCCGTGCGGATTCATCCCAGCGGTAAATATATTTATAGCTCAAATCGAGGATCCAACAGCATATCTGTATTCGAAATAGATGATAATGGTAAGGTAAAAATGATTCAGAATTTTGGTACCCACCTCGGCATAGTCCGGGATTTTAACATATCACCTTCTGGCAAATTTCTGGTTGCCGGTAATCAAAATTCCGATGAAGTAGTGCTTTTAAAACTAGATCAATCAGGGTTGATCAAAAAGTACATCTCTTCAGTAGAACTCCCAAGTCCCAGTTGCTTGGTATTTTATGATGGCAAGTAGTAGCCAATTGTCAATTTCAAGGGTGATTAATTTTTCATGATGCATCCCGCAAGTCTCTTTTTGAAAGTCCTTTTGCTGGTACATTGGGTGATATTCATGAGCTGCAAACCCCCAGACCAAAATTATACCACCTGGCAGGTCTACAGTGGTGACAGTCAAGGGACCAGGTATTCGGCATTAGATCAAATCAATAAGGATAATGTACACCAGCTAAAACCGGTTTGGATCTACAGTACCGGTGATATGAACAATGTACCTCCATCCACCATTCAATGTAACCCAATAGTGGTTGGCAATAAAATGTTCATAACCTCTCCAGGCCTAAAGCTAATAGCATTACAGGCATCAACAGGTAAAGAGCTTTGGGTATTTGATTCAGATGATGGAAGGGGCGGTCATGGAGTAAGCAGAGGAGTTACTTATTGGTCAGATGGAGCGGAGGCACGGTTGTTTTTTGTCGCAGGTTCATATCTCTATTGCGTGGATCCGGATAATGGAATGCTGATCACGTCTTTTGGAAATTCCGGAGCAATAGATTTGCATACTGGATTGGGAAGAGACGTTGGTTCATTATGGGTAACTGCCAAAACTCCCGGAATCGTTTATAAAGATTTGTTGATTCTGGGCTCAACTTTGGGTGAAGGTCCAACTCCTGCAGCTCCAGGTCATATTCGAGCTTATAATGTATGGACCGGGGATATTGAGTGGATTTTTCACACCATTCCACATCCTGGAGAATTTGGCTATGAAACTTGGCCTGAGGACGCCTGGAAAAGGTCAGGTGGAGCAAATTCATGGGGAGGATTTACAGTTGATCATGATCGCGGGATGGTATTTTGCGGTACCGGTTCGCCTACCTACGATCATTGGGGTGGTGATAGAAAGGGAAAAAACTTGTTCGGAAATAGTATTCTGGCGCTAAATGCGGAAACCGGTGAGCGAATCTGGCATTACCAGGTGGTCCATCATGATATTTGGGACTATGATATTCCCTGCCAGCCAAACCTGGTAACTATTCAAAAGGATGGTAGAAAAATCGACGCGGTAGCCCAGGCCACAAAAATGGGACATTTATTTGTTCTGGATAGGGAGACAGGAAAACCTCTGTTTCCGGTTGAAGAAAGGCCGGTACCGCAGTCAAATATCCCGGGAGAGGAGAGCTGGCCAACACAACCCTTTCCTCCAAACTCTTTGGTTTATGCTAAGCAGTCATTTAACCTGGAGGATTTAACCAATTTAAGTCCTGATGCAACACTAGCTGTAAGGGAGAAAGTGCAAAACATGAGGCTGGGAGATATTTTCATTCCGCCCGGGACGGAAAGAACGATGGTCATGCCACAATTTAACGGGGGTACCGATTGGGGGGGAGCAGCATTTGATCCAGCAACACAAAATCTAATAGTAAATTGCAGTAATGAGGTTGAATGGATATCGATGGTTAAAACAAAACCAAATAATGAGCTATCACAGTACCAGCTTGGACAGGGTCTTTATCAAACATTATGCTCTTGGTGCCACGGACAAGGAAATCCCAATGGTAATGTTGCACCCTCATTACAAAACATCACAAGTGGCAGACAGGCCCGCACTAAGGAGGAAGTACATCAGATATTGATTCAAGGCAAGGGCCAAATGCCCAAGTTTACCTCACTTTCAGATGCTGAGAAACAAGCAATAATAGCTTTCCTTTGGAAAGAGGGTAGGGATGTTACCATTGATACCACCGCTGCCAATTTCACACTTTCCTCTTACGCCCCATATGTGTCTACTGGTCATAATCCTTTGAAGGATCATGAGGGTTATCCAGCTAATGCTCCTCCATGGGGAACTCTTAATTCTATAGACCTAGAGGAAGGGAAAATTAACTGGCAGGTTCCATTAGGTACTTACCCTGAATTGGAAGCCCGGGGCTTGCCGCCTACAGGAACTTTTAATATGGGCGGGCCAATAGTAACAAAGGGGGGATTGATATTTATTGGGGCCAGTATGGACGAGCGGTTTCACGCCTATGACAAAGAAACCGGTGAACTACTTTGGGAGTTTCAAATGGAAGCTGGGGGCTATGCCACACCGGCCACTTACCAGGTTAATGGACGGCAATTTGTAGTTATTGCTGCAGGTGGAGGGGGTAAACCTGAAACCAGGCCGGGAGATAAGTTCTACTGTTTTTCGTTGCCTGACTAAAACCCTTGTAATATATTCCGATTAATTATATTGTTGTACAATTATGGATTTCATAGATAAATCAAATTTTGAAGATAAAATATTTAAAACATATGAATAATTTTTTTTTACTTGGTAGAACAGTGTGTACAGCACTATTGGTTTTTACTTTACTTTTAAGCTGTAAGAAATCAACGACTCCTATGGATGATGATGCCCTCGAAATTGTTATTGAAGGAATATACTATGCTGACAACTCACCTATCCAAATAACCGTTAAGAACGGCATGATCAGTGAAATTGAACGACCAGCCGAGCTGGGCCAAGGGAACAACTATCTTGTAGCGCCTGGGCTCATCGATCATCAGGTAAATGGATATCTCTCCCATTCATTTGTTGGAGGCGATTTAGATGCAAATGGGTTAAAGGAGGTTACTGAGGGGTTTTGGGAAAAAGGCATTACCACCTATCTGCCAACGTTAACTACACAAACTGATGAGGTACTGTTAAAGAGTTTTGAAAACCTCAATCAATTGCTTGAAGATAGCCATTTGGCACAGTCAATACCGGGGTTTCATCTAGAAGGACCTTTTATTTCTCCTGAGGCCGGTTTTAGAGGTGCACACAATCTTGAATGGATCAGAGACCCGAATTGGCAAGAGTTCGAAAAATGGTACAGCGCTTCAGGTAACAGAATTATAGAAGTTACCATTGCTCCAGAGCTGGAGGGGGCGATGGAATTCATCCGCAAGTGTCGGGAAAAGAACATTGTGGTGGCCATTGGTCATACCGCTGCTTTGGCCGATGATATCAATGAAGCCATAGAAATGGGGGCCGCGGTATCCACTCATTTAGGAAACGGATGCGCCAATACTATTCACCGTCATCATAATCCACTATGGCCGCAATTAGCAGATGATCGTTTGACCGCCAGCATTATTGTTGACGGATTTCATCTGACCAGGGAAGAGGTCAGAACATTTATCAAGGCCAAGGGTTCTGAAAATACGGTATTGGTCTCCGATCTTACCCGCTTGGCTGGAATGCCTCCCGGGCGCTACCAGGACTTCGGGCAAGAATTGCTTATGACAGAAGAAGGAGCCATTATGTTGCTATCTGAAGATGTACTTGCAGGCGCTTCATTCCTAATTACTCGTGGAATAGAGAATGTCATTAAGTTTACCGGATGTACACTGGGTGAAGCCATTGACATGGCCACTAAGAACCCGGCGCGTCTATTGAATTTACAGGATAGGGGAGAGATAGCAGTGGGTAAGCGGGCAGACATAATTTTGTTTGAATTTGAAAATGAGTCATTTGACATAAAGAAGACACTGGTGGGTGGAGAGGTAGTATTTGAGAAATAATCTATTCCATGTTACAGTACTGTATATATTACACTCTCCGGTTTTGTAAATCGTGCTCACTGCAACTTCACAATGGATCTCTTGATCTATTATTTTAATGTCAATTTCAATATTTTCAACAGGATTTATACGGGCAATTTTACGACTATTTGCAAGGCCCACAATGACAAAAATCAGGATTTTTAGTTATATTATCGATTGTGCCTTTTGGTACAGGAGTACATGATGGCGCAATAGCATAATATAGATGTGATGAGGTTTTGGGTTTTAGTTTTTTGCTGTGCTCCTTGGTTTGCCTATGGACAAAACCAACCACTTTCCATTGATGCCGCATACCACAATGTACCATGGGAACAAGTGGTAAATGACCTGGAAGCCAGGTATCCAATAAAGTTTTTCTTTCCAGAGGCATGGGTGTCTGGTTTCGAAGTAACTATCACCTCCGAAGAACTACCGTTGGAGCAATTTTTACGCGGGGTTTTTCAAAATACCAACTTGCATTTTTATATTTCTGAGGATCAAGTGATCATCACCAAAGATTATGAGATAGTTGATCAGTGGCCAAAAACCTCAGAGTTAACTCCAAACATTTTTCAGGAATCCATACCTGCTATTTCTTTAGATCAAAATCCAATTCGCCAAAAGGCCCAAATAAGTTACACTATTGGAGATCCGCAGCAAAGGTTTATCAGTGGAAATGCCTCCATTTTTGGTTATATCAGGGATATTAATTCTGGCGAAGCGCTGGTAGGCGTGTCGGTATTCGTGGAACAACCATTGGTCGGAACCACTACAGACGCTTTTGGGTATTATTTGATCTCTTTGCCCAAAGGCAAAACTCAAATGCACTTTAAATCTATAGGGATGCAGGAGATTATTCCACAGGTTACCATTCATGGCGACGGGCAGTTGGATATCGAAATGAAAGAAAGAGTGGTGTCACTGACTGAGATAGTGATCTCCGATGAAAAAGACAATGTTGAAAGTATTCAAACGGGAGTTACCAGATTAAATATTAAGGACATAAAAAATATTCCTACGGCTCTGGGAGAGATAGATGTTATGAAAATTGCCCTTACAATTCCAGGGGTGCAATCCGTTGGAGAGGGCGCTTCCGGATTCAACGTACGAGGTGGAAATACTGATCAAAACCTGGTACTGTTGGACAATACCGTTGTTTACAATCCCAGTCATCTTTTTGGTTTTTTCTCTGTTTTCAACCCTGATGTGATCAAGAGTGCAAATCTGTATAAAAGTGGTATACAGGCTCAGTATGGGGGAAGGATTTCATCGGTATTTGATATAGGTATTCGCGACGGAAATAAAAAGAAATTAACCATAACCGGGGGCATTTCACCAATAACCGGGCGTATTACCCTGGAAGGGCCGATTAAGAAAGACACCAGTTCTTTCTTACTGGGTATTCGCTCAACCTATTCTGATTACATACTTAAGCTATTGGATGATCCGGTATTCAATAATAGTAGTGCCTCATTTTCGGATGTTATAGGAAAAGTGACCCATCAGTTTGATTCCAAAAACACCGTTAGCGCCTCCTTTTATCACAGCAGGGACCGGTTTCGTCTCAATTCTGACACTTTGTATACCTATTCTAACACCGGGGCAAATTTGCAGTGGCGGCACACATTTAGTAATAAATTCTTCGGGCATTTCTCTTCGAGTTACACCAATTATACCTACAATATCCAAAGCACTCGTACACCGGAACTGGCTTTCGATTTGGATTATCGGATCAATCAGGGTAACCTGAATGCAGATTTTGACGTTTTCCTCAACGCTCATAGTTTGAAGTTTGGATTAAGTGCAACAGCATACAAATTAAATCCAGGTACTATAAGTCCCGGAACAGACTCAAATATAAAAGCTGTAAACCTGGAACAGGAGAAAGGTGTAGAGGGTGCGGTATATATTGGAGACGAATTTGTAATATCCCCTAAACTAAGTTTATATGGAGGTCTTAGATTATCAGGATTTGGACGATTGGGTCCTCAACAAGTATATTCCTACCAGCCGGGATTTAGCAAAGAAGTTATTTTTATAACCGACACCGTGAATTATCAGAAAGGTGAACTGGTTAAGACCTACGGAGGTTTGGAATACAGATTTTCTTTACGCTACATATTAAAGCCTGACCTTTCAGTAAAATTCAGCGTTGATAAGACCAGACAATATATCCATCTACTAACCAATACTACTGCAATAGCTCCTACAGACGTATGGAGGTTAAGCGATCAACATATTAAGCCACAAATAGGACTGCAATACTCGGCAGGATTGTACAGAACCTTTTACCAAAACGGACTGGAGCTGTCTATAGAAGGCTACTATAAGACCGTGGACAACTTGCTGGAGTACAAAAGTGGAGCTGACTTGTTGGTTAATGAAGTCTTGGAGACAGATATTATAAATGCCAAAGGAAGGTCCTATGGTGTGGAATTTTTGTTACGGAAAAAGTCAGGCAAGCTCAACGGTTGGCTGTCTTATACCTACTCCAGAAGTGAAGTACAAGCCACCAGCTCATTCCCGGAAGAACGGATAAACTCCGGCGAATATTATCCATCAAATTTTGACCA
>SMVA01367680.1_pt1 | contig 10597 bp, 10 predicted proteins | sample 2456451 | NCBI WGS metagenome assembly SMVA01 (sample SAMN11095933, study PRJNA526329) | marine sediment metagenome | biome: Marine sediment; feature: Surficial sediment; material: Deep marine sediment; isolation source: Hadal surficial sediment | place: Pacific Ocean | collected 2014-05 | depth...
CCACTAAGAAGCTGAAGGCCAGCCACACTGCCAAGCCAGCCAGGTTACCCCATTGGGACCAGAGACTGGCGCCGTCGATTATCACGTTTCTCATAGCCTCAGCCAGGTAGGTGAGGGGAAGGAAGTCAGTAATAGCCTGAAGGGCCTGGGGCATGGCCTCCCTGGGGAAGAAAACCCCGGAAAGGAACATCATTGGCAACGCGATGACATTAGCAATGGGCGCGGCTACCTCCTCGGTCTTGGCCCATCCGGAGATAGCGAAGCCCATGCTGATGAAAACCCCGCCTCCGATCAATGCCAGCATTAGCACTGCCAGCGGGTTGCCGGCCAGGTGGACGTCGAAGAAAAGGACCGCTACGGCAATAAGTATCACTGTTTGCAGTACAGATACAACCAGTCGCGTGAATACCTGGGCGAAGAGGAAGCTCGTGGGTTGAATCGGGGTCGCCAGAAGTCGGCGCAGGATGCCCTGTTTCTTCAGCTGTACGAAGGCGAAGGCGACGCTGAACAGGCCCATCTGCATGATAGACATGGCTACTACGCCGGGCACTAGAAAATCGATGAAACGCAAATTGCGGCTGGTAACCGGTTCGGGGTCGAGGATGAAAAGACGTGACGCTCCGGTAAAAGTAAAGGTCATCTCGTCCAAGATCTGGCGGAGTATGACTTGACCCACCAGGGTCTCCCGCGAGCTTGCCGCGTCGTAGAGGACCCGAAGTGACACCGGAGTTAAAGCAGGCTCGAAGTCGGCTGGAATGATGATGACCAGGTCCCGCTCGCCGTCCTCCAACGCGAGACGCTCAGCCGCCTCGGAGTCCCCCCGGGAAATGTCAAAGGCGTTAATGGCTTGCAAGATGGAAACGAAACCCTGAGAGGCCTCGTTCTCGGCCAGGTCTACTATGCCCAGGTCAATTCGCCCCAGCGCGCCAAAATTCAGCACGCCGAAAATGACCATGATCACCAGAGGAAGAAAAAAGGTCCAGAACATTGCCTGTCGGTCCCGGAACCACATCTTCAACGAGGCCTTGGTAAGCGTCCAAGTAGGTTTGGTGCGCACGCCTATCCCTCACGCAGGCCATGGCCAGTTAAATCCAAAAAAACATCCTCCAGATTGGCCAGCTTCGCCACATAGTTTTTGTGGAATCCCTTTCTCAAAAGGTTATCGACCAGGGCTTGAGGCCGGTCCATGGCAACAATACGCCCTCGATCCATGATGGCCACCCGGTCGCAAAGTTCCTCCGCCTCCTCCATATAGTGGGTGGTCAGAAGAATTGTTCGTCCCTCCGCTTGAAAACCTTGGATCAGCCCCCACATATTGCGGCGGGCTTGAGGATCGAGACCGGTGGTAGGCTCGTCAAGAAATAATACCAGTGGGTCGTTCACCATAGCGGCGGCGATGGAAAACCGCTGTTGCTGGCCGCCGGATAAGGTCTTGAACTGAGCTTTGGATTTGTCTTCCAGTTGCACTCGCCGGAGCAGCTCGGCTGGGGCCAGCCGACGGGGATAGAGGTCACCGAAGACCTCCAATATTTCGGAGAGGCTCAACTTCTCAAAGAAGGATGATGACTGGAGCTGAATGCCGATTATCTCTCTCACACCCCGGGGATCCTTCCGCACATCGATACCGTTGACGGAGGCTGATCCCCGGTCCGGAGCTCGCATTCCCTCAAGGATTTCCAAGGTGGTAGTTTTCCCCGCGCCGTTGGGTCCCAGGATACCGAAGACCTCGCCCGCATGGATGCTGAAGGAGACGCCCTCCACGGCTTGGAGGGAACCGTAGCTCTTATGCAGGTCTTGGACCTCGATTATGGTACCGTTCTCGGAAACGCTGTTTGCCATACTGAGATTACTCTCCGGAAAGCCCAGGGTATACTTGCTTGTGCAGCACCCGGCCCTAAAGATTCGCCGCCGGCGCAAGGCCCAAGTCGGAAGCCTGAACAAAATTACTCCCTATGGAGTCGGTGCTGAAACCACTGGCGCAGGTTCCTCCGCTTTGGGGGGCTGGGACTGCTGCTCATTAGGACAGCGATCCAGCGGGTTTCTTGGAATTGCTCAAACACGATTACTGTCAGGACGGTCAAAGGCATGGCCAGCAATAAACCTACTCCACCCAACAAGTAGGACCACAAGAACAGAGATAGGAACACTACGACGGGTGAGAGCTTCAGATTTTGGCCCATCAGCCGGGGCTGCAATACGTTATCAACGATTCCATTAAAAATTACAAAACCAGCGATAACGATGACAGCGGTAACCCAACCGGATTCTACCAATCCCAGCGCCGCCGGAGGCGCGACAGCCAGTAGGAATCCAACAACCGGTATAAAACCCGTGAAGAAGGTCACCACTCCCCATAAGATTGGAAAGTCGACACCCAATACAGCCAACATTATGGTAACCGGTACTGCCAGCGCTAAATTCAGCTTGACCCGGGTCAGTATGTAACTATTGACCCGCTGAGCGAAAGAGCGGTATTGGTCTATCACACCGGTGCTGACTCCCAGTCCCTGGCGCAGCCGCTCTGGATAGATAGCTGCTTCAACCACCATAAAAATGGCAGTTAACACGACTACCATGAGCAGGAACATGGTGTTGCTTATAGTTAGAATCACCGACGCTAAGAAGCCAACCACCCTCCCAATGTCGAGAAATCCCTGCTCTTCGAAACTGGATATGTCTATACCGAACCTGGCAAGCAGATTAGAAGCCGCGGAAATCTGATCGCTCAAATTGCTTTGATATGCTGGCAACTTGTCGCCGAATTGGCTGATCGGGAACCACGCCAGCCCAAACAGTAGAAGGGCACACCCAATTATTACTCCAAACATAATAAGGACTGCCAACCAACTTGGTACACCTTTGTTTCGAAGCCAACTAAAGCCGGGTGTAATGGCAATGGCCAGAAAGACCGCCAAGAAAAACATACCTAATATGGATGCCGCTGCTTTGATGGCAGCTAGAATAATAATTACTCCAGCCACTATAACCACGGGTCGAAGGATAGACGCCCGTTCTTGCCCGGTTTCCATCACTCCACCTCCTAGCCAATTATTTACGTGAGGCTTTTTTAACAGATTTGGTACCTGGTTACGCTGCCAGCAATGGTGTAGGTAGGCAGAGAGAACATTCCGGGATGGAGGTCTAGCTATCTCATTTCTTGGGTTGTCGATTGGGCCGACGGTTTGCAGCTTGGATGCGCTCCAGTCCCGGAGCGTATACCGGGACCATCTTGGCTCCGATCGCGGGAAATTAAACGGACGTATTCAGGTAATGTCCATCCTGCGGAGCCGCCGAACCGTAAGCCAGAAAAACAGGAAGGTTACCACAACTGCGCCTACCAGGGCGGCAGGCAACTCAATAGCCCTGGAGCCGAGCGTGTCAAAGGCCTCTCCGCCAAAGCCATGAAGTAGGGCTAACGTATACCCCCGAACACTGAGGTACCGGACGCCGCCCAGAAACGTGGTGGTTATCCCTTCCCATAAAAAAACGTAGACCAAAGCGAAGGACAGAGCCCGAGTGGTCATCAATCCGGCCCAGGTGAAAATTGCCGAGTATGTCACCACTCCCACCAGCAGCGAAGCCGCCACCGTTGCCGCAGACCGCCAATCCAAGTCCAGGCCCAATAGGATCGTGGCCACGCCGCTGGCGATGAGTAGCGGGCCGGCTACCAAAACCGAGGCTAGGAATTTGGCCAGGGCGATCCACCAGCGAGGGATGGGATTGAGTACCAGGTAGCCCAAGGTATGGTCCTCTAGCTCGTGCCCAAAGGCTGCGGTTGCCAGAGTCATCGTGACGATTGGCAGGACCCCTGCCACAATCATGCCGTCCAGCAACCCGCTGACGAAACTGGAGCGATAAGAACCGCCGTCACCGACCAGGCCGGTCAAGATGGCGGCCACCACCACCGGCAGCGCTGCCAGCGAAATTATCAGCAGCAGCAGCCGGCGGCGGCCCACCAATTGACGTAGGGAAAGCTGGAGCAATGTGCCCATTCAGGCTTCTACCAGGTAGCTGTATACGCTCTCCAGCGAATCGTCCAGGGGTTCAACGCCGAACAGGCGAATGCCGTGTTTCTGGGCCAGGCGCGGCACCGAAAGCTGGAAGCTAGATGCATTGCGGTTAAGCACAACCAGGGACCCGTCCGGATCGAACGAGACCGATTCCACCTCTTCCAGTCGGACCAGCGCCGAGGCCATGGAACGTGGATCAGCACAGCGAATTCGCACGGTGTAGGGTCGGTCGTCCAGTTTGGCGCGGATGGTCCGAAAGTCACCGGCTGCCGCCAACCTCCCGTTAATCATCAGGAGTATGCTGTCGGTCAGGGTCTCGACCTCCTCCAAAATGTGAGTGGATATCAATATAGTCCTGCCCTCTTTGGCAAGCTGCTGAAGCAATCCCTGGAACTCGATCCGTTGACGGGGGTCAGTGCCGTTCAATGGCTCGTCTAATAGCAGCACCTCCGGGTCGTGCACCAGGGTGGCTGCCAGCCGCATGCGCTGCCTCATTCCGCGGGAGTACTCGTCCAGGACCCGGTTCTGTGCCTCGGCCATGCCTACTGCCTCAATTGCCCGATCCACCGGGGGAGACAGCGGAGTCAATTGGTGCAGGCGGGCCGCCAACTCAACGAACTGACGTCCGGTTTGGAATCCGTAGACGGCCTCGTGCTCCGACATAATCCCGACCCGTTGATACAGCTTCGGGTTGTCGCGGGGGGGTTCCCCTAACACACTTACTACTCCCTGGGAGGGCCCGGCCAGGCCGGCCAGGAGATGTAGCAGGGTTGTCTTACCTGCGCCGTTAGGTCCTAGCAGGCCGGTTATTCCGGGGTAAGCCTTGAGCGAAACATCGTTTACCGCGACTACATGTCCAAACCATTTCGATACCCCGCTGGCTTGAATGGTAGGATTGGCAGCAGAAGCAGCCTCCCGGTTTGTCATACTCCCAGCCTCCGGTAGCGCCACCAGAGGACGGCACCAGGCCCTAAAGTTAGGAGCATATACCAGCCTATGACGATCGCCTTGGGCAACTCTCCGGCGGCGCCGGAATTGGCAGTGTTGTCGAAGATGATGTCGTTAATCAGAATCGGGACAAAACCGATGTTGATCAGCGACAGCCATGCCCCAGCACTGCCTTTTACTACTTCGGACAAAATTCCACCGGTAGCGGCGCCGATGAACCAGAGGCCGATGACAAACACCGCGGCGTAGGCCCGTCTGGTGGTGAAGGCGGCGGCGGCCATAGGCAGGGTGGCGGTAAAAAGAGCCAGCGCCAGTCCGGCTCCAAGAAATCGAGGAAGGTCCAACCAGTTGCTACTCAGATAGCTCTTGGGGTCAGATGCACCCAGAGTCAGGCCGATGAATAGCACCAGTTGTGGGAGGTACACCAGAACCAACGAAATGGAGAAGAAGGCCAGCCATCTTGCTGCAACGTAGTCCGTGGATGTCAACGGTCGGACCAGGTAAAGATTTATGACCTGGTCTCGGCGGTCGGCGCAGAGGAGCTCAGGAGCTATTATTGCGGAGAATATGATCAGAGGCACGAAGGCGGCACGGTAGTAGTCGGCCTGGCCCGGAAGGTTATTGCTCAGCTGCCCTAGAATAGAACCAATCAGCGTGAACACCAACGCTGGGATGAGAAGAGCGATTAAGAGGATGATGGGGAGTACTTTGGAGGGCCACCCGCGTCCCAGTCCAAGGGCGGTTCGCACGCCGTTGAGCCAGAGGGCCCAGCGCGCTCGGGCCCGTCCCTCCCTGGGCCCAGCATAGTGCTGATACCCAATATCGTATATTTCACCCGGGGATTGGGTCATTTGGCAGGGTCCTGGAAGATGTCGGTTAACCTCTTCCGTCGGGGCGCCATACGCCGCAACCGAACCTTGGCTTCTACGATGGCGTCGCGTATGGTGTCGTACTGTTCCTCTCGCTCCACTTCAACCAAAACCGAGTGCCCCTCCACCTTGGGGGCCATACCCTGTTTAGCCAGGGCGGTTGTCAGTTCCTCTCTTCGGTCATCAGCCTCGATGACGATGGTCTGGCTCTCCTCCGTAAACCCGGAGACCGCGCCTTCCTCGACCAGTCTGCCGTTCTCTAGCACGATGATATGGTCGCAGGTGCGTTCCACATCGCCCATCAAATGGGACGACAGGATAACGCTGATCCCAAAATCTCGACCGATGCGTCGAATCAGCCCCAGCATCTCTTCCCTGCCGCCTGGGTCCAGCCCGGCGGTGGGTTCGTCCAAGAGCACTACCACTGGGTCATGAACGATGGCCTGGGCCAGCTTGACCCGCTGCTTCATACCGGTGGAATACTCGCTGATGGGGCGATAGCGTTCCTCGTCCAGTCCCACATGACGCAGAGTATCCGCTGCCCGGGTTCGCGCCTCACTCGGAGGCAAGCCACTGACCTGCGCCATGTGGGATAGGAACTCGGAGGCAGTGACGGATCTGGGAAGACAATCGTGCTCCGGCATATACCCCAGGCGTTCCCGAATCTCCAACGAATCATACGGTTTGACACCCATCAACTCGGCGGAGCCTGAAGTAGGCCTTATCAATCCTAAAAATAGCTTGATGGCCGTGCTTTTACCAGCGCCGTTGGGACCAAGTAAGCCGGTTATCCCAGGAGGCACCGAGAAATCCACAGAGTCGAGGGCAATGTTGCCGCCGTAATGCTTGGTGAGTGCCTTGGCTTCGAGCAGAAGTGGCATGGGAAAATTATATAGTACCGGGTCGCCTCGCCAGCTTTCATTGGAAGCTCGAGTTTCCTACCATATTATTCGATAATTTAAATGTTCGGTAGCTGCTATAGGATTTTTCCTACGGCATTCGGTGTTTCTGAGTCCCATTGGCACCAGGCCAATCGGGTAGCATGGGGGATTTGAATTCCGCCCCCCTTCTCTTCAGATTCTGATCAGCGTTGGCGAAGCCACTCCAGTCAAATTCGCCCCTCTGGGCCCTACTCCATCCGCCACTAGCCGCATGCAGACCTCGGTCTTGCTCAAGAATCCTATTTGCCAGCGGTTGACTCTTCCAAGGGTAGGTTGCGTCTAGTCCATTGGCAAGAATCGACGGCAGTATAACCACTGCTATCCAAGGCTGCCCTAAGAGGAACCGCGCCGATCCCCAAAGCCAGACCACTGATAATGCTCCAGCCGTTCGTCTTGTGAAGTAAATTGCGTCCGGCCCGCCGGCGCCGGTCAGGCGCTCCAGGACCTGGCCAATGCTTCCACTTCATCGCCGTAAGGCATGGAGTCCTGGGCCCCGCTTCGGGTCACCGCCAGAGCTCCGGCAGCCGAGGCAGATACCACCGCGCGCTCCAACTCCTGTCCCCGGCTCAGGCCCACCGCCAGGGCGCCGTTAAAGGCGTCTCCGGCGGCTACGGAGTCAACGGCCTGGACGGGAAAGGCCGGTACGTGCCGGCCGTGCCGCCGGATTGCATAGTAGGAGCCCCCCGATCCCAGCTTAACTACCACCGCCGTTACTCCCCGCTCCAGTAGCTCCGCCGCCGCTGCGGACGCTGATTCTTTATCCCTTACTGGAAATCCAACCAGCGCTTCGGCTTCGGTCTCATTGGGGGTGATCACCGAGCAGTAGGGGTAAAATTCCGAAGGCAAGGGGCGGACTGGCCCCGGATCCAAAATTACCGTTTTACCCTGGGTCCAAGCTTCTCGGGCTACCTCCAGCGACAGGCCCAGCGAAACTTCCAGCTGCAACATCAACACCGAGGCATGAGGCAGCAACGCAGAAACCTGTTGCCTTTGCGACGGGCCGCAGGTGTCATTGGCTCCGAGGATCTGGGTAATTCGGTTTTGGGAAGACCCATCAATCTCGATTATCGCCAGTCCGGAGCTGGTGTTGGTGGCGACGTCCACCGCGGATACGTTAACACCGCTGTCCGTCAGCGATTTTAGAAGCTGAGGTCCAAAAACGTCATCCCCTACCCGGCCCACCATTGCTACCGCTGCACCCATCCGGGCGGCGGCCACCGCCTGATTGGCTCCCTTGCCGCCGGGGTAGGTCAGGAAGCGGGTGCCGACTACCGTCTCCCCGGGCTCGGCGAAGCGGGGCGTGTGAGTGACCAGGTCCATGTTTATTCCGCCCAGAACAACCACAGACGGAGGGGATTGCTGTGCCATGATTGAGCTACCTTTCAGGGTCTGGATCGGTAGTAGTCAAGAAGGGCAACGCTATCACCGGAAAAGATGGTCAGTCAAGGGGGCCATGCTATAATGCCCCTGGCCTGGTTGGTGTCTCTGATCCAGGGACGCCTCCCCTTCGATGACGAAAAAAAGACTCGGTCCAGGAGGGAATTTGCTATGACACATGAGAAGGACTCCCGTCGCAGGATCTACGTGGGAACCCACGACGGCGTATGCGCCTTGAACACCCTCGACGGTGGACTCACCTGGGAGCAAGGTAAAATGACGCCACTGGCCAATGCTGCCGCCCGCCTGTCGGTGAGCCCAGTGGAGCCGACCTGCGCGTATTTAGCTGCCTACGAAGCCGGGGTCTTCAAAACGGAGGATGGCGGGGACACCTGGCATCAACTGTCGTCATACCCCACCGGTTACGCGCACAGTGTGCTGGTGCATCCTAACGAGCCAAGTGTTCTATTCGTCGGAAGCGAGCCGGCGGCCGTTTTCCGCTCTGACGACAGCGGGCAGACTTGGGAAGAGTGCCTCGGCTTTCAACAAGTGCCGGAGGCTAACCAGTGGAGCTTCCACGGGAATCGACTCTCTCACGTGCGTGAGTTGCGAATGGCGCCCGAGGACCCGGACACGATGTTTGCCGGCATCGAAGTTGGAGGAATAGTAAAGTCTGGCGACGGAGGCAGGAGTTGGAACCAGTTAGCCGGTACCCATGACGACATTCACTTCGTCAACATCAGCAAGGCCAAGCCTAGCCGGATATACGTGGCTACAGCCCAGGCTCCGTATCGTAGCGATGACTGCGGCGACCATTGGGAAGTGATCAACAATGGGCTCGAGCGCCGATACACTCTGCACATTAGCGCGTCGCCCCATGATGCCGATGTGGTCCTGGTAACCGTGTCCGCCAGCGCCGGCCGGAACAATCCCCAATTCTACCGTTCAACAGACGGTGGGAGCCACTGGCAGTTGATAGAGTCGATTGGCAACGATGGCGACATGGTGGTAGCCATCGACTGGGATCCAATCGTTCCGAACCGGGTATACGCAGGCACCGATGGCGGCAAAATATATTGCAGTAACGACGACGGACAGCAATGGGAGCCGGTGCGGGTGAACTTACCCACGATTGCTATCGGCGCCTTGGTAGTGGCTTAGACTTCAATATAGCAAGTCAATGCCTTCATCCCCTCCGGTTTTCAAGGACGGTCTGGCCGCTGAATTGAGAAGCCCCGGTTTCTGCCGGGGCTTTCCTCGTTGGACGGATGGAGTTTACCAACTCGAAAGAGAGGGAAGCGCTCGGTAATTATCCGCCATTACCAGCCAACCCCAGCTAAAGAGGACCGAGTGATCCCAGTCGGTCGATTTTGGGGCTTTAAACTTGGAAGGGAGGTGGTTACCTCGCACCGTTCACCTTCGCAAACGTAGAATGCGTACAATATCGGCCACCTCCTTGAGCGGCACCCTCTTGTGGATGCTGCTCTTGCCCACCGAACTTTTGTTGCCTCCGGCCTGCGGAGACGAACATGACCCGGTACGCGTCCAGTGTGGTCAGCACGAAGGCAACCTGGTAAAGGGGAGGAAAGCCCGCCGCCAGGGCGCCCAACGCCCCGCAGGTCCGGGCTGCAATATATTAAATAGCGAAGAGGAGCCGGCCTGGTGGATTGTATCGTGGCTTTACCCGGTCAGCTTTTCTACTCTACACAGATTCCCGTTACCCTGTGGTTCATCTCCCGAAATCGCTCAAACCGGACCGGTCGAACTCTGTTCATCGATGCCCGTAATGTGGGTGAAATGGCCGACCGCACTCACCGAGTGTTGACCGAGTCGGACATTCAACGAGTGGCCGACACCTACCACGCCTGGCGGGGTGAAGCCGAAGCCGGAGAATATGAGGACATGGCCGGATTCTGCAAGGATGCTTCCCTGGATGAGGTTCGCAGCCATGGCAATGTGCTAACTCCCGGGCGGTATGTTGGTGTTGGGGACATGGAGGATGACGGCGAGCCGTTTGAGGAAAAGATGCAGCGGTTGGTTACTTCGTTAAAGAGGCAACAAGAGGAGGGAAAATTCTTGGACAATACCATCATCGATAACCTTGCTGGGTTTGGGTATGGCATCTAACCGACGGGGCAGGTTTCATGCGCCGTTAGAGCCCGAGGACAGCCCACACAAGACCAATGGTTGTCGGCATTCAAATCCCGATGTATGTGGAAGTCACTCCTTAGAGGGTTCATGCGCTTTCGTACGGCTTGATGGGATGTGCTTGCGTCCGCCCATGTCATGGGCCAAACAGTACGCTAAGCTATTGGCAGCCAGCCAGCAGGCGTAGTTGGGCTACGGAAAGGAACGATATTGACCTCACATTCCAATCTCAAAACCATATGTGAACTCATTGTGGACTGCCCTCACTCGACCCCGAAGTGGACAGACTCTGGGTTTATCGTCC
>SMVA01127147.1_pt1 | contig 10592 bp, 9 predicted proteins | sample 2456451 | NCBI WGS metagenome assembly SMVA01 (sample SAMN11095933, study PRJNA526329) | marine sediment metagenome | biome: Marine sediment; feature: Surficial sediment; material: Deep marine sediment; isolation source: Hadal surficial sediment | place: Pacific Ocean | collected 2014-05 | depth 0-1...
ACGTAAAGACCGTGTGCTGCGAAGAGCCAACCGACCAGCGATTTTGCGGGCTGTTGGGCGGTGGAATCCATGGAAGTTCCGCGTCGGTGCCGTTCAGCCGCCGGCGCCGAAGTTGGTCTGCAACGCCTGCATGAAGGCCATGTCGACTTGCTGAAGCGTCTCGAATTCGCCCGCCTCGATCCGGCCGGTCAGGTCTCGCATGAACCCGTTGACCGACTTCATGAGATCCGTCACGCTCATGCCCAGTGCTGTCGCCTGGTCCGCCGACTCGCCGAGCGCCGATGTGGCGTCGACGTACCAGCGGCCGTCGACGCTCACGATCTTGACGGGTATTTCGAGTCCACCGACCGACCGGATGAGCGTGCCCTCGTCGCCTTGGACTGCGCTCAAGCTCAGGTTGACGTTGGCCATCGACGCGAGCAGGGATCCGTCCGCCGTGGCGATGTCATCAGCGAACCACTCGCGGAGCGCCGCAACCATCGCCAACTTCGTGTTCTCCGAGGCCGTGAAGAGGTCGACCATGTCGGCCTGTGCAGGTGTCAGGTTCCCGAAGTAGTAGAGATCGATCGGATCGGCATACGACTCGTCCAGCATCGCGGCCAGCAAGGCCTCCGGCGACTCGGCGCCGGCACCGGTGGTCGGGACGGACCTGGCCGAACGTCCGCTTCGCCGTGCCGGGGCGGCGCTGGGAAGCGGCTCCTCGGCGACGTCACCGGCCTCCAGTGCACTCGTGGAGATCTTCAGCGCTTCCAACCGCTGCCGCGCCGTCCGGCCCGACACGCGGCCCAACTCGATGCCGGCGTTCTTGTAGGCCTCGGCGGCTTGGCGCAACTGTTCCTGGTGCGCCCCCTTGGCGCCCTCGATCTCGCCCGTGGCGGTGCCGGTGACCTGGGCAACCCGCTCCAGCAGCCTGACCTGGTTCTGCAGGCCACGGGCGCGGCTGCGGTGGAGGCTGCCAAGCTCCTGGTAGGCCTGGGCGGCCTGGATCCGGGCGACATCGGCGAAATCCTTGTCGGCCAGACCTGCGGCGGCCTTGGCCTTGCTTGCGGCGCGGTCCAGTTCCATCGCCGCTTCCTCGTACAGGCCCGCGACCGTCACCATCGATGCCTGCAACTCGTCCAGTTCGGCCCCGATAGCACTGCTCATCGCTTCGAGCCGTGCGTGGGTCGTGCCGGCCTCGTCGGACGCCGAGGCGTAACGATCCTGCAACTGTTGACGTGTCACGGCGATCGAGTCCAGACGCTCACGCATCCGGTCCACCTTGATCTGCGCGATCTCATGTTCCGGCTCGTAGTTGTAACGCAGATCGAGTTCACGGTAAGCCAGTCGGAGCTCGACACCATCGGCCTCGCGGTCGATCCGCCGGGCTTCCTCGAAAGCGCCGTACCCATCGGCCGCACCGAGTCCGGCCGCCTCGCGTCGCATGAGCGCGGCTTCGATCCGCAACCGTTGTGCCTCGTCCTGGTCGGTTCGGTTGTCGCGGCTGAGCTCGGCGATCGGCCCGTCGAGTTCCGCCAGCCGGCGGCTCGTGGCGGCGAGGGTCTCTTCGGTCTCCTCGCGTGCGGCGACAAGCGTTGCATCGGCTGGTTCGATGTCGATCGCTTCGAGGCCGTCAACCATCCCGTAGAACTGGTCGACGGCGTCGAGCATGCCGATCAGCACCGTCCGCCGGCTGCCAAGCTCGGCCTCGAGCTTCATGGCGTCGTCGGCGCTTATCGCCGCCAGCCGGCGGTGCACGCCGGCGGCAATCGCAGCGGCGGCCGCCCGCTGGCCGGGCCCGGCACCCTGGGTGTTGCCCAGCTCCGAGATGACCCGACCGAATCGCCGGCGGACCTCGTCGGTCTGCCCAGGATCGCTGAGCACCGCGTCGATGCTCTGGATCTCGCTGGTGACGGTCGCAATCATCTCGTGGACTTCGGCTCGACGTTTGGCCGGGCCGTCGTTACAGCCGGCCAGAAGAAGCAGTCCGCAGCCCGCCGCGATGGCGGTCATTTGTTTGGCAGCGATCATGGGATTCCTTCGCAATAGGGACACGCAAGTGTAGCCGCCGGCGACACCCGAAGGGTGCCTCGGAAGGGTTCGGGAACCTCTTGCAAGCGGTTGCAGCTACCTGGGCGCTCGTTGAACGTCGTCGCCGGGACCGGTGTTCGAGTCGTTGATCCGACCCAGCCGGGGCGGGTCATAGTCCACGGGGTAGTCCGGCCGCGGCTGCATCATCGACTCGATCCAGGTCACCGTGTCCCTGAGCAAACGCTGGCCACCGCGGCCGAAAACGGGCTTCCAGCCGCTGACGTCCGGGTGGGGCTGCCGGGCGAGGTGCCTGGGCAGACCGTACTGAACGATGAGGGACATCATCGGCTCGTCGTAATTGACCAGGGGCCATTCGGGATCCACCTCGAGCCGCTCGAGGATCAGCAGGTTGGTATATCGGACCCTCTCGTCCTTGTGACGGCGACGGTGCAGGAAGAATCGGCCGGCGTCGACGCCGCCGTGGCAACGAGCGGTCGCGCAGGTGTTCAGCAGCCACGCATTATGCACCCGGCGCCGGAAGAGGTTCAACGCGTAGGGCTCGGTGATGACATTGACGTCGGGGTACAGGTTGCGGGCCTTGAGCGTGAAAAGGACCTCGACGATCTCGATCGAGTCGGCCCTGTACAAGGCCCGTCGGTCTCGCTCTGACGCCGGGATGACGCCGCTGGTTCCGTACAGCTCGATCATCGTGCGGATCGTCGCCGGGTCGACGGCCACCTGTGGGGGGCGGTCGAAGTCGATCTCGTAAACACGTATCAGGTTGACGTCCTCGGGCGACAGGATCTGCGCGGGCAGCATGTTCGCTCTGTCGTCTGCGTCGCTGCCGTTGCCGGGTTTAACCGGTTCCGAGGTCGGGTCTTTGCGGGTCATGGCGAGCTGCGCCTTGACGATATTGTGCAGCTGGATCGCTTCGGGTTCCGCGTGATCGCGGATCAGCTCGGCAAGTTCCTCCGAGGCGAGCACGTAGCGATGTAGATCGACCAGCCACTGGCACAGCTGCAGCCGCAGTCGCGGTGTCCGCGCCGACAACTTGTAGTTCGCGTACTGCTGATCGAATGTCGGATGCAGGATCACGAAGTCGACAGCCTCGCGGACCAGCTTCGTGCGGATACCGTCGATCTTGACGATCACGTGTTCAAACGTGTCCTCCACGATCACGCCCACACGCTTCTGCCCGCCGTTGAGGATGACCACGCCCATCTGACCCGGTTCCGGCTCGACCAGCCGGATGATCTTCAGCATGCGTGATTTGGAGTAGCTCTCCAGCCGGTTGTCGAGGTGACGAACGACGATGATGTCGTTGTCCTCCAGGGTGACGTGCCCCATCACGACCTGGTCGCGGCCGATGTGCAGGATCACCCGTTCACCGGGCCCGTCGTCGGTCTCCCCGGCGTCTAGTCCGACGCCGAGGGTCGCCATCACGAGAATCAGGCTGTGCAGCAGGGTCATACCTTCTTATTGTCGGCAGGGTGGGTGGGTCGGGTCAACGGCCACGGCTTGCCGTGTGCCCCCGATTTGGGAAACTTGCCTCCGGCGTGGCTCGGCAGGTACGAAGGACCGGTGTCTGGAGGATAACCATGAAGCTGGGCGTGATGGCCGCGATGTTTGCCGGTAGCGAATTGGACGGTGTTCTGACCTATTGTGCCGAGCTCGGCCTCGATGCGATCGAGCTGCCGGTCGGTGGTTATCCGGGCCGGCCCTTTTTCGACCCCGCGGCCGTCCTGGCTTCCGAGCAGGCCCAGGCGGATCTCAAGGCCAGGCTGGCCGATCACGGACTTGCGTTGTCCGGCCTGGCCGTCCACGGCAACCCCGTTCACCCCGACGCCACGCGGGCACGGTCCGATCACGATGCGTTCGAGACGGCGGTCCGGCTCGCGCCCAAACTCGGAACCGATGTGGTGATCACCTTCTCGGGCTGTCCGGGCGGGTCGTCGGCCGACACGACGCCGAACTGGGTCACCAGCGCCTGGCCGCCGGACTTCCAGGAAATACTGCGATACCAGTGGGACACGGTGCTCGTGCCGTACTGGGCCGACCAGGCGAAGTTGTGCCGCGACAACGGCGTGCGTGTGGCGTGGGAGGCTCATCCGGGCTTCAGCGTGTACAACCCGGACACGCTGGTGCGTCTTTCGGAACGAGCAACCTCGGCGGCCGGAATCCAGGGGCCGACGCCGCTGGGCGCGAACCTCGACCCGTCGCACTTCTTCTGGCAGGGCATCGACCCGGTGCTCGCGGCGCGGTACCTCGGCGAAGCCGGCCTTCTTTTCTATGTGCACGCCAAGGACACGGAGCTGGACCCTGCCGAAGGCCCGCTCAACGGCTACCTCGACACGCGTGAATATCTCGACCTGAAGCATCGTGCCTGGACGTTCCGCGCCTGCGGATACGGTCACGGTGCCGAGTTCTGGAAGCCATTCGTCTCGATGCTGCGGCGGTACGGCTACGACCACGTCCTGTCCATCGAGCACGAGGACCCGTATATGTCGTCCCGGGAAGGCCTGGAGAAGGCCGTCGCGTTTCTCAGCGACATCGTGATCGAGGAGCAGCCCGGCGAGGCGAGCTGGGTCTAATCGCTACAACCCGCAAAGTCGACCGGGGCTGCCGGGAGCCCTGAGTCCGAGATTCCCCGGCAGCTTCAAGTGAATCTCGCCCCCTGTGGCCGGACGCGCTCACAGCCCCGCTTGCCTGAGCCGAAAAGGTATCAGGTGAAATGAAGCACGATACCGTACTGGCAGTTTCGACAGCCTCGAGTCTCGCCTTCGTCATCATCGTTGGCGTGTCGACGTCGGCCCGCGCGCCGAAGCCGAACTTCGTGGACCCCCCGGTGGCGATGCTCGCCCGGTTCGCCGACTCCGACCGGATCCTCCGGATCACCAACCCGACCCAGGTGAGCACGATCGCCATGTGGCTCGATGCGGCATTCGAGAACCCGCGCTCGAAGTTCGATCTCCGCCTGTTGCCGCCGCCGAGCAACGAGCTCGAGGTCCGGTTCGAGTCCGGGGAGACCGTCACGATCTTTTTCTCGGGCAGCAGTTCACCAAACCGCCGGACCGAGGCGCTTCGACAGATCCACGAGACCGAGATCCTGCACGTCGTCCAGCTCGACGGCACCTCGTACACGATCGAAGGGGTGCCGCAGATCTTCCAGGGCTACCTGCAACTCGCCGAGCGCAAGCGTGTGCCGCTTGGCAAGCGTCGTGCCCGCAGCCGGTATCGCCACATGGAACAGGCCGTACAAGAACCAAAGAGGACCTGGCCGATCGGGATGATCGATCACGTCGAGCCGGACGACGAGGACGAGTTCGGCAGCTGATCCGCGTACCGGGCCACGAGGGACCGATACTGCGACGAGGACGAGTTCTAGTTTGAGCGCTCCATCGGGGCGACGCAGCGCGTTTGTCCGTGCACGTCCGCTCAGACCCGCCGAATGAATTGGGTGGCACGGCCGAGCGAGCGAGAGCGAGCTCGCCCGTGGTTGGACGTCGCTCCACGGGCGACGTCGCTACCGCTCCGTCGGCCGTGCCACCCGATGAATTCGGCGGGTCGTACGAGAGCGAGTGTCGGCCGCAGGCCGTACGGAGCGCTCAAACCAGTTTCGGGGAACATCTCCCGGCGGGCCTTTGTTGGCTTGTCCGATGACGATCCTGCTTCTGCTCCTGCTCGCGGCGGTGCTCCTTGTGGGCTATGCCAACGGTGCCAACGACAATTTCAAGGCGGTCGCAACGATCTACGGGTCGTCCACGCTGAGCTACCGGGCCGCGCTGGGTCTTGCCACGGCCGCGCAGTTGACAGGCTCGGTCGTGTCGGTCTTCGTGGCCGGGGCGCTGGTCGCGGCATTCGGCGGCAAGGGCCTGCTGCCGGACCAGGCCGTCGCAGAGCCGAGTTTTCTTCTGGCCGTGGCGGTCGGGGCAGCGGTAACCGTCCTGGCCGCGACCCGACTCGGTCTGCCGGTTTCGACGACCCACGCCTTGATCGGCGGCCTGGTCGGCGCCGGGCTTGCAATCGCCCCGGATCGCCTCTCCTGGTCGAGCCTTGGCGGCCGCTACGCGTTGCCGCTGCTGCTGAGCCCCGTGGTTGCCACTGGATTGGCCGCGTGCATTTACCCTGTCGCCCGGGCCGTCCGACGCAAACTCGGTATCGAGGAGGTCACCTGCGTATGCGTGGCCGAGCGTATCGAGCCCGTGGCGGTCGGCGACGACGGCGGTCTGGTCATGGCGCGCACCGGCGTTGGCCTTACCGCGGATCTGGCGGGCGAGTGCCGGCCGATGTACCACGGGCACGTGGTTGGCGTCTCGGCGCAGCGGATCGTCGATACGTGCCACCTGGGATCGGGGTTCGCGCTGGGCTTCGCGCGCGGACTCAACGACACACCAAAGGTTCTTGCACTCCTGGTTGCGGCCAGGTGGAGCGGGTTGTCCATTCCGATAGCGCTGGGCGTGATCGCGATCGTCATGGCGGCTGGTGGCATCATCCACTCGCGACGTATCGCCGAGACGCTCGGCAGGCGGATCACCCAGATGAACCGCGGCCAGGGATTCATTGCAAATATCGTGGCCAGCACGCTCGTCATCGGCGCATCGCTGATTGGTGCGCCCGTGTCGACCACCCATGTGTCGACCGGGGCGATCTTCGGGATCGGGCTGTGGACGGACCGGACAAGTTGGGCCGTTGTCGGTCAGATCATGCTGGCGTGGGTCGTGACGCTACCGATGGCAATGGCCGTGGCGTACGTTGTAGTAAGAACCACGCTGTGAGCGTGGGTGGCACGGCCGAGCGAGCGATAGCAAGCTCGCCCGTGGAGCGACGTCCGAAGACACGGGCGACGTCGCTATCGCTCCGTCGGCCGTGCCACCCGCACCCGGCAACTTGCTTCGAATAGGGCATCCCGGTATGACGAAGCTATGACAGACGAACCCCCAGCCGAGAGCGAGTCGCCCCTCGACCCGGCGGAGATCAAACGCGCCATGAAGGCGTTCCGAAAGCGGCTTAAGCTCACCCGGCTCAACGAGGAGTCGAAGCTGGGTCGCAACCCGCTCACCAGCGGCAAGAAGTCGGACGTCGTGGCGATCATGCCGCCGCATCAGTACCCTGACGCCATCTGGAAGGAGCTGGTTGTCCGGGGCCGGCTCAAGGATGCAGGCAACGGCTTCTACGGACTCGTCGAGTAGGAAAAGGGACCATCAGTCCTTTATCCTGCCTATCGTGAACGCTCATGTCAGCGACAGCGATCACCATCGGCACCTTTGACGGTGTGCACCGGGGGCACGCGGCGCTCGTCGCGGCCGCGCGGGATGCCGCCGGTGACGGTGGGCGGGTGGTTGTCCTGTGCTTCGATCCCCATCCGCTGTCGGTCCTGAGACCGGATGCGGCGCCGTTGCGTCTCTCGACGTTTCGCCAGCGGTGCCACTGGCTCCGCGCGGCGGGTGCCGATGACGTGATCGCGCTGGAGCCGACCGACGAGCTGCTCGGACAGTCGCCCGAGGCGTTCCTCGACTGGGTCATGAGCGAGTACTCGCCCGACGTCATCGTCGAGGGCCGGGACTTCCGCTTCGGCCAGGATCGAAGCGGTTGCATCCAGACGATCGCGGCGCACGCGAGTGCGGCGGGGTACCGGGCGATCACCGTGGACGACGTCGAGGGCACACTGACCGATGGCAGCGTCGTGCGGATTACCAGTTCGATCATCCGCTGGCTCATCTGCGCCGGTCGGGTCCGTGATGCCGCCTTGCTGCTGGGCCACCCCTATGTGATCTGTGGTCCGGTGGTGCGCGGTGACGGCCGGGGCGGGCCCGACCTGGGCATGCCGACGGCGAATATCGACCCCTGCCAGACCCTGCCGGCCGACGGTATCTATGCCGGCCTCGCGACGGGGCCGGACGGGCTGCGTTACCCGGCCGCCGTGAGTGTCGGGACAAAGCCGACATTCGGCGAGAATCCACGGGTCTGCGAAGCCCACCTCATCGGGCTCGACCCGGACACCGATAAGTATGGCTGGACCCTGCGGCTGGAGTTCCACGAATGGCTGCGGGATCAGGTTGCCTTCGAGGGCATCGATCACCTCGTCGAGCAGATGCATCGCGACGTCGCTCGGGTACGGGAGGCGATGGCGACCAAGGTACCAGGTAGTCATGGACACACACACGACCCGCAACCCGCTGAAGATGAACGAGTATTGTTCCAACGCCACCGTTGACCAGATCGCGCAGCGGATCGCCTCCGCCAAGCGTGTCCTGCTGACCACCCACGCCAAGCCCGATGGCGACGGGATCGGTTCGACGTTGGCCATGTGGCGCACGCTGGGCCAGAAGGGCATCGCGGCGGACATCTACCTGATGGGTCCGGTCGAGCCGCGTCTGCGTTACATTGCCGGGGACACGCCGTTTCACGTCGACCGCCAACCGCCTGCCGGCGAGCACGACCTGGTCGTCGTGCTGGACACGGGCGCGTGGTCGCAACTGGAGCCGATCGCCGACTGGCTACGCGAGCGACACGACAGGGTCGTTGGCATCGACCACCATGCCAAGGGCGACGATGTCGCGGTGATGCGGATCATTGACGTGACGGCGGCGTCGACGACGCAGATGCTGCTGCCGATCATCGAGGCGATGGGCTGTGAGATCACCGGGGGCCGAGGCGGCGTGGCCGAGGCGCTGTTTGTCGGTCTTGCAACCGATACGGGGTGGTTCCGGTACCCCAGCGCCGGGGCCGAGGCGTTGCGTGTCGCGGCGCGACTGCTGGAGATCGGTGTCGACAAGTCACGGCTCTACCAGATGATCGAGGAGACGGCCCGGCCGCAGCGACTGACGCTGATGGCCCGGGCGCTGACATCGCTTGAATTCGCGATGGACGGCGCCGTCGCGATCATGACGGTGCGGCCCGGTGATTTTCGTGAATCCACCGGCTCGCTCCAGGACATTGCGGAACTGGTCAACGTGCCGATGAGCGTCCAGGCCGTCCGAGTCTCGGTACTCATATCCCAGATCTCACCGAACCGGACAAAGTTCAGCTTCCGGAGCAAGCCCGCGGCTCCCGACGCGTCGGCGGTGGACATGATCAACGTCAATCTGCTCGCCCAGCGGTTCGGCGGCGGCGGGCACATCCACGCCGCAGGCGCGAGCGTGGAAATGGACGCCGACGAAGCTCGCACGGCGCTTCTCGCAGTGCTCGAAGAAACGTCGTGTCGCCGCGCTTCGTAAAGGCGATCCTTTACTTTGGCGGCGCCGTCAGGCTGTTGGCCGTCACGATGAACCGGAACTCCGCGAACGGGCCGACCAGCGGCGGATTGTTGAACGGGCCGGGATCCATGCGGTCCTGGTTGACGGCGACATGCGGCATCAGCACACCCTTGAGCACCAGCACGTCGATCGGGCCGCGTTGCTCGAGCATGGTCAGCTTCCGCCGGATGGCGCTGTTGAGCCGGATCGTGAACGGATCGCCGAGCTCGACACCCGTTTCGGGGTCAATCGCCCGGACTCGAAGCCCCGGCTCCTCGCCGCCTTGCTCGGCCATCGGCAGCATCCGGACGTGCCACACGACCGCCGACTTCATTTCACGTTGAATCCGTCTGGCCCAGCTCTCGACGGCCCGCAGGTACGCGGCGCGTTGTCGCCTTCCAGTCGTGCTGTCGTAGTCGCCGATCTCGAAGTCGTCGGTTGCCTCGATGTAGCTCTCGCGGATCGCCCTCAACAGTGCCCGCGGGCTGGCGTTCGGCACGGATTCGTCGATCGACACACGCTCCGGTGGCGTCCGGGTCGTGGTGGACGCCGGTGTCCCGGTCGTCCCGCCGACCCGACGCATGAGTGCCTGAAGCTCGCGCTCCAGGTCGGCGATCCGCGTGCGCGCCGCGTCGAGCTCGCGTCGCATGTCGTTGACCTGAGTCTGGAGACGCTGGTTGAGCTCGCGGAGATCGCGGTCGCTCTGTGCGGTGGCCACACCGGTCCAGGCGAACAGGGATGAGGCGACAATCGCGAGAATCCGCCGATGGGTCGTTCCAGACGTTCCGAAGGTGAACATGGCTGTATTCCTGGGTGCGAAAAAGGGCACTTTGACGGGGTCATCGGGGCACCCGGTATGATATTCGGGTCTCGTCGTGGACACACGCCTGGAGGGATACGATTCCACCGGCGATCTGTTGGAGGGGGGGTTCGTGTGTTGCTCACCCGCCCGGCCGCGTCCGGCCGATGAAGTGCATCGAGGCCCAGCGTATGAATGACATCCGATCCATCCTGAAGCTCGCCGCACGCCGGTTGGATACGGCTTCGCTGCTGCGGTGCCTCAATGTTGTCGTCGTTGCCCTCGGCGGCCTGATCATCGTGATGCTCGTCGCCGAGCGAGTCGGCGCTGCGCTGTTCTGGCCATGGCTGTGGGTGGGGCCGGGGTTGGCGGTGGTGGCGTTGCTGGTGACGGCCCGTATGTGGAGTCGGCGTCGGCAGACCGAACTCCAGGTCGCCGTGGAAGTCGATCAGCGGCTTGATCTGCGCGAGAAACTCTCGACCTCGCTGCACGTCGCCGGTCGTGACGACCCGTTCGCGCGCGCGGCAATCGAAGACGCGGTGACCGCC
>SMVA01159002.1_pt1 | contig 10588 bp, 5 predicted proteins | sample 2456451 | NCBI WGS metagenome assembly SMVA01 (sample SAMN11095933, study PRJNA526329) | marine sediment metagenome | biome: Marine sediment; feature: Surficial sediment; material: Deep marine sediment; isolation source: Hadal surficial sediment | place: Pacific Ocean | collected 2014-05 | depth 0-1...
ATGCTCATAAGATCGGGCTCATAAGATCGGGCTCATAAGATCGGGCTCATAAGATCGGGTTCATAAGACCGGCCTCATGAGACCAGCCTCACGAAAACAGTAGCGACGAGAGTTGGCGCCGCGTGCTCAGGGTGATCGGATCGGCCGGGCCCCACACCTCGAAGAGCTTGAGCAGCTGTTGGCGCGCGGCTTCTTCGTTCCAGTTGCGGTCGCGCCGCACGATCTCGATCAGCGCCTCGGCGGCCGCCTCGCGCTCGCCCGCCGCCTGCAACGCGATCGCCAGGTCGTAGCGTGCCTGATGGTCGGCCGGGTTGTCCGCTACTTGCGATTCGAGCTCGGCCAGCGGGCCGCTACCGGCGGACTGCTCGGCCAATTCGAGCGCCGCCTGGACCGAGGTGAAGGCGGGCTTCGACGCCATTTCATCGGTGAGCGCGTCGAACATTTCGCGCGCCGCCGCCGCGTCACCCGATTCCAGATGGCAGCGGATCATGCCGGCCAGGGCGGCCTCGTTGTCGGGCTCGTGCTGCAACACCTGGCCGAAGAGCGCCGAGGCGGTGGCCGGCTGACCGCCATCGAGGGCGGCCTGCGCCTGTTCCAGGGCCTGTTCGACTGGCGAAGGGCCGGCCGCGCCGCCGCTTTGTGCCACCAAGCGATCGATGAAGTCCTTGATCTGGCTCTCGTTCTGGGCGCCGACGAAGCCGTCGACCGGCTGGCCCTGGAAAAAAGCGTAGACCGCCGGGACCGACTGAATGCGCAGTTGGCTGGCCAGGCTCTGGTTCTCGTCGACGTTGACCTTGACCATGCGCACCGCGCCGCGCGCCGCGGTGACGGCTTTCTCCAAAGCCGGGGTCAGTTGTTTGCAAGGACCGCACCACGGCGCCCAGAAGTCGACGATCACCGGGGCCGTCATCGAAGCTTCGATGACGTCTTGGTCGAAGCGCGCCGTATCGCTGTCCTTGATCAAGTCGGCGGGCGGTTGCTCGCCGTTTGGGCCGCCGGCTGGGCCGCCGGTCCCGATGATGGTTTCCATAGACTAGGGTCCGCCCGTGGTTAAGTCGGTAAATACATGGCGCTTTTCGAGAGCCCGCGCAAGGTTGCGGCCCGCGCAAGACTGCGGCCGGAACGAAGACTTGCGGGCGATTGCCTCAAAGAGCGCCGAGATCGAGAATCCGCGGCGGGTGGCCGGTGGCATCCAAGAATCGCACCAGGTCTCCCGGGGAGACAGCCACGGTCATGTCGTTGACCAGCGGATGGGCGTTGACCGGATCGCAGCCGAGCAAGGCCTCGTCGAGCACCATTTGGACTTTGCCCTCGGTGTCGTTGATGACGGCGAAGGGGGTGACCGCGCCCGGCAGCACGCCCAGATAGGACATCAGACGCTCGGCGCTGCCGAACGAGAACCGCCCGGCGTCGAGCGCCCGGCCCAGTGCTTTGAGGTCGATTTCCCGATCCTCCAGGCAGGTGACCAACCACATGGCGCCCTTCTTGTTGCGCAGGAACAGGTTCTTGATGTGGCCGCCCGCGAGCTCGCCGCGTAGCGCCTTGGCCTCCTTCACGGTGAAGACCGGCGGGTGCGAGAAGCTCGAAACCGCAATGCCGAGTTCCTCGAGGCGGGCGAGCAGGGTCTCGGGGCTGGTCGGCAGCCGGGCGGTGTCGCTATCGGACATGGCGGGTCGCTCGCGGGTTAGGGAAAGGGCCAATCGCGTCGCGGGCCACATAGCCGCGCCCGGGGCCTGGTTGCAAGGCGGAATCGGAATCCGCCGGCCTCGGGCCCGGGCGCCGAGCGACAGCCTTGCAAAGCGGTGAGAAAGGTATTATCTCGCCTCCTAATCTAAGGAACCGGATGCGGGCGTAGCTCAGGGGTAGAGCACAACCTTGCCAAGGTTGGGGTCGTGAGTTCGAATCTCATCGCCCGCTCCAATTTTCAAAGACCTTACCTTAGGTTTTTCAGGCGCCAGACAGACTGCCAGTTTCGCCAAGCCGCTTGGAAGCCAACATTGCCGGCGGTACGAAACGTGGGAGCGGGTCAAAAAAACAAACCGCTGTGTTCCGATAGACAACCACCAGCTCGGCTGCCGCGCGACCCGGCGCGCCAGCAACCAAACGCGCGGTCGAGCGGTCTCGGTTTTGTTTGCTGAGCTTGTCATGCCTCTTATGGACACCGTTTTCCTAGCCACCGCATCCGTCTTAGCTAAGACGGCTCCCGAATTATCTATCTCTCGATCTGATACCGGGGTGTTAGGGGTGTTTCACAAATGTTCGCGCTTCGCCAACGATTGATCGCGATTGGTAATAAAGATTGACGTTTAGTTAACGGTTTTAATTGTTTTCTTGGGATTGTTTTTATTAGTTTTCGTATAATTATTGACCTATATTTCGGTTATTGTGTATTTTTATCGGTTCTCGACGTTTGTGCCACTGTTTACTACCGTTGCGTCCATGGTAGCCAAGCCTGGGCGCTGGGCCTGACCGGCGCTGTCCGGCTGTGGTCCCGGGCGACCGCCGCGCGCTGATGGGCCCCGCAAAACACGGATCATGCTCTCGTCAAGAGGACCGGGCGCCGCGAATTCAGTTCGGGGGCTGGCTTTGATCGCGGCGATTGGGCTCGTTGGCGCGGCTCTTCGGTTCGCCGCGCAGCGGTTCCGGTCCGGCCCGCGCAGTTCGTGTATAGGCCAGGGCCAGCAGCAGAGCGCCGAAAAAAACCAACGCCGCGACCGCCAGCGCCTCAACCGCCACCGCCTCGACCGACACCAGGGGAGTCATGGCGCCGTTTCCCGAGATCCGGCCGCCCCAATAGGCGGGCCAGGCCAAGGCCAGCTGACCGGTGCGGCCGATCACGATTTGACAGGACTCCGCGCCCGACGCGCAGGTGGCGGTTCCGGACAACGTGAAGAACAGCCACGCGAAAGTACCGGCGATGCCGGCCCCATAAATTGCGAGAAATAGGCGCAGGTATTTCACGGAACGCGCTCCGGTCTGGGCTGGTGACCCACCTCCCACGGGGCCAGGGAAACTATCGCTTCCAAGTCTCAAAATTCGGTGAATTGCGGCGCGGCCTTGGACCGTACACGGCGGTATCAAGCCGGATTGCAAGTGGACAAAACCGAACACCGTGGTAATGTTCGGATGTGATTGCGACCGAACAAAACGCACCGGATGCGCTGCCCCTGCCCCAGCCCCTGCCCCAGCCCCTGCCCCTGGCGGTGGCGGCGGCCCGGCTGGGAATCCGTCCCGATGCCCTGAGAATGCGTATTAATCGCGGGAAAATAAAAGGTTTTAAGCGGGGTGGCCGGCTGTTCGCGGTGCTCGAAGCAGTCCCGGACCAGGCTCAGCGAACAGCGAACATCGAGACCGAACAACCGCCCTTCGACCCGTCCGAACCAGGGGACGATGTTCGAGACCGCGGCGCGGCACCAGAGTCCGGCGAGTCATCGATGCCGCTGGTGATCGAATTTCAAAAAGTGGAATTGAGCCGCCTGCTGCGCGACAATACGCGGCTCAACCACCGCCTCGATCAGATGATGGAGGAGCTGCGCCACCTTCGGGAGATGCAGCAGCGCGAGCAGGTGCTGCGCCAACAGGATCAAACGCTGCGCCAGCGGGCACAGACCCTGATCGAACGCCTCACCGCAACGCCGCCGGCCGGTCCGGCGCCATCGTCTGTGCGGGCGTCTGTGCGGGCGTCTGTGCGGGCGCCGGTCCTGCCCGCGACCCCACCTGCGGCCCCGCCCGGGGCGCCGCCCGGGGCGCCACCCGGGGCCCCGCCCGGCCCTGCGGCGGAACCCCAACTTGCGCCGGCGACTTCCGGCACCGGACCCATAAACCCGGCGTCGCGGCCGGAGGGTGAGACGCCGATGGAGGTTCCTGAGCCTACCGCCGCCGAGGCGGGGAGCACGGATGAACCCGCCGATTCGTCACGGAAGGAAGCCGCGTACGCGTACGAAGTCGATACGCCGCTGCCGGGGCCGCTGCCGGGGCCACAGACCGGGCCACAGACCGGGCCGCAGACCGGGCCGCAGACCGGGCCGCAGACCGGGCCGCCACCGGGGCCACGGAACGAGTCTGGCGTGTCCCCGGCCGGCGAGTCCCCGGCCGGCGAGTCTCCGGAAGGCGAGTCTCCGGAAGGTGCGCGCGGCGATAGTGCCGAACTCGCCGATATGCTGAAGGATATCGGCGCCTCGCTGCGGGCTATGGATAGGTCCGCGGTGGACGCGCGTACGGGGTCGCCACCAGCGTCCCCACCAGCGCCCCCACCAGCGCCGGGGACTCGGCGGGCGCCCGGCGTCGTTGCCCGCCCGCCCGAGGACGACCAGGCTGGGCTTTTGGAAATACTCGGCCGCATGGGCCCCTCGTCGGAGGAACGCCGCACCGCCGCGCGCCTGATGAAGCGCCTGTTGAAGGGACGTACGGCGCGCCGCCGCGGCGAACCCGGCGGCGATGCGGACTGCTAACGTGGCGTGGCGTTGCGCCGGCGGACTTGGTTCTGGCAGCGGACCCGTTATGATAGCCGGGAACGCTGCCGTTCCGGTCGCGCGGGCGGTCTATAAGGGTCAATATTTAGGACCTTTGGTATAACCGGCCCACGCCGGCTCCGGGCCAAGGATGGAGGTCACCGCTATGTACCGGATCGTCCACTACCTGATGATCTTTCTGATGATCCTATGGACCGCGCTCCTGATTGCCGACCTCGTTCAGGGTTTCCTCGGCGGCGGCCTCCTCGCCACCGCCCCGGCCGATCAGACCCCGGTTCAGACCGCTCAGTGGACCTTTCAGGCCTTGCTGCCCGACCTCTGGAGTCCGGCCGCCCAGGCCCGGGCCATCGTATGGGGATTGCCGATGACGGTGTTCTCGCTGATCGCCGCCATCACCCAGCGATAACGGCGCGGGTCGGGCGGGCGTGGTGAGTTACGGAAGCGCGGCGCCGGCGAGACCCCCAGTAAACCGCCAGACCGGCCAGGACAACAACGGCGATCGAGACGCCTGATACCGCCCGGTGGGCGGCTCTTCGTTATTTGGTCAGAAATGGTTGCTAAATTGTCTCGACTTATGCGTTCCTGAAGGAGCGGGGTCCACCGGGGGGTACCGGGTCATGGCGCTCAAGGCGGAACAACTCAAGGACGACCTGATCGCTCGCGTTGCCGAGCGCTTGCGCGAGCGCTTGGACGCGGGCCGCGTTGAAACCGCGGAACGTTTTCTGCACCAGTTCTATGCCAACGTGCCGCCGGACGACATTCTGAGCGAAAATACGGACAACCTTTATGGCGCGGCGCTGGCCCTATGGAGCCACGGACAGACTCGGCCTCCGGGGATCTGTAAAGTCCGGGTCTATAACCCAAGGCCCGAGGAACAGGGCTGGAAGTCGTCCCATACCATCGTCGAAATAATCAATGACGACATGCCGTTCCTGGTCGATTCGGTGACCGCGGCGCTTTCCCAACTCGGCCTGAAGATCTACCTGATCATCCACCCAATCGTCCGTGTGGTCCGTGGCGCCGACGGCGCGCTGTCCGCGCTCTGCCAGAACGGCGAGGCGCGCGAGGGCGCGGCCGACGAATCTTTCATACATATCCAGATCAGCGAGCAACCGTCCGATCGCGGCCGGGAGATCCGGGAGATGCTGGTGGCCGTGTTGGCCGATGTCCGCGCCGCCGTCGAGGACTGGGCGGAAATGCGCGGGCAGCTAAACAAGATCGTTGCGCGGCTCAAGGAATCACCGCCGCCGCTGCCGGAGGAGGAGATCGCCGAGGGTGTCGCATTCCTGGAATGGGTGAACGACGACCATTTCACGTTTCTCGGCTATCGGGAGTATGCCTTCGAGGGCGAAGGCTCGGCGGCGCTCGCCCAGGTTTTGCCGGAAAGCGGCTTGGGCGTGCTGCGCGATCAGAGCGTCTCGGTGTTCGACGGTCTGCGCAATCTCGGCGCCTTGCCGGCCGACGTTCAGGATTTCCTGAAGCAGCCCGAACTCCTGCGCTGCACGAAGTCCAATCGGCGCGCGACCGTGCACCGGCCGGTGCACATGGATACGGTCGCGGTCAAGCGCTTCGACGCCCAGGGCCAGGTCACCGGCGAGCGCCTGTTCCTCGGCCTGTTCACCTCGGTCGCCTATTCGCGACCGCCGAGTACCATTCCCTTGTTGCGGCAAAAAATCACGAACGTCCTTGAGCGCGCCGGATTCGAACCCAACAGCCACGACGGCAAGGCGCTGCTGCATACCCTGGAGACCTACCCCCGCGACGAGTTGTTCCAGATCGGCGAAGCCGAGTTATTGGACACCGCGATGGGGATACTGCACCTGCAGGAGCGCCAGCGGATCGCGCTGTTCCTGCGCCGCGATCCCTTCGAGCGCTTCGTCTCCTGCTTGATTTACGTTCCGCGCGACCGTTACGACACCGCGCTCCGTCTCAAGTTCCAGGACATCCTGGCCGAGGCCTTGCACGGCCAGGTCGACGCCTACACCACCAATCTCGGCGATGGCGCGCTCGCGCGTCTGCACCTCATTATCCGCACCACCCGTGGCGAGATCCCCGAAATCGACATCTCGGAGATCGAGAGGCATCTGGTCGAGGCCGGCCGTTCGTGGGCCGACCTCCTGGAGCAGGCGCTCATCGAAGATCGCGGCGAAGAGCGTGGCCTGCGGCTGCTGCGGCGCTACGCGCAGGCGTTTCCGGCCAGCTATCGGGAACACTTCAATACCCAGACCGCGGTCTTCGATATCTCCCGCATCGAAAAGGCGCGGCGCGGCGGCGCGCTCGCCATGAACCTCTACCGCCCGATCGAGGCGAGCGAGGACACTCTCTACTTCAAAATATTCATCGCCGGCGAGCCGGTGGCGCTGTCCGACGTCCTGCCCATGCTCGAATGCATGGGCCTCAAGGTGATCAGCGAGGTCCCTTATGACGTGCACCCCGAAGGCGCCGCACAGCCGATCTGGATGCACGATTTCGCCATGCGCACCGAAGATGGTGCCGCGGTCGACTTGGGACGGGTCAAGGAAGCCTTCCACGAGGCCTATGCTCAGGTCTGGCGCGCCGAGATGGAGAACGACGGATTCAACAAGCTGGTCCTGCGCGCGGGCCTGCGCGCGCGCGAGGTGCAGATTCTGCGCGCCTACTGCAAGTATCTGCGCCAAGCGGGCATACCCTTCAGCCAAGACTACATGGAGCAGACCCTGGCTCGGAATCCGCAGATCGCGCGCTGGCTGGTCGATCTGTTCCTGACCCGCTTCGCGTCGGGGGACACCGACGCGGCGGCGGAGGAACGGGCCACGGAACTGCTCGACGAAATCGAAGCGGCGCTCGAAGAGGTCTCCAACCTCGACGAGGACCGGATCATCCGGCGATTCTTGAACTGCATCGAATCGACGCTTAGGACCAATTTTGGCCAGACCGGCATGGACGGCGGCCCCAAACCGTACCTCTCTTTCAAGTTCGATTCCCGGGCGCTGGACGAGTTGCCCCTGCCGCGCCCATTCCGGGAGATATTCATCTATAGCCCGCGGGTCGAAGGCGTCCACCTACGCTTCGGCATGGTCGCGCGCGGTGGCCTTCGCTGGTCCGACCGGCGCGAGGATTTCCGCACCGAGGTCCTCGGCCTGGTCAAGGCGCAGCAGATCAAGAACGCGGTCATCGTGCCGGTTGGCTCCAAGGGCGGCTTCGTGGTCAAACGCCCGCCGCCGGTCGAGGCTGGACGCGAGGCCTGGCTCGAGGAAGGCATCGCTTGTTACAAGATCTTCGTTTCCGGTTTGCTCGACCTCACCGACAACTTGAAAGGCAGCGAAGTGTTGCCGCCGCCGGACGTCATCCGGCGCGACGGCGACGACCCCTACCTGGTGGTCGCCGCCGACAAGGGCACGGCGACTTTCTCCGATATCGCCAACGGGGTCTCGGCCGATTACGACTTCTGGCTCGACGACGCTTTCGCCTCCGGTGGCTCGGCGGGTTACGACCACAAGGTCATGGCCATTACCGCCCGCGGTGCCTGGGAGTCGGTCAAGCGCCACTTCCGCGAGATCGGCAAGGACATCCAGTCCGAGGCCTTCACGGTGGTCGGGGTCGGCGACATGTCGGGCGACGTGTTCGGCAACGGCATGTTGCTGTCCCGGCGCATCAAGCTGATCGGCGCTTTCAACCATCTTCATATCTTCGTCGATCCCGACCCGGACCCAGATGAAAGTTGGGCCGAACGCAAACGCCTGTTCGAGCTTCCGCGCTCGACCTGGAACGACTACGACGAAAGCCTGATCTCCAAGGGCGGTGGCATCTTCGATCGCAAAGCAAAGTCGATTCGGGTCTCGCCGGAAATGAAGAAAATGTTCGATTTGAGAGAGGATCGGATCACCCCACATCGGCTTGTCTCCGCCATGCTCGGGGCCGAGGTGGAGCTGCTCTGGTTCGCTGGCATCGGCACCTACGTCAAGGCGCGCGACGAAAGCCACCAGGACGCCGGCGATCGCGCCAACGACGCGCTACGTTTGGACGCCACCGAGCTGCACTGCCAGGTGATAGGCGAGGGCGCGAACCTCGGCATGACCCAACGCGCGCGCATCGAATATGCTCAAACGGGCGGCCGGCTGAATACCGATTCCATCGACAACTCCGCCGGCGTCGATTGCTCGGATCACGAGGTCAACATCAAGATTCTCTTGGGTGAGGTGGAAGCCGCCGGCGACATGACCCGAAAGCAGCGTGACGAACTCTTGGTGCGGATGACCGACGAGGTCGCCGAACTGGTGCTGCGCGACAATTATCTGCAAACCCAATCGATCACGGTGTCGAGCACGCTGGGCCCCCATCTTTTGGACCGCATGGCGCGTTACATGCGCGCGTTGGAGAAGGCCGAAAAACTGGACCGCGCCATCGAATACCTGCCCGACGACGAGGAAGTCGCCGAGCGCTTCGCCAAGGGCCTGGGCATGACCCGGCCCGAGCTTGCGGTGCTCATGTCCTACGCCAAGATCACGATCTACGACGAGATTCTGATATCGGATTTGCCGGACGATCCCTATATGCACCGCGAACTGATGCGCTATTTTCCGCAGCCCCTGCGCGCGGCCTTCGCCGGGCAGATCGCCCAACACCGCTTGCATCGCGAGATTATCGCCACCGTGGTGACCAACGAGGTGATCAACCGGGTCGGCATGACTTTCATTCACGAGGTCAAAGAAAATACCGGTATGTCCTCCGCGGATGTCGTGCGCGCCTACACCATCGGCCGCGAGATCTTCGCCATGGACGAGCTCTTCGACGAAATCGAGACGCTCGACAATATCGCTCCGGTGCCGCTGCAGTCGGCCATGCTGATCGAGTGCGGCCGGTTGATCGAACGCGGCACCGCCTGGTTCCTGCGCCAGGGGCCGCATCCGCTCGATATCAGCGCTCAGGTCGAGCGCTACGGCGGTCACGTAGCGCGTCTGAGCGATGCCCTCGAAGGCCTGCTTGCCGAGGGCGATCGCAAGCTTCTGGCCGAACAGGCCGCCGCCTTCCGCGAGCAAGGCGCGCCCGAGGAGTTGGCCCGGTGCGTGGGGCGACTGTCGTTCTTGGTGCCGGCCTGTGACATCGTGCGTATCGCTCAGGCGGCCGATCTGGAAGTGCTGGAAGTCGGCCGCGCGTACTTCGCGATCGGCGCGCGCTTTGGATTCGATTGGCTGCGCCGCGCCGCCGGCCATCTGCCCAGCGACAGCGCCTGGGACAAGCTCGCGGTCACCGCCATTGTCGACGATCTCTACGGCAACCAGAGCGAACTGACCACGCGGGTCGTCGGCGGATTGACCGACTTGAGCGCCGGCGACGGCGCGATCGAGAATTGGGCCGAAGGGCGCCGGCCTCTGGTCGTGCGCAGCGAGCATCTGCTGGCCGAGCTCCAAGCAAGTGCCAACACCGACCTCGCCATGCTGGCGGTCGCTAACCGGCAGTTAAGATCGATGGTGAGCGATTAGAGCGGCCGGCTCGGTGACATTTAGCGACCGTTCAGCCGGGGCGCATGGGATTCCTGAATCAACGCCGGCGGCGCGGCACTATCCTGGCTGATCAGGGGCGTCAATTCCTGCAGTAGTTTGCGCAGGAAGGCGCGCGCGAAGTCGTCGTAGTCGTTTGCTATCTCGACGAAAGCGCCCGGGCCTTGGATTATTTTTTCGCGAAAGTATGCTTCCAGGTCGTAGGATTCAGCGCCGGTGTAGGTGAGGATCGGCAAACCGTTGATCACGATCCCCAGGGCGTTTGCTTTTTGTCGAGGGATCGATGGCGGTACGCCGATATTGTTGCGGCCGTCGCCCGAGATATCGATTTTCATCTGGTGGCCCTCAAACGCATTTTCGGCGATCGACCGAACGCCAAATTCAAGCGCCTCGCCGATCCCGGTGAAGACGCGTTGCGGATTGCGTTCCGCCTTTTCCACCTTGGTGGCAAATGCCGAGACACTGGCCGGATCCGTCAACAGGCGCCACGGAATCGTGTATCGCTCGTCGACCACCGAACTCCATTGGAAGAGTGATACGGCGACACCGTTTTGCTGTCCGATAAGGGTGACGATTTCGGGTGTTCGAAAGGCACTCGCAATACCTGTCATCAAAAGATCGTATTCGAAGCCGTCG
>SMVA01418038.1_pt1 | contig 10588 bp, 12 predicted proteins | sample 2456451 | NCBI WGS metagenome assembly SMVA01 (sample SAMN11095933, study PRJNA526329) | marine sediment metagenome | biome: Marine sediment; feature: Surficial sediment; material: Deep marine sediment; isolation source: Hadal surficial sediment | place: Pacific Ocean | collected 2014-05 | depth...
AAGGTCGTCAGGCACGGACGGTATGTCACTTTCCAACTGGCGGAGGTTGCGGTGCCGAGGAAACTGTTCCGGAAAATCCTGAGCCTGATTGAAGATCTACGACCAAGACCCGCTCCGGCATAGGCCGGGAAAACGACGGAGAGGAGAAAGCGACAGGAGAGGTGTGTCTGAATGGCGGAAAATCTCGGCAAATAGCCTTTCAAACGAGGGCCGATCTCCAAAATCAGGTCATCCGATGGCTGCGAAGCGGATGCCGTTCCCTTGGCGGTGGGCCAGTGGTATGATTTCCACGGATATGGATGTCATCTGGGCAATGTCGGATAAATCTCTTATATGGCATGCTGGTTAGGTTTAGAGTCCATGTGCGACGCGTCTTGAGCGGGCATATAGTTGTATGTAAAGGCTCTAGCTCTGGGTCTTCAACTTGGGAGGAAAAACCAATGGATTCCGTTAAATATCGTGTGACGCATCTGCCTTTTGTTGTTCTGTCAGCCATCCTTGGCATCTTCATCGCAACCGGCACTGCCGTGGCGGAAGAATTTCCCAGTAAACCCATCACGATCATTGTTCCCTATTCCGCCGGGTCGAACATGACCAAATATTCCCGCGCGGCGGTTATCTCCTTGTCGAAATCACTGGGGGTGCCCGTGGTGGTGAAAAATGTTCCCGGCGCCAACGGATGGAATACGGTCTATCAGGCCAAACCCGACGGTTACACTTTGGGTGTCGGCGACCCGACGGGGCAAATTGGTATCTCCATGGTGCAGAAGCTTCCTTACGAGATTTCCAAATTTACATGGCTTGGCCAATTTGCTTCCGGAAACCAATTGCTGGTGGCCGGGAATAAATCGGGCTTTAAGTCTCTTCAGGATTTGAAAAATGCAAAGAAACCGGTGCGATGCGGAACCTTCGGCGGGCTGTCGGCCGGGGCCGTCCAGTGTGCCCTGCTCGGCGATAAAATTGGCTTCCCCGTCAAGTTCGTGAACACCAAGGGCCCACGAGAGGTGCCTCTGGCGACGTTGCGCGGTGATGTCGATATCGGCTCGGTGGGTGTGAACCTGTGGCTCGGCCATATCAAGAAAGGCGATGTCACGCCGATCGTAGTGTGGTCCGCTGAGCGCGACAAACGGGTTCCCAACGTGGACTCGCTGTCGGACATCGGCCTTGCCGACCTTAGCAACCTGACGGTGTACCGGGCGGTGTTTACCACACCCGGCGTCCCTCAGGACCGCAAGGATATCCTCATGAAAGCCCTTAATGAGAGCCAGAAGGGACCAAGTTGGACGGCATTTATTACCAAGGGCAATCTGGATAATAACTACGTGTTCGACAACAACTACGCGGTGATCCTGCAAAAGGCCTACGATTCCGTGAATTCCCGCCGGGCGCTGATAGAGGAGGCTTTCAAATAATCGAGGGCAGCCACATTAGGAGTTAAGCATCTGTCCGCATTTGGTTGGCGAGGACGCATTGGGGTCATCAGCCCCACAGTCCTTGAGGTGATCTCTTACGACTTCCATGGGTTTGCTCCCCCAGGCGTCGCCCTGGTGGGAGTGACCTGCCACATGGAGGGTTGGGCGGAGGATCAGTACGCGCGCGCCTTGGAGCTGTTGGAACCATCGGCCAAATACCTGGGCGAGCGAAAGGTGGATTTCCTTTTGCATGTGGCAACCCCGCCGGTGGTCAGCCGGGGCGTAGGGTTCGATTTGGAACTCATTGAACGCCTGGAGTCGATAGCCAAATGCCCGGCGACCACCAGTGCCCGGGCCATTATCAATGCCTTGCAGCATTTCTCGGCCAGGCGGATCGTCATGGTGACGGCGTTCAACGAGTTGCTTATCGAGCAATTGACGGCGTTTTTCGCCGGTAACGGGATAGAGGTGCTCTACGTGGCCAGAATGGCTGGCACATTTACCTTTCTTCATAACATCTCCGCGGACAGTATCCGACATGGGGCGTTGGACGCCATGTCCGAAGCCCCAGACGCCGAAGCGGTGTTGATTCCAGGGGGGCAAATTCCCGCGGCACCATTGGTCGCCTCCCTGGAAGCAGAGCTTGGCGTTCCAGTAATCGCGCAAAATCATTCCGATTTTTGGACTCCCTTGCGGACTCTGGGGATAAATGATGTGGCGGCTGGCCACGGTATGCTGCTGGACAGCCTCCGCGAAATGAACCATTGAGCAACTAGTGGATTGACTCCAACGTTTGGTTCCCTCTTTTCGCGGCGGCGATGATGCCGTCGGGGTTTGCTTTCCACGTGAAGGGCGCGGGGTTCTGGTTGTGCTCGGCGACGAATCTGTTGATGGCGGCCTGGAGGTCGGCGAGGGAGTGGAACACGCCATGCTTGAGCCGTCGCCGGGTGAGCGTGGCGAAAAACCCCTCGACGGCGTTGAGCCATGACGATGAGGTGGGCGTGAAGTGGAAGGTCCAGTTTGGGTGCCGCGCCAGCCAGGCGCGGACCTTGGGATGCTTGTGGGTGGCGTAGTTGTCGACGATGGCGTGGACCTCGCGGCCGGACGGGAGGGCGCGGTTGACCTCGTTGAGAAAACGGATGAACTCCTCGTGCCGGTGGCGCTGCATATTGCGTCCGATAACCGTGCCGTCGAGGACGTTGAGCGCCGCGAACAGCGTCGTCGTTCCGTGACGCTTGTAGTCGTGGGTCATCGTTGCGCGGCGTCCCCGCTTCATCGGCAACCCGGGCTGGGTGCGATCGAGCGCCTGGATCTGGCTTTTCTCGTCGATCGAGAGCACGATCGCGTGGTCGGGCGGGTCGACGTAGAGGCCGATCACGTCCCTGACCTTTTCGGCGAAGGCCGGATCACGCGACAGCTTGAACTGCCGGAAGCGGTGTGGGACGAGGCCGTGAGCGGCCCAGATCTTCTGCACCGTGGAGACGGCGAGCCCGACCGCCTCGGCCATCGCCCGGCCGGTCCAGTGAGTGGCCTCATGCGGCGGCGGCTCGAGCGTAAACGCCACGACCCGCTCGACGGTCTCCCGCTCGACGGGCGCCTTTCCCGGCGGCCGGGTCTTGTCGCGCAGCAGGCCATCGACGCCTTCCACCATGAAGCGCTCCTGCCAGCGCCAAACGCAGGTCTTGGACTTGCCGGTCTCGCGCATGATGGCGTTGGCGCCGAGCCCGTCGGCGGTCAACAGCACGATGCGGGCGCGCCAGACATGCTTCTGGGGCGCGGTTCGGTTCCGGACGGTCGCTTCGAGCCGCTGACGATCCGACGGACTGACGGTAATGGAGATTCCTGTGCGCATGCCGGAGACTCGCACAGACGCGTCGAACTGGGAATCCCCATTGGGACTCTTCAGTTTCGGTCAATCCACTAGTGGATAGGCTCTAACAGATGGATTTTTTCGGTGAACCGCTCATGCTCGGGCTGGCGCAATTGCTCCAGCCCTCCGTGCTTCTTTACATATTAGCGGGCACCCTGGTGGGGCTGGTTTTCGGGGTCATACCGGGCCTGCAATCGGTAACCGCTTTATCCATTTTTCTGCCCATCACCTATTGGTGGGATCCCGTGCTGTCCATGTACTTTTTCGCTGGCATCATCGGATCGGCGGCCAATGGCGGCGCCATTACCTCCATTTTGCTCAATATGCCGGGGACCGCGCAAAACGCGGCGACCATGCTCGAGGGATTTCCCCTTACACTGCAGGGAAAAGCGGTGTTCGCTCTCAATGTCTCAGCCTGCGCCTCGGGCCTGGGCGCCGTGTTTGGCGTCGTGGTGCTGATCATATTCCTTCCCTTGTTCGTGCCGGTGTTGCTGAGCTTCGGGCCGGCGGAGATTTTTTGGATCGGCGTCTTCGGACTGGTCACACTGGTTTTGGCCATTTCATCCAACGTAGCCAAGGGTCTAGTCGCCGTCGGAATGGGTTTGATGTTTTCGACGGTCGGTTTGGGCGGGCCGAATATGCCGGTGCCGCGCTTTACCTTCGGCAGCGTCTATTTGCTTGATGGGCTGAACTTAGTCGTCGTCGTGATCGGGTTGTTGGTGGTCAGCGAGGCCTTCATGAACCTTGTCCAGACCACTTCGCCGGGTTGGGGCCGCGCGACTGGAAAAGGGTCCGGTGGGCTGGTGCCTCTGGAAGGCACATGGCGAAAGCAGATGGAGGAGGGACTGCGCGCGCCATTCCGGCATATTTGGGTTTTTATACGCAGTTCCGCCATTGGCACCTTTGTCGGGGCGCTTCCGGGGGTCGGCGGTACCGTCGCCCAATTCATGTCGTACAACGCCGCCGTCGCGTCATCCAGGCATCCGGAGAAATTCGGCAAGGGCTCTGTCGAAGGGTTGGTGGCTACCGAAGCGGCGACCAACGCCAAGGACGGTGGAGCGTTGTTTCCCACCTTATTGTTTGGCATACCGGGCAGCGCCGACATGGCCCTGGTGCTGGCGGCCTGGCAACTGCACGGCCTTCAGCCTGGGCCGTTGTTTCTGGAAACCAACGCGGACCTAGCCTGGGCGTTGATCCTGGGTCTGTTGCTTTCAAACATAATCAATTCCATCATTACGGTGTTATTCAGTCCCGTGCTTTCGCGCGTCCCCGGCATAGATATTCGATACGTGGCCCCCATCGTCTTGGTAACTTCCATGGTTGCCGTTTATGCCATTCGAAGTAATTTTTGGGACATCGTGATGGTCATTGCCTTTGGTTTATTCGGTTTTTTTCAAAAGAGATTCGGGTTTCCCATCATCGGCACGGTGATTGGTTTTGTTCTGGGGGGGGTCATCGAATTCAACTTTTATTTTGCATTGCAAAGCAGCCTGGGAACCTTTGCAGTCTTCGTCGGCAGCACCATCTCCATCGTCCTCATGCTGCTGACAATGGCTTCCGCCTTATGGTGTTTCTACAAGATTTCCAGGAGACCCGTAAATTCGGTATTGGATCAGGCGTCCAGTGATGGATGATTCTCAAATAACGACGAGAAACTGGCAAGCTGTGCTGTTTGGGGTTTTACAGCTCTTTGTTTTGGCGGGACTGCTGATGATGACGCTGCAACCAGATTTCAAGGGTGGTAATATGATTGTCGTCATCCTTGCGGGTACAATGCTGCTTCAGGTTGCCGCTTTGATCAGTGACATCGTTATTGTTAAACAGCCAGATTCGCAACCGCCTTCGCCCCCAGCACCCAATAATGCAAAGGCCTCATCGAAGGGCTTCGCGTTCCTTCGCATCGTGCTAATGGTGATGCTGCTGTTGATTATTTGTTATTTCATGGGGGTCTATGCCGGGTTCGTTTCTTTCCTTTTCGCCTATTGGTGGCGAGTGGCCCGATTTTCCCCCTTCTTCTCTATAATTCTGGCCCTATTGGTTGGCTTGGCCCTGCCGGTCGTCTTCGGGTCGCTCGTATACATAACCATGTGGCCGGGGATAATTCCCGAGTTGATTCCGGGATATTTGGGAGGTGCTATCTCGCCGCCTTTTTAGGAAATCGCGGGTATTGAGGCACTAATACCAACGGTTGTTATTATTGACTCATAGGACCGGCATTCCTTTGGGTTTTGGCTAGGCGCGATTGGCGAGGTGGTACCGGTACCGCGAGCCGATCGAAACGACGTCCAAAACCCAAGGGAATCCGGCCTGCGGTGGAAGAAAATCGCTCACCGGACAGCATTGCTCCGCTTGCACGATGCCCCGCATCGCACTTTGCGAAGCGCCTAGCCGGTGAACGATTTTCTTCCATCATATGGGTCAATAATAACAACCGTTGGTATCATACCCAGGAACGTTGATCCCAAGAATTATCTCAGGCGGGAAAGGATATATTTGACGTATTCGGTCAGGAGAAGCCTGAACGTTGCGCCGTCACGCTTCCATGCCTTGAGATTATAATGGTCCGGCTGGACCGGGACCGGCACGATTTCGACCCCTGGCAGCGCCCGGCTCATCTCACGCAGGCTGCGTGGCATGTGGTAGGCGCTGGTGACGACGATCAGCGAGCGAAAGCCACGGGCCCTGGCCCAGTCGCGGGCCTCCATGGCGTTGCCGCGGGTATCGCGGGCGACACGGCCGATATCGATGCAACAATTGAACAGGCCGACCCTCGCCGGAAAGGCATTGCGCAGCATTTGCGCGCTGGTTGCCGGATCGACGCCGGAAATCAGAAGGCGGGTCGCCGAATCATCGCTGAGCAATTCTATAGCCGTGGCGATCCGGCCGGTGTCGCCGGTCAGCGCGACAATGCCGTCGGCCTGCGGCGATGGTGGCGGTTCGGCCGTCGCGACCTGATCGGCGAAGACGACGAACCCGCCGATGAAGGCTGAGGTTACGATGACGAAAACCAGCAGCACGGCCGACCAGGCAAGGCGCGGCATGGACAGGGCATTGCGGCGCGCGGTGCGGGTCAAAACCTACTTCCTTTGGTATAAGTCGGGCGCATGTCAATCGAGTTCCCGCAAGGTGCGGCGCACCGTCAGCCGTGCCGTGGCGGCGATGATCACGGCGATCAGCACGATCGTCAGGACCGTTCCGACATAGCCCGGTAGCCCGATGGTGACGCCGCCGATCAGGCTGCGCAATTGCGCCTCTTCGGGCGTCGGTCCCTGAAGGCGGCCAAAGATGCCAATCAGGGCGAACAGACCCATCGCCGCCAGGCCGCCGATACCGGCGCCTTTCAGCCCGAGGATCAGAAAGTGACGCTGGAATTCGCCGGCGACATAACTGTCTTCGGCGCCGACAAAGTGCAGGACCTCAATGACATCGCGGTTGCCGGCCATGGCGCTGCGGGTGGCGAAGACGACGCACAAGGCGGTGGCGGCCAAGACCAGCGCGAGAATGAAAACGCCGCCAAGGGTCGTGACACGGGCCATCGACGACAACCGCTCCAGCCAAAGGCCGTGATCGTCAAGGCTGGCGCCAGGCACTTCCTCGCGCAGCCGCTGCGCCAGTGCGTCAAGATCGACCCCGGCGGTGACGGAAACGGCGATCAGGCGGGGAATAGGCAATTCGCTGCGGTCAAAATCGCTGCCGAGCCAAGGCTCCAGAAGCCGCGCCGCGTCATCGGCGCTGAGCGCGGTAGCGGACCGGACACCGGGTGTTTGCACGGCGATATCGACGGCGCGCGCCACCGCTTCATCGATCGGGCTGGTATCGGACGGACGGATCTGGATCGTCACCTCATCGGCAATCTGGCGCTGCCAATTGTCGGCGCGTTCACCGACAAGTGTCACGGCGGCAACGGTGAGGCAGGCGAGAAAGCTCATGATGGCGACAAGCGCCAGAAGAGCGCGGCGCGCCACCGATTGCGGAGGAACGATGGGATTGGAACCGTGCACCGCCGAATGCGGATCGGCGCCGGATCCGGGCCGGCGACGCAACTGGCGGGCGGCATCGGCGGCCCGGGAGAGATGGCTGCGCGCGCCATGGGCAGCGCGAACCCGGCGCTTGCGCCGGCGCGGCGTTGTCTGATCCGGCGTGGGGGTGTCACTCATAAATGTCCACGCGGCCATGATTGAGAACGAGGCGGCGGGCATCATGCTGGTCCATGAGGCCCAGATCATGGGTGGCGATAACCACCGAGGTGCCAAGGCGATTGAGCTCGATGAAAAGCCGCAGGAGGCGCCGCGCCAGCGGCGGATCGACATTGCCGGTCGGTTCGTCGGCGAGGAGGATTTCCGGCTTTGTGATCAGCGCGCGAGCGATCGCCGCGCGTTGCTTCTCGCCGCCGGAAAGAACCGGGGGATGCACCCACATCTTGTCGCCGAGGCCAACCCATTCCATCAGTTCGCTGACATCGCGGCCATACTCGCTCTCGCTGGCGCCCAGGACGCGCAAGGGAAGGGCGACGTTCTCAAACGTCGTCAGGTGATCGAGCAGGCGGAAGTCCTGAAAGACAATGCCGATCCGGCGGCGCAGAAGCGGCACGGAATCGCGCGTCAATGTGGCGGCGTCCTGGTCAAAGATGTGGACCAGGCCGCGGGTCGGGCGCAGCGACAAAAACAGCAGGCGCAGGAGGGACGTCTTGCCGGCGCCGGAGGGGCCGGTGACATATTGAAACGACCCGGGCGCGATGCGGAAAGAAACATCGCGCAGGACTTCCGGTCCAAGCCCGTATCGCAAACCGACATTTTCGAAACGAATCACGGTGGCGGCCTCTCTGACGCCTTTTGCCACGGCTGCCGGGCAAGGTTAAGGCGGTATTAACCATAAGCGCCGAAGAAATGGCATGCTTCATCGCCAGCCGGTCGCCTGACAAGTATGGGCCGGCCACCAGACAAGGACCCCGGCATGACGGACAACCAACCCACTTCGGCGCTTGTCTCCGATCTCGTCATTCTCAAATGTCCCGCCTGCGGCGCGGCCGAACCGATCGAAGCCGCTATCATGGCGGAAGGAACGCAGATTGTCGTATGCCGGCGCTGCGGCGAGACCTGGCCTGCCAGAAGCGTCGAAAATGTGGCCGCCGGCCCGATCGAGAATGCCGAGCAGGCCGGCCGGTCGCTTGTGTGGTCCGATGCGAAGCTGATAGATGCGGTCAGGCGGCCACTGACGAGCTATGACAATGGCAGCCAGGATGCCTGGGCGGAGCGCATTGCCGCCGACAGGACGCCGGCGCGCTCGCCAGCGGCACGCCCCTTCATCAGCGCCGTTGCGGGTCTGGCCTCGATTGCCTTTTTTTTCGCATTTCTTGGTGGCCGCGAGAACGCGGTGGCAGCGATTCCGGACCTTGCCGGGTTTTATGAAGTGATCGGTCTGCCGGTCAATCTGCAAGGTCTTGCCATCGACGATCTCACCGCTATACGCCGAAAGAGCGGTGGCGGCGCCGGGCTGATCGTTGCCGGTGTGGTGGTCAATCTGAAGGTCAGCAATCAGCCGGTCCCCGGTCTCATCGTGGAATTGCGCGACAGCGCGCAGCATCCGATCCGCGCCATTGCGATTGCGCCGCCGGTGGCCCATCTTGCCGGTCTGGACGCCAAGGCATTCCGCATTGTCATCGATGATGTGCCCAAAACCGCTGTTGGCGTTGCCGTGCGGTTTGCTCCATCCGATCGTTTGCGGGGATCGGTATCCGGTCCGGCTGCCGTGGTAAAACCGCCGAAAGAGTGAAGGTCTTCATGGCCAGCGTTGAGAAGCTGTATAGCGAAGAGGCGATTGCCGAACGGGTTGCCGCGATCGCTGCGGAGATTGCCGCCAGCAAGCCCGATAACCTGCTCGTCATCGTCGTTCTGAAGGGCGGTTTCGTCTTTGCCGCCGATCTTGTGCGCGAATTGTCGCGTCTGGATGTGCGCCTTGAAGTGGAGTTCATTTCGCTTTCCAGCTACGGCAAGGGGCTGACATCGTCCGGCGAGGTGCGGGTGCTGCGCGATATCGGCTGCGAGGTCACGGCGCGCGATGTGCTGATCGTCGATGATGTCCTGGATTCCGGCCTGACGGTGAAATTCGCCCGCGATCTGATGATAAGCCGCAATGCCCGGCGGGTGACCATCGCCGCCATGATCGACAAGCCGGAAGGCCGAAAAACAAAAATTCACGCTGATTACGTTGGGTTTACCTGTCCGGACTATTTTGTCGTCGGGTATGGCATGGATGCAGGTCATGCCTATCGGGAACTGCCGTTTGTCGGCGTCTATCGCGCGCAGAACGGCAAGGATGGGAAAAGAGGCCGGTAATGCGTATTCTCCTGACCGAGGACGACGAGGCCGTTCGCGCCTTTGTCGCGCGGGCGCTCGAACTCGATGGGCACAATGTCGATACCGCCTGCGACGGCGTGGAAGCCCTGGAGACTCTGGTATTGAATGATGGCGACTACGATCTTCTCGTCAGCGACGTGAAGATGCCGATGATGGACGGCATCGCGCTAGCGCACAACGCCGCCGATCGCTGGCCTGGGATGCGCATTTTGCTGATGACCGGCTTTGCCGACCAGCGCGAGCGGGCCGAAGACCTGTCGAAAATCATCCGCGATGTCGTCACCAAGCCCTTCACCCTGAAAGAGATTCGCGCCGCGGTGAGCGGCGCCGCCCCGGACAAGGACGCGGCCTGATCCATAGCGCGGATTTCGCTGCTTCTGTGCTTTCATCCTCCTTTAATTCCCCATCTCGCCCAAATAGCGGGGTGGGAGAGGGTGACCCGCCAACCTGCTCTCAAAGGGCCGGGAGAGGGGTTTGGTCGCATCAAAAGCGCTGCACCCCCTCAAACCCGGCCGCGCAGATCGAGAATTTTGTTGCTGACATCAACGGCAAGGGGTCGGTTCTCATTCCCGCGGTTCATATCCGCATCGATGGCGAGGAGCGTGTCAATTCCCTGTTGTCGACGCGCACCGATGACGAAGTTTTTTCCTGTCTCAACGCCGTCCAGGGCCAGTTCGTGGATCGAACCGCCGAGTGGCATCTGAAAAAGGAGCGCGAAGGGCTTTTGGAGGAAAAGATTCGCGACCGGGAAGTCATCGAGGAAAAGAGCCAGCGGCTGGAAAACCTGGCGACCCGATTGGCGAAATAGCTTTCGCCCGCAGGTCTACCAGAGCATCTTCTCAGACACCGGGGGCGAACACAGGGCGCACGCCCGCAAGAATTTGACGATTTTCCTGTCCGATATCGTTCAGTTCACCGATCTCAGCGACATTCTGGAGCCGGAACGTCTG
>SMVA01279058.1_pt1 | contig 10586 bp, 12 predicted proteins | sample 2456451 | NCBI WGS metagenome assembly SMVA01 (sample SAMN11095933, study PRJNA526329) | marine sediment metagenome | biome: Marine sediment; feature: Surficial sediment; material: Deep marine sediment; isolation source: Hadal surficial sediment | place: Pacific Ocean | collected 2014-05 | depth...
CGCCCATGTGTTAGCACTCGGTTGCCAATGTGAATTTGGAGATTACCCGTTGAATCAGGTCGGGTCATTGAGAACTCGGTTAATGGCGCTAATTCCTCGGTTTTTGACGAATAGCCTGTAATCGCAGACAGTTTCGGCAAAACCCGAGCACAAACACCCGTTTATCGAAAAGCTACTGAAAAACTGCCGCTTTCTGCCTAGGATTGCAACCACGGCTAAATTCAGTCATGCAGAAACAGGGAGCAAGCGATGAAGAACCATCTCTACGATTTTCTTTACTTACCGGTAACTCAGGCGGTTGATAGGTTTACGCCGGGCAAGAAAACTCTGCTGTGCTTGTTACAAAGCATCGTGATTATTGGTCTGGTCGGGTTCCACCTGGCAATGACACAGAATTTTATTTAAAGGGCTTATTCTCCTCGCAGTGCCAGGGTAATAGGTAACCGAGCAGCACGCAGGGCAGGAAACAAACCACCGAAAAACCCAAGTGCAAGTGCCCACAGGATACCATTGCGAATAAGCTCCGGTGTCACTGCAAAATCGAAAGCAATCTGGGAAAATGATCCCTGGTTTAATGTCGATACGGTGTAACCGTTAAACCCAAGGTAGGCAATGGCGGCACCAAGCAAGCCACCGAAAATTGCCAGCACTATTGACTCAATCATCACTGAGATAACCACTGGTGCAGCGCCAAAGCCAAGCGCCCGCAGTGTGGCGATTTCGACGGTACGACTACTGACAGCTGCGTACATGGTATTAAGCGCGGCAAACACGGCCCCGATGGCCATAATGACGGCAACGGCGTAACCAAAGGTTTCAATAACAGTAGTCAGGCCTTCGGATTGGTTTCTGAAGTACTCTTCTTCACTGGTTAGGGACAAATTAAGCTGTGGATTTTCCTCAAACTCGGCAGCCAGGGCATCTATCATCGAAGCATCAGTGAGCTTCACCCGCATGGAGCTCACCCGTCCTAGCATCCTGAATGCGGACTGAGCTGTGGCCATGTCCGTCCAGATCTCAGATTCATAAGCTGAGCCCTCGGCCTCGAAAAGTCCTACTATCGTCCATTTGGACTGACGCAATTCAACATCGGCGCCAAGGTCGATACCCTGGAATTCCCGATTAGCTCCACGGCCGGCAATTATCTCGTTTCTGCCGGGTTCGAAATTTCGGCCTTCGACGATAGTGACTTCTGGGCGAATAGCGAAGGCATCGGGTTCAACGCCTCTGATGATTAGATTTGCTGGTGACTGATTAGACCGCTTGGGAATATCCACAACCAGGTACAACTCACCACTGGCGAGTTCGATTCCTTCAAGACTTCGTATATATTCCATACTTCTTGTATCGATGGAGCTGGAAAGTTCGCCGGTGGAAGAAGTGCCGCGTAATATTATTGCTCTGTCTGGCGAGCCACCGCGTTGCAGTGTGGCGGTAAAACCGGCTGCCATAGCGAGAATCGCCACGAGAACACCCACTACGCCGGCGATACCCACCACGATTACCGATGAACTGCCAAGGCGGGAAGGCATGTTCTTGAGGTTCATCAGAGTGATTTGGTATATTTGATTAATCATCACTCACCTTCGCAGCGCATCGGCGATCTGCAATCGTCTGGCTGTTAAGGCAGGGATAATTCCAACCACAAAACCTAGAAGCACCGCAATGATCAGACCAGAGACTATGGTCTGGCCTGAAAGTTGAAACGGCGAGATAAACGACTCAACCTGGGGTCTGATTGTATCGATCATGAGTATGGCCAGGCCAATACCCAGGGCGCCGCCGACAACGCACATCACGATGGACTCCGCCAGTACCAGTAATGAGACTGTTGCGTCGCTAAACCCAAAGGTTTTCAATACAGCAAGCTCGGGAATACGTTCCCTCAGTGCCTGGGTCATGGTATTTCCGGTCAATAGCAGAATAGTGAAAAACACGGCGCTGAGTATGCCGTTCATCATCAGGCCAATATCACCCACCTGTTGAGCAAACTGACGGGTAAACTCCGCCTCAGTGGCAGAGCGGGTCGGATTAGTCGAGTTTTCAAACAAGCTATCGATTTGAGCGGCTATCTGTGGCGCGTCATCAGGATTAGTCACCCTGACAGTGAACCAGCCAACACTGCCCTCGGCTTGTTCTATTCGTGCTTCATCAAAATAAGCATAATTAAACAGAAAGGGTTGAAACATCGAGGTTTCATTTTCGCCTAGGCTGAAGGTGCCTACCAAATCAAACTCCCACAACGGACTGCCATTTTCCAATAACCATATGTCCCCTTCGATAGGAATTTTGTCGCCTACCTGCCAGCCGTATTGCTCCGCCATATCTACAGGTACTACGGCACCGGTGCGGGTATTGGCAAAGGCTTGCAGATGCTCTTCACTGATCTGGTATTCAGTGTAAATAGCAAAATACTCAAGCGGTTCGACTGGGAACTTAGGAAAGAAATTATTCAACCCCTGGTAGCTACCACCAAACCAGGTTTGATGCGTTATGGCGGCAACACCTTCTATTCGACTGATTTCATTCATGTGGTTAACGGGCAATAGATCAATAATCGAATATTTGGGCGACACATTCAGTCGGTCTACACCGGCCAAACTAATATCACCTTCGAAGGCACCGGTCACCGTGCGCAGTAAGGTAAAAAGCAGGAAGGCAATGAGTATCGAAAACACAGTTAGAAACGTGCGCACTTTGCGGCGGAACAAGTTTGACCAAATAAGGAATAATTTATTCATGTCACCTGTTCCGTCAGGCGACCCTTTTCGAGCTGTAATACATGTCGGGCATGTTGGGCTGCTTTCGGATCATGGGTCACTATAATAATAGTCTTGCCATGTTCCTTGTTAAGAATTCCGAGCAGATCCAGAATTTCATCAGCTGTGTCGCGATCAAGATCCCCTGTGGGCTCGTCACAGACCAATAAAGTCGGATCAGCAACGATGGCCCGAGCAATAGCTACCCGTTGCTGTTGCCCACCGGAAAGTTCTCCTGGTTTGTGCTTGGCGCGATCAGTCAGATTGACAATTTGCAGAGCAATTTCGGTGTTTCGCTTACGTTGTGCACTGGACAATTTAGTCAGTAGTAATGGCAGTTCGACATTGCGTTGAGCTGTCAACACAGGTAACAGATTATAAAACTGGAAAACAAAACCAATGTTTTCAGAACGCCATTTCGCCAATTTCCCGCTGCTGAGCTTGGACAGTTCTTGACCGCCGACGCACACAGTGCCGCTACTAGCCTGGTCGATTCCAGCTATGAGATTAAGCAGTGTTGTCTTGCCGCTGCCGGAAGGCCCCATAAATGCAATGAAATCACCCCGTTCGATTTCCAGATCGATTCCCTTGAGTACTTCGACTGATTCCCTGCCCTTGATATAACTTTTTTCTACATTACTGAGACTGACAATTGCCACTATTCTTCCTTATTGTTTCACGGACAAAAAACGAAACGTTTAAGTACAACTCTGGTTAATCAGTGATTCCCATGTTAATTCAGCACACTTACCGTGAGGCCATCTTCCAAGCTGGTCAGTATTTCATCGTTAAGGTTCGCAATCACCCGTTCACCGCTTTGTAAGCCGGAAACTATGAGTACCTGTTGACCGAGTTGCTCGCCAATAATAACCGAGCGGCGGTTGACCTGTTGGTCCGATACCACCCAAACAAAATATTCTTCATCCAAATTATTAACCGCTAGACTTGGCACCAGTACCCCCTCGAGTTGTTCAGCCACAGGTTGGCTAGCTACCACTTGCTCAAGGAAGGACACCTTTACCCCCATCTCCGGTAGCACTCGCTTGTCCAGCTCAATAAAGCCTACCCGAACCCGAACGGTTGCTTGATTGCGGTTGGCGGCGGGGATAATTGCAATCACTTCGGCTGGCATGTGGAAATCCGGATAGGCGTTCAAGGTTACGCTGACTGGCTGTTCTGGATAAACACGATTGATATAGGCTTCGTTCACATCCACCTCAATTTCCAGTGACTCCATGTCTACTATGGTGCAGATACCGGTGTTGGTAAAACTGCCCCCGGCTGCAATCGGCGAAATCATCTCACCCGGTTGTGCAGATTTGGCGATAACCACACCAGCAAAAGGGGCACGGATCTGCATGTCATCAAGCATTTGCTTTTGTATGGTTGTTGAGCGTTGTGCTACTTCCACATCGCGCCTGAATTTGTTCAGTCGTGCGTTCAAGGCTTCAACACTGAGTTCATTGCTGTCGAGGTCGGCCTGGCTTATCAGGTTTTCTTTAGCCAGATCTCGAGTGCGCTGCAGGTTGAGTTGCGCCTGACGAATCTGTACTTCAAGCTCGGCGATGGCGGCATTGGCCGCCACCACCCGGGACTCAGCGAGCGCATATTGAGCGCGGTTGATACTGTCATCAAGCACGGCCAGTAGTTGTCCCTCTTCCACCACCATCCCTTCTTCCACCAACACCTCAACGACCTTGCCGGTAACTTTGGAACTGACCGTAGCCTGACGTCGGGCAATGACGTAACCGGTTGCATCCAACACTATATTGTCATCGGATACCGCCGAAGGTGCCCGAGCCAGAATGGTTCTGACTTCAAGGGCCTGGATGCTGGCGGGAAACTCCAGGTACCACCCTACAAAACCCACCCCGCCCAAGATGGCAATAGCAAGGAACCATTTGACGGGTCGGTAGCTGTCGATTGCATCGGTACTACGATCAATCTTTAATTCGTCCAATAAAGCTTTCTTATCCAAGGTTTTCGGCCTTTAGCTTTCATAGTGTGGTTTTGTAAGTTTAACAGAGATTAGAAAGTAGGGGGCACTCTTAACTTAACAACCTAGAAAGTAGGGGACACTCATCCATCGCATCCTTCTTTGCTGCGCCACTTCAGTTGATTACGTTTATTGGGGCTGCAATGTTGGTAATCAGTGTGATATTGGGTGCTGTTACTTTGGACCAATGGATGTTAGGTCATGCTGTTACTGGTTTTACCACAGTAATAATATTGCTGCTGATGATTGGAAGTATGTTGATGGTCAGTTTAGGACTTATCGGTTTATATCTCTCGAAAATACACGATGAAATAAAAGGGCGTCCTGTCTACTTGATAAAGGAAGAATTTGGTATTACTCCAGATTCAGAAGAATAATGAATTAATCAGACGTTCCTAAGGCTTACCCTGACAACAACAGGCTGACTAAAGTTTACGCAATGCCGGCTCCGGCAACACCAACATAAACTGAATACAAAGACTGGCTTGCTGTCATAAACAAACGATTTCTTTTTGCGCCACCAAAACAGACGTTAGCGCATCTCTCGGGTAAGCGGATAACGCCGATAGTATCGCCGTCCGGTGCGATGATCTGAACTCCAGGCATGGCACCAGCCCAGATATTGCCATCAACATCGCAGCGAATTCCGTCGGCGGCAGATAGCGATCCGGGCTCATCCGGTCGTGTCAACTGCGTAAGGCGACGGCCATTGCGTAGGCTGGTGCGGTCAACATCCCACACTCGAATATCGCGACCACTACCGGTATCCGCTACGTAAAGACGGTCGTAATCGGGAGAGAAACAAAGTCCGTTAGGTGCGCCAATGTCATCGGTAACCATGCTTATCCGTCCATTATCGCCATCCACACGATAGACTGAAAAAGGTAATTCAGCATCGGCGCGGTTGCCTTCATAGTTACCGCGAATACCGTAGGGTGGGTCGGTGAACCAGATGCTTTTGTCCGGATGCACTACAACATCGTTTGGTGAATTGAGGGGTTTGCCATCATAACTGTCAGCTATGACCGTTATCTCACCGGAATATTCATAACGTACAACTCGCCTCCCCCCGTGTTCGCATGAAAGTTGACGTCCTTCATTATCAAAGGTATTCCCATTGCTGTTACCCGAGGGGCTACGAAAAACCGTTATTCGACCGTCTTCCTCAATCCATCTGAGTTGCTGATTATTGGGTATATCACTCCATACCAGGTAACGTCCGACGCCGTTCCAGGCTGGTCCTTCGGCCCAAAGCGTCCCGGTATAATGACGTTGTATGGGTGTGTTAAATAGGATGTAACGTTGGAAACGCTGGTCAAGTGCGATGAGGTCAGGGTCCGGATAGACCAGAGGGCTCGCTCCCGACCAGTCCCGTGGTTGATAGGGTGACAAAGCGGGTTGGGCTTGCCCGAAGCTCGGAAGTAGAGCGGATGCAATAGATGCGGCAAGAAAGGTTCGACGTTTCATATTGTTTTTTTACACCTTAGTAATTGGGGTCAAAACACAATTAACGGTAGCAAATATCAGACCCTTATAATTTTATTCTGATTTAGCCATTAAACAATGCCTTTAGTTTTGTGGCAATCAGAGAATGGTGTTTAATAGAGGGCAAAACCAGGCTTGATCCTGGGTGAAAAAGGGCCTGTCATCAATGACGGAATAATCTGATGAGATTGATGAACTTGAGCAGCGTCTGGTGATCCGGATCACTGGTCCCCATCGATTGAATGCAATAGCAGAAGTCAGTAATCAATTGGTTGAAAGGAGTATTGGAACATGAAATGGATTGAATTACTTAGGCGTAACTTTAAACAGCGCCCATTTTGGATGAACGCGCTGTTGCTGTTCTGCGCCTATATGACCTTTATCTATGTGCCTTGGGATATGCTATCCAAGCCAGTGAGCGAAGCACAGGAGGTATGGTTTGGAATCCTGCTAACTGGCTGGGTTGCCAAAATAACTGAACCGATTCATTTGCTTATTTACGCAGCTGGTACAGTGGGTTTCTGGAAAATGAAATCCTGGATGCACCCTTGGGCTTGCTTTTATGCAGTCCAAGTCGCTATTGGAATGTTCGTCTGGAGTTTTCTGGACTCCAGGGGACAAGGAGTCGTTAGCGGATTAGCAATCTCCCTGCCGTTTATTATTCTGGCGATTGCTTTGTGGCGGTCAAAACAACGTTTTATCCAGACTCATTAATTAGTCTGAAGGTAAAGATTCATCGCTTGGATTTCGTGTTACAAGTTCTGTTGCCTGATTTCGACCCATATCGCCTTATTGCTGATATTGAACCGGGTGTGTGGTGACGCGAATTCTTGATTCCATATAAGTGATCGTTTCACCGTCAATCGAGCTAAACCAATGTGGTGTACCAGGCTGAAGAACCAACACATCACCAGCACGCACCTGGCGAGCCAGGCCTCCATCAACGCCATTTTGTGTTCTGATCAGATCGTCACTGTTGGATTCTGCCAGGGGTAGTATCAGCAGGCCGCCTGTCACTAAAGTGCCACTTCCTTCCAGAATTCGGTATATCTCCAGGCTATAGGGATGGATCACAGCATATTGATCTACCGAGCTACTACGACGCCGCACAGAAACTCCCGGGGAAATGCTAATAGACCAGCCTCCGGCTGAAGCAGATGCGGCGGCGACCTGATCCAGTTGTTCCATAATGTCGGACCCAGATTTAAAGATAGCAGGAGGCGCACCTGAATCCTGAGCAACGGCAGTAACATGCAACGTCGATAGTGCATACAAAATTAATAAAGGGATTCTCACTTATTACCTCCTGATTACGGAACCTATTCTTTTTGGAGAGTAGCAGACTCTAATTGAATTATTACTTTTACCCAAGCACTTATTCACTTTCCAGTTTGCCATCAGCTCAATCACTTTCGAAGCACGGTGACATAGATTGACGCTGTATTCGTGTCATCTTTGGGTCGATATGATAAGGTTTTTAGCAAAATAACAAGCGGTTCGGTCCAGCTAACAGCTGACAAGGATATTCTTATGGTTACTCCTCAGCAGAAGAGTTGTTTAAATAAATACGCATTCTATTTCTCCGCATTTATTGGATTGTTGTTTTCAGCACTTTCGGTTTCGTTGCCAGTCAATGCGCAGACAGCAGACTCAGACTTTGTCCAGGTGGCAAGCGGATACTCCCTTGCGGCAAATCTCACCTATCTACGGGCGGGTGGAGAAGACCTTAAACTGGACGTTTATCGACCTAGAGGCACTACAGGACCAAACCCGACCCTGGTTTATTTTCACGGGGGAGGGTGGACCAATGGCACAAAGGAAGGTTCGGCTTTGTCCTTACTACCTTACCTCGAGATGGGCTGGACAGTAGTTAATGTGGAATATCGTCTGGCAGACGCAGCCCATGCACCAGCGGCCGTGGAGGATTGTCGTTGTGCGCTTCGTTGGGTCTATAGAAATGCAGAGCGATACGGTTTCGATCTCGATGCCATCGTTGTTTCTGGCAATTCAGCCGGTGGGCACCTTGCGCTCACCACTGGCATGCTAACGGAGTCCGCCGGATTGGATCACCAGTGCCCGGGAGATCGGCAACGAGCCTGGTCAACCGGAGTTACTTCTACCGCTGAGCTGAAGGTTGCTGCCATTATTAATTGGTACGGTATTACCGATGTGGTCGGTTTGATAGGGAATCCCGGTTCGTCCGGCTCATTCACTGAAGCCTGGCTAGGCAGTGCCAGTGACCGTCGCGATATAGCTCGGAGAGTTTCACCGATAAACTATGTTCGATCCGAGTTGCCAGCCATTTTGACAATCCATGGCGACAGCGATCCGATTGTGCCTTATTCACAAGGAGTACGTTTGCATCAAGCTCTACAAGAGGCAGGTGTTACCAATCAACTGTTGACCGTGGAAGGTGGTGGACACGGCGGATTCAGTACCACGCAGATGCAGGGAATATTCAGAACCATTCGTGAATTTCTTCAACAGCAAAATCTCTAGCCTTGATTGTTGAGTAATGCCTTATTGCTAATTCACACTCAATTAGTATTGCAGGAACGATTTTGGCAATTGCACTGCTGATTGTCCTGTCTTTCTGGATGTGGATTTATCCGCCAACTTGGCTCAAGTTCCCGCAGGCACCTGTCGGTTCTACTGACAGTTCTGAGAAATCCGATCAGCTTGTTGCTGATCGATTAGCAATCCTGCTATCGCCTGAAAGTCAAAGATCTGGAACCCTGAAACTTGAAGAAGAGACAATTGATGATGCCAAGTTGAATGCGCAATTCACCGTTTCATTCAGTGTATTGCAGGAAATCGGCTACCGGATATCAGATGAGCAAATTGTCGAAGCTGAAAATGAACTACTTGGGCTGGTTACCCAATTGAATGCACTTTCGGACGAAGAGAAACTCAAGTTCCTGAATTTTTTCGTTGAGTCAATGCGCAGCAGTGTAATAAATCCTGAGGCCATAGTAGCGTTTGAACGACTCTGGTCTATGTTAGAAAAGAGCACCGATGTCGGTTTAGCCGCATCCCAGATTCTTGCGCCGCACTATACAACCTATTATGAAAATACCTTCGCAATTAAACATTTCGAGAATATTGTTGATCTGGGCAATGAGTTGAATACTCCTCAGCTTGGTGATTTATCCAAATCATATTTCCGCATGCATCAGTATGAAGAAGCAATACCCTTTTTACACCAGTATATAGATACCGTGAGCAGCACAAATAGTACTGTAGATCGGCAACCGTTTTCTCAATTGTTTGAATCTTATTTCCGCCTGGGAGAATTAGCCGAAGCGGAAATCGTTGGTCTGAGAATTATTGAAGAGTACAACGAATTGCAGGATTGGAAAGATATGCAACAGTTCTATGAATCGATAGGTGATCTCGAAGGACTCCAGGGTCACAGGAATAATGCAAAAGCAAAGGGTCTGCTAAATAACGAGGGTCGATGGTTAGAGTAGCGCATCCTGGATTGCTAAAATCGTGATTCGAATCCTTAACCTGTGAGACTGTGATATAGGATGGCTGAAGCTAACTATCATGCCACATGTTGGTTAGTTGGCTGTGCAATGACTCGACGAGCTTGTTGCTATTCATTTTCAGCTTAAATTTTTTTAACCTGACATCTGCATTAATTCTGACACCTCGAGTGATCCACCAACATCAAGAAAAGGACAGTCCTTTGCAATGGAGACAGCATCATCTATGGAATCAGCTGATATGATCGTATAGCCAGACATCGATGACTGACTACCCGTTGTAACCGTTCTATCAGAATTTACTGTATGTGTATTCTTCAGGGGATTCGCCGGACTGACTGCCGCGTCACCTAAGGCAGAAAGCCAGGCTCTGTATTTTGCCATTTGCTCTTTACCTTCTTCTTCAGTAGCAGGTTTGTTTCCACCTATGTAAGTAATAATAAACTGAGACATACTTAAACCCCTTAGTAGTGGTTATAACGAAAATGGTAATTCAGAGAATTGATCAGAGGTTCCCTCATTAATAACGTTCTATTGTGCACCTTCAATCTAAGGTGTGGGTAATATTCTATTGCCTCCATAACTTAAAATCGAGGTTCTCCTTCTAGACAAAATATTGTTTTACTTTCAGCGTTGGAATACTGACTTGCCACGGGAAAATGTTTCAACAATAGCAATGTCAGCAAGTTGGGAGGGATCGATTATAAAGGGATCTTCTTCCAAGATCACGAGGTCAGCTCGCTTGCCAGGCGTGATACTACCCTTTTCATCTTCCTCAAAATACTGATACGCCGCCCCAATAGTAACAGCATAAAGTGCGTCCATTACCGACGTTCGCTGGTCAGGTCCTAACACAAA
>SMVA01131487.1_pt1 | contig 10585 bp, 9 predicted proteins | sample 2456451 | NCBI WGS metagenome assembly SMVA01 (sample SAMN11095933, study PRJNA526329) | marine sediment metagenome | biome: Marine sediment; feature: Surficial sediment; material: Deep marine sediment; isolation source: Hadal surficial sediment | place: Pacific Ocean | collected 2014-05 | depth 0-1...
AGCGGTCCCCCCCACCTTTGCACCAGGGCCGCCAGTCGCTGGAGTCCCGTCGCTCCAGGTCGCGGCCCCAGGATCAACGCCGTTACGGCGAATTCGAAGGGGTCCCACGCGCCTGCGATCCGCACTCCCGGCCGGCCTCGCATCAGGCGGCGCAACCGGGCATCGCGCGTCAGCACCCGTTCGATCTCCTGGGGAACCGCATGCAGGTCGAAGATCCTCCGCAGACGATCCGCGACCCGGATCAGATCTCCGGGCCGGGAGAGTTCCAGCTCCGCAACGAGGTAGTTCCCCTTTTCCCCGAGCCGCACCCGGACTCGCCCCTCGCTTTCGTCGCCACTGTCTCCCAGGCGGAAGGTTCGGATGTAGCTCTCGTCGACGACACGAACCACTCCTGGCGGGGCTTCTCGCTGGAGGGTTCGCAGTAGACCGGACCAGTCGAGCGGCGGGCGGTAGGCCAGTCGCAGCGACAATGAGGCTCCGCCAGCAGCCCCCCCCTGGCCGGGCGCGGTCTGGCACCCCGCGCGCGAGCGACGCAGCGCGCGGGGCGAGCGCTGGAAGGCGGCGAGCATCGCGTCGTTGAAGCGCCGGATGCTCGAGAAGCCCGCGGAGAACGCGACGTCGGCCAGCGGCAGGTTCGTCTCGTTGATCAGTTGTTTGGCGAACAAGACCCGGCGGGTGAGCGCGATCGCCTGAGGAGAGGCTCCCACGTGGGTCATGAAGAGACGTCGCAGGTGTCGCTCGCCGATGCCCAGACGCCCGGCCAGTTGTGTGACGCTCCCGTGGTCGAGCGCGCCGCCACCGATCAGACGCAAGCCACGCGCGACGGTCGTCGACGTGCCGGCCCAAGCGGGGGTTCCGGGAGAGCTTTCCGGGCGGCAGCGCAGACAAGGGCGAAAGCCGGCTTCTTGGGCCGCCGCCGCGCAGGGCACGAACAGACAGTTCGCGCGCTTCGGCGTGCGCGCCGGGCAGATCGGTCGACAGTAGACGCCAGTGGAGCGGACGGCGGTAAAAAATCGGCCGTCGAAACGCGGGTCGCGCGCCTGCAGTGCGCGGTAGCAGGCCTCCTGGTCGAGTTGCATGGGGTTCCTCGCGGGTTTGGCGCCCTTCGGTCCGATGCCCTGAACTCCCGAGTCGGGCTCGGGAACGTCGCCCAAAACCCTCGGCGCGCTCCAGGTATAGCGCGGCAGAGACGCTCGACTAGCCATTTTCGGACATGGCGGCCGGCGCGAAATCGGCCGGCTCGCCAAAGCGGCGAGGCGTCCTCGCGCTAGCCGATCCGGCGCCCGCCGGAACTCGCCCAGTAGCGCTCGCGCAGCTTGAATTTCTGAAGCTTGCCCGTCGCGGTGCGGGGGAGCTCGCTCACGAACTCGATCGAGCTTGGGCACTTGAAGTGCGCGAGTCGCTCGCGGCAGAACGCAATCAGGTCGGACTCAGTGGGGGAGGAACCCGGTCGCAGCACGATGAGGGCTTTGGGAGTTTCGCCCCATTTCTCGTCCGGTACGCCGATCGCGGCACACTCGAGCACAGCCGGATGCTGGTAGAGCGCGTCCTCGATTTCCGGTGAGCTGATGTTTTCGCCACCGGAGATGATCACGTCCTTCTTTCGATCCACGATGTGGAGGCTGTTCGATTCGTCCCACACGGCGAGGTCGCCGGTGTAGAACCAACCATCTCGAATCGCGTCGGCGGTTTGCTCCGGCTGCTCCCAATAGCCTTCGAAGACCACGTTCGCGCGAGCGCAGATCTCGCCGACACTCTCGCCGTCCTTGGGGACGGGCCGGCCGTCCTCGCCCCGCACTTCCAGCTCGACCCCCAACCCCGGCACGCCGGCCCGGGCACGACGCGGCCAGTCGTCGACATCGGTCGCGTAATCCGGACGCGAGATGGTGAGCAGTGGCGCGGTCTCCGTCAGACCGTAGAGCTGCATGAACTCGAAGCCGAGGTCGCACTCGAGCTTCTCGATGAAGGTCGCCGGAGGCGGTGCGCCGGCCACGGCGAAGCGAGGCCGAGTCCGGATCTCGTGCTTCGCCCGGTCGGGGTAGTCGAGGATGGTGCGGAGAACCGCGGGGGCCATGCAGGCAAAGCTGACACCCTCCTTCGCGATCAAACGGAAGATCTCTTCGGCGTCGATCGTGCGGAGCACCACGTGCGTTCCGCCCATGCCCGTGAGCGCATACACGCTGCCCCAGCCGTTGCAGTGGAACATCGGCAGGGTCCAGAGTTCGACGTCGTCGTGTCCGATTCCCAGGTGCGCGATCAGGTTGTACGCGTTCAGATAGAAGTTGCGGTGAGTCAGCATGACTCCCTTGGGCCGCGCCGTCGTGCCAGAGGTGTAGTTGATCGACACGATGTCGGATTCCGCGAGCTCCGGGAGCGGGCGAGGGGGAGACTCGCTGGAGGCTGCCTCGATCAGGGCGTTCCAGCTCGTCCAGCCTGCAGGTGCCCTGCCCTCGTCGCTGGCAACAATCCAGTTCTTCACCTTCGGCAGCTTCGCGCGGATCCCATCGACCACTTCGCAGTAGTCGGCATCGACGAGCACCGTCTCGACTCCAGCGTGGTTCAGGATGTACTCGTGATCCGCCGCCACGAGCCGGTAGTTCAAGGGCACCAAGATGGCTCCGATCTGACTGGTGCCGTAGAAGCTCTCCAGGAAGAAGTGAGAGTTCGGGCTGAGCATGCACACCCGGTCGCCCTTGCTCACTCCCAGCGAGAGCAGGGAATTCGACAGGCGATTCGCGCGCTGCTGATACTCGCGGTAGCTGTACCGCAGAGCGCCGTCGACGATGGCGGTCTTCTCGGGGTAGAGCGCCGCCGCTCGGCGCAAGAAGTCGTTGACGATCAGGGGGACTTCCATCGGGTCTCCTGTTGCGGGGTCGGCCAGTCGCGGATCGCGGATCACAGATCGCCCTGCAATGGTACCAGCTGGTACTCGGGCTCGGCTCGACGACCTACCTGCCCCGGCAACCCAGGCCGGGAGGCATCTCCCGCGTCGCCGCTTGACCAATCCCCTCGGCTTCAGTTCACTCTGCGCGGCGTGGCACCACCTGAGGCGAACGGAAGACAGAGCGGGGGAAAGCGAGTTGGTCGGTTCGACGGAAGACGCCAAACGCCACAGGCAATACTGGCGAGCCAACTTGCGCGTCGTGGCGATCCTGTTGAGCATCTGGTTCGCCGTCCCCTACGGGCTCGGAATCGTGTTCGTCGAGCCCCTCAACCGAGTTCACATCGGCGGATTCCCGCTCGGATTCTGGTTCGCCCAGCAGGGTTCGATCTACGTCTTCTTCGTCCTCGTGCTGGTCTACGCCGTCTGGATGCGGCGCATCGATCGCGAGTACCGCGTCGAGTGAGCCCTGCAACATGAGCATTCTCAGCTGGACGTACATCACCGTCGGCCTGAGCTTCAGTCTCTACATTGCCATCGCTATATGGAGCCGAGCTTCCACAACGTCGAGCTTCTATGTGGCAGGCCGAGGCGTACCGGCCTTCGCCAACGGCATGGCGACCGCGGCCGATTGGATGAGCGCGGCATCGTTCATCTCCATGGCCGGCCTGATCTCGTTCATGGGATATCAGGGCGGCATCTACCTGATGGGCTGGACGGGCGGCTACGTGTTGCTCGCACTGCTGCTGGCGCCCTACTTGCGGAAGTTTGGCCGATTCACCGTTCCCGAATTCGTGGGCGATCGCTACTACTCCCAGCTGGCGAGGGTCGTGGCCGTCTTCTGCACCCTCTTCATTTCGTTTACCTATGTGGCCGGCCAGATGCGCGGGGTCGGCGTGGTCTTCTCGCGTTTTCTCGAGGTCCCGGTCGACACGGGTGTCTTGATCGGCGTCGGGCTGGTCTTCGTCTATGCCACGGTCGGAGGGATGCGCGGCATTACCTATACCCAGGTGGCGCAATACGTTGTGCTCATCGTCGCATTCATGATCCCCGCCATCGCCATCTCACAGAAGTTGACCGGCATCCCGATTCCCCAGATCGGATTTGGGGCCACGATGGACGAGGGGCCAAACGCGGGGCGCTACCTGCTCGAAACCCTCGACGCGATACAGCGGGACCTGGGCTTTCCCGAATACACCGCAGCCTGGGTCGAAGGCAAGAAGAGCATGATCGACGTCTTCGCCATTACTCTGGCGCTGATGGTGGGCACCGCCGGCCTTCCGCACGTCATCGTCCGCTTCTACACCGTGCGCAATGCCGCGGCCGCTCGCTGGAGCGCCGTCTGGGCCCTGCTCTTCATCGGCTTCCTCTATACAACGGCGCCGGCGGTTGCAACCTTTGCGCGGGTCAACCTGATCCAGACCCTCGAGGGGCGGCCCTACGCGGAGGTCCCTGCGTGGTTCCGCAGCTGGGAAGAGACGGGCTTGATCCGCTTCGAGGACAAGAACGGCGACGGCATCATCGACTACCGCGGCGACCCGGAGCTGAACGAACTGCGCATTGATCCCGACATCATCGTGCTCGCCAATCCGGAGATCGCAGAGCTGCCGAACTGGGTCATCGCGCTGGTGGCTGCGGGAGGCCTGGCCGCCGCGTTGTCCACGGCAGCCGGGCTGCTGCTCGTCATCTCGTCTTCGATCTCCCACGACCTGCTGAAGTCCTTCTTGTGGAAGGACCTCGACGAGCGACAAGAATTGATCGCTGCGCGGGTCGCGGCGGCTTTCGCCGTCGTCGTCGCGGGCTACTTCGGTATTCATCCACCCGGGTACGTCGCACAGGTCGTCGCCTTCGCCTTCGGACTCGCCGCCGCCAGTTTCTTTCCCATTCTGGTACTCGGCATCTTCGACAAGCGAACGAATCGCGAGGGTGCCATCTCTGGAATGTTGGCAGGCATCCTCACCACCGCGGGCTACATCGTCTACTTCAAGTTCATCTACCCCGATGCCGGACCCGACCGCTGGTGGTTCGGGATCAGCCCCGAGGGCATCGGGAGCATCGGAATGCTGATCAACTTCGCGACCACGCTGATCGTGAGCCGCCTGACACCCGAGCCGCCCAAACACGTGCAAGAGCTCGTGGACAGGGTGCGCCTCCCGACCGAGACCGGGGGCTGAACTCCCGGGACCTCTTCGCCCGGGAGTCCGCTGTGGGGGCCTATCGCGCCGGTGCGACGCTGGCGGGAACTCGGTTTGTGAGTCCGCGCTCGCGATAGTCAGCCGGCAGCGCGAAGAGTTGGCTCGCGGTCTTCTCCTCCTTTAGGGAGATGAAGCGCACGTTGCTGATCGGTCGTCCGTCGCGATCCCAGCGCACCCGGAGCGGAAAACCTTCGAAAGCGTCGAACACCTCGAAGAGTTGCGTGGACACTCCAGGCACCTTCAGGGCCCCGTTCAACTCGCCCAGCAGGTTGGCGAGCTTCTTGAACACGCGAAGGCTGTCCTCCTCCAGTGCGACCCGATTCCAGCTGGCCACCCACGCCATGCCCACGACGAGATCCTTTCGCCGGATCTCGACCAGGCGGCAATCCCGACCGTCGACCTCTTCGCGAGTGCCCGTGTCGCGGGTGACGAGGGGCAGGACATCTTTGTCGTAGAGCTCCGAGGTACCCAGCATCCGGGACGCGGTCGCGCGCTGTCCGGCGCTCAGCCCCTGCATCCTGGCTTCCAACATGACCCGGAGCATTCGGACCTTTGTCGCGATCTCGGTCAACGCGAGGCGATCGACTCGAACGTAGGTGCGCTCCTTCTGGTCGACACCGAAAAGGACATCCTGGGTGCCGTAGTAGAGCATCGTGTTCCAGCTGGCTCCCGCGGCTTGCCACGAGTCGTCGATGCGGACACGGCTGCCATCGACCCAGATCTCGACACGCCGAGGCTCTGGAGACCGCAGACGGAACTCCTGGATCTCTGCAACCATATGAACTCCGCCAGAGGCGGGTTCGGGGATTGCGCTAGCCAGCATCGCCACCGCGAACAGGCCTGCGAGTGAACGGGTTCCCATGATACGGACCTGCCTTTCTTCGTTGGCTGACAGTGGCAGCTCGAGGCTCAGGGCCTCTGCATCGGCAAAACGAGCGGTTGCCGTGAGAGAGATGGCCGCTCCGGGCGCGGTGGGGAGGGTCCAGCCTGGAAATAACGCTTCGCGCGTCAGAGCCCGTTCGCACGTCAGCGCCAGTGGGCGTGGAATCGAATTGACGCCGTCTTTGAATCGTCTCCGGTCTACGGAAGTGGGCGCGTGATTCCCCACACAGCATCCCCGGATGCGTAGCTCCAAGCACGGGGCGAGGGGAGCCTCCATCCGCGTGGGTAGACCGTGCGTGATAGAATCACGCGATGGACGGGATCCACGATCTTGGCGGACGCCACGGCTTCGGTGAGAGCCTCGCGCAGCGCGATGAAGAGTGCTTCCACACAGACTGGGAGGCGCGCGTCTTCGCCATGACATCTCTGCTCTTGGTGAAGGGCTGCTTCAACGTGGACGAGTTTCGCCACGCGATCGAGCGCACCGACCCCGCCGCCTACCTCCGCGATGGCTACTATGCTCGCTGGCTGGGCGGCGTCGAACTGTTGGTTCGCGAGGCAGGTGGACGGCCGGCGGCGGGTGAAGTCGACGCAAGCCGGGGCGCGGCCCGCGAGCTCGACCAGGCGCCGCGCTTCTCGGTCGGCGACGCTGTGCGAACGCGCAATCTCCACAGGCCGGGGCACATTCGGCTGCCGGGCTACGCCCGCGGACACCGGGGCAGCATCGAGATGCTCCACGGCAGCTGGGTGCTGCCCGACGCAAACGCGCATCGCGAGGGCGACCGGCCCGAGCACGTCTACGCCGTTCGCTTCAGCGGCAAAGAACTGTGGGGCGAAGCCGCCGAGCCGGCGACCAGCGTCTGCGTCGACTTGTTCGAGAGCTATCTCGAAAGCGATCTCGAAAGCGATCAGGAGTCCGCGTGAGCGACGAACACGGGCACAACCACGGGGCGTCCGACCCGCGCGCGATCCGCGCCGAGGCGCTCGAAAAGCTCCTGACGGATCAGGGCCTCGTCACGCCCGAGGCGGTCGACGCCATTGTCGAACACTACGAGCACGACGTCGGCCCCATGAAGGGGGCACGCGTGGTGGCGCGGGCCTGGGTCGATGCCGCCTACCGCGAGCGTCTGCTCGCCGATGGCACCGCCGCCATCGTCGAACTCGGTCTGGGCGGCGAGGAAGCCGAGAAGCTCGTCGTGGTCGAAAACACCGCAGCGGTCCACAACGTCGTCGTGTGCACACTCTGCTCCTGCTATCCCTGGGCGGTTCTGGGCCTGCCCCCGTCCTGGTACAAAGACCCGGCCTACCGCTCGCGAATCGTGCGTGAGCCTCGCCGGGTGCTCAGCGAGTTCGGGCTCGAACTCGCGAGCGATGTCGAGATTCGCGTCTGGGATTCGAGCGCCGAGATCCGCTACATGGTGCTGCCCGCGCAACCGGCCGGCACCCAGGGCGAGAACGAGGAGGCGCTCGCGGCGCGCGTCACACGCGATGCGATGATCGGCGTGGCGCGGGTCATGGCGTGAGCGAGCAAGAGCGGGTGCTGCCCGAGCAAGGCGCCGTCGCACCCCCGCGGAGCAACGGCGAACTCGTCTTCGCCGCGCCCTGGGAGAGCCGCGTCTTCGGCATCACGCTGGCGCTGTTTGAAGCCGGCCACTTCGAGTGGACGGAGTTCCAATCCCGCCTCATCGAGGCGATCGCGCAACACGAGGCCAAGCTCGGAGACGGCGAGTTCCAGTACTACGCGTGCTGGCTCGAGGCCTTTCGCAAACTCGCGACCGCCAAGGGGTGGCTCGACCCCGAAGCGCTTGCTTCGTTGGAGGCAGAGCTGATCGCTCGACCGGCGGGGCACGACCACCTGCACGCCTAGGGTCAGGCGGGAGAGGACCCATGGCTCTTGGCGACGGACTTGTGCTGGGCTCTCGCCTGCTCGGTGCCCTGACGCGGATCGCCGGAGACCGTCTGCACGAGAGCCGCGGCAAGGCGCTGCCTCGAACTCCGGAGCAGCTTGCCGACCCAGCTGTCGTCAACCAGTTGATCCGAGGCCACACGCCCGCTGGCCAGACTCCCCTTCCGCCGGTCCGGGCGGTCCGCCTACCCGGTGTCGAGTTCGAGAGCAGCAACTGCACGAACTTCCTGATCGAGCTGGAGTTCGAGGATGCGGCACGGCCGATGACCCTTTATGCGAAGATCCCCTGTCCCCAGCTCACCACGCGCGCGTTTGCCGGCGCGGTCGGCTTCTGGGAGGTCGAAGCCGTCTTCTGTCACCGCATGGCATCGCGTGTCCCCATCCGTGTGCCCCGGGTGCACGTGGCCGCCCAGCGGGGTTCGCGCTTCGTTCTGCTGCTCGAGAACCTGCAGGAGACGCCCGGCGTCACGCTCTTCAACAATCGCGACATGGCGGCCGGAACCACTCCCGAGCGAGCTCGCATGTGCCTTCGAACCTTCGCTGAGCTTCACGCCGCCTTCTGGGGGTGGACGCCGGTAGCGCAGGAGACCTTGTTGCCGAGAAGGCTTCACAGCTACCTCGCCCCCGGCGGTCGCGAGATGACTCGCGCGCTGAACACGGCATCGATCCACCCGGCCCACAAGGCGGCGCCCCAGATTTTCGGGAAGCAGCACGTGGACCTGTGCAAGCGAGCCGCGCAGAAGTGGGAGGCGCTGATCGACACGTGGTATGCCGGCCCCCTCACCCTCATCCACGGCGACAGCCATCTGGCGAACTGCTTCGAGTACCCCTCGCCCGAGGGCCCCCGCATGGGCATGATCGACTTTCAAGGCACGCAGTGGTGCAAGGGAATGCGAGACGTTCAGTACTTCCTGATCAACTCGCTCGAGCCCGAGATCCTGTCCGAGCACGAAGACTCGCTCGTCCACTTCTACCTGGACGAACTGTCCCAGCGCGGAGTGAAACTCGCCGTCGGGGACGCCTGGGAGCAGTACCGCGCGTTCTCCTTCCAGACCCTCATGGTGGCGGTCACCTCGATCGGTCTCGCTTCGCTGACCGAACGAGACGACACCCTGCGCACGGTGCTGCGCCGCAGCGTCGCGGCAATCGACAGACTGGAATTCGGTGCTTGGCTCGACGGACTATGAAGAGGGACGCGGGCACCCCGATGAATGGGTCCTCGAGGCCCTAGGGCAGTGCGGCCATCTTGCGCCACGGCCCTACGGCTGACCAACCGGACCCTGGTAGCTGTCTCCGTTGGGAAAGAAGAAGACCGTCGCGGGCGCGGGCAGCTCGATCTTTAGCTCGTGATCGAGATGCTCGCTGCGCAACTCCCAACCCTCGGGCAAGACAAGAGGTGCTTCGCCGGAGATCACATGAACGTGCTCCGACCCGTCGGGAAGCACGAGATAGCTGAGTTCTCTCCCGGCGCGGTAGAGCAGGACATGGTGCTTGTCCACCCTGAGCTTGCGCGGCCCCTCGGGCCCAGCCACCAACTCCGGCGCGCCCTGCGGACGGGCGCAATAGCGCCAGCTGTAGCCGAAGAGCTCGCGAGCCTCCATCGGCCCATCCGCCGCGGCACCGGGTGAACGCCGAAAGTAGGCCGAGTCCATGGCCGCGAGACCGACTCCCACCTTCAAATACGGGGGCTCGATCGCGAGTGCCTGATACTCCTCGCGTGTTACGGCACTCATTGCCTGCCAGACTTTGACCTCACGGGTGTCCATGATCTCCATGTGAGGCCGATCGAGATCGAGCTGGATATTCTCTTCCGGAACATCGGGGGACACGATCGGGCTCATCGAGTGCTCTCCAACCAATTCACCAGCACCTGTGCATAGGCGTCGGGGACGTCCTCTTGCAGGAAGTGGCTGCCGCCCTCGAGAACGGTGTGCGGCTGACCCGCGGCGCCTGGGACAGCGTCTCGGAACTGCAGATGGCCGTTGGGCGCCACCTGGTCCTTGTCACTGAACAGCGTCAGGAAGGGGCGCTCGAATTTCTGCAGGACTTGCCAGGCTTCCCAATTGGCGGGATACATGGGATTGTCCGCAGTCGTCGGCAACAACTGCGTGAATTGACGGTTCGCAACGACGTACCTCGGCTCGGGGTAGGGAGCGTGAAAGCCGTCGACCACCTCCTGGGGCAGATCCGCCAGCGTGAGGGCCCGCAACATCTCCCAGTGGGGCCAGTCGGGATTCTCGCGCACCATCTTCTGAAAGCCGGCCAGCGGCCCGGCGGGTTCATCCGCACCCGCTGGAAGCGGCTCCGCGGGATCGCGCACGGGGAGCCCGGTATTCGAAATACAGACCCGGGCAATGCGATCCTCGTGCAGACCGAGGATCCGCAACCCGATGATGCCTCCCCAGTCGTGGAGCACGAAGCTGATGTCGCGCAGATCGAGCGCGTCGACGATCGCGGCGCGCATCCACTCCACATGGCGCGCAACGGAGTAGTCGCGCATCTCGCTCGGCTTGTCCGAGCGGCCCGTACCCACCAGGTCGAAGGCGATGGCACGCCACCCGGCGGCCACCACCGGCGGAATGATCTGGCGCCAGAGATAGGACCAGGTCGGGTTGCCGTGCAGGAAGACCACCGGATCGGCGTCGCGTGGGCCCTCGTCGACGTAGTGAACGCGCAAGCTGCCGCTCTCCCCTTCGCCGTCTGGGATCTCGAGGTAGTGGG
>SMVA01193430.1_pt1 | contig 10585 bp, 8 predicted proteins | sample 2456451 | NCBI WGS metagenome assembly SMVA01 (sample SAMN11095933, study PRJNA526329) | marine sediment metagenome | biome: Marine sediment; feature: Surficial sediment; material: Deep marine sediment; isolation source: Hadal surficial sediment | place: Pacific Ocean | collected 2014-05 | depth 0-1...
CGAGGCCATCGAGGCATCGCTCCTTGACTCGACTTCCGAGCAGACGGAGGAGGAAATCGTCAGCCAAGTGGTTGCATCCTTGGCCGCTACGTGGAAAGCCGATCCCCTCTTCGAGGGTTTTCCCGAAGAAGAGTATCTCAAGACCTGGGTCATGCCCGATCTTGAAAGCGTGCCGAAGCGAATTTTCGGGGACAACGGGCGCACCGTGACCGCTTTGAGCCCCGCCCCAACCGAGTCCCTAGAGTTCGCCAACCTCGAACCGCTCACTCACCTCGCGCAGGAAGGCTTACGCTACGTACTGACCGAAGGCGTCCGCCAGCAAGGGGCCTTTGGTATCAGCGCTCCCGGCGAGGCGCCCCAGCGCGTGGTTATCCTGCGGCCCAACGTCGTCGGAGATCTCAAGGTGAGCGAGGAACAGTTCGTCACCGCCGTACCCGACCCGATATCCGCGCGGGCGAACTTGCGTAAACGGATAGATGGGCTCGCCGCCACCCTTGCAGAAGAAGATACCGACACGGTTGTCAACTGGGACCGCCTACAGGCCGCGGCCTTCGAGATGGCGAAGTCGAGCGTCACGGACACGCTTATTTTCGACCAAGTCGTCACCGAGGGAAACCGGGAACTGGCGCGTTCAAACGTAGAGGCGGTGATGCAGCGCTTCGATGCGCGACAGATTATTCAAGAGGAAGGTTATCGCTGGACGGACCAGGCCCGCCATGATGTAAAAACCTATTGGGTCATCGCCGAGGGCGGCGATCAGCGCACCCGGAGTATCTTCAGCCCCATCGCCGCCAACGCGATTTTAGTCAGTCTGTTGTTATTGGCGTATTCGCGCGCGCTGCCCTTCCTCGTCGATAAAAAATCCAGTGTGTACACCTCCGTGAACGTCGCCATGCTGATCATGTGCGGGACACTCGTGCTTGGCAGGATATTGTCCTCAGCGGGCAATTCCGGATTATTGGTCCCGCTCGCCGCCAGCGCAATGTTGCTGACGATTCTCACCAACCCGCGCTTGGCGTCCATGACAACGCTGATTATCGCGGTCCTCCTTTCCATTCAGTATGGGAACAGCTGGCAGTTGCTGATGATCGGCGGCGCGATGGCGTTTACGGGAATTATCAGCCTCTACGAGGTCCGCAAGCGCACCGATATGGCGAGGGCCGCCTTGCGCGCGACGATCATGGGCCTGGTCACAGCCGTAGCCATCACGCTGACGACCGGTTCAATCCTGTCGATACCAACGCTGCAGATCATGGCGCTCATCATTCTCAACGGCGTGGCCTGCATGTTCATCGTTCCGGGTCTCCTGTCCCCCATGGAGCGCCTCTTCGGCATTACGACGGACATACAGTTGCTCGAGTACTCCGATTTGAATAACGAGATCCTCAGTCGGCTGGGCATCGAGGTGCCCGCCACCTATGCGCACAGTCTCATGATGGGACAATTGGCCGAGGCCGCGGCAGATGCCGTTGACGCGAACGGTCTGATGGCACGCGTCTGCGCGTACTACCACGACATCGGGAAACTCCGCAGGCCGGAATACTTCGGCGAGAACCAGACCGGCTACAATATCCACGAAGAACTCTCTCCGCGCCTGAGCGCGCGCGCGATCGCATCGCACGTTACGGAGGGCGTCGAAATCGCGCGGGAATTCCATCTACCTCAACCCATTATTCGCGGCATTCTCGAGCACCACGGCACACTCCTCATATCCTTTTTCTATCAGCAGGCACTGGACCAGCAAAAGCATGGCGACGTCCGCGAGGAAGATTACCGCTATCCCGGGCCGAAGCCACAAAGTCCCGAGACGGCCATCCTGATGATATGCGACGGGGTAGAGTCGGGGGTGCGATCGATTAAGAACCCGAACGAGGAACGCGTTCGGGAGTTTGTGAACAAGATTATTCAGAGCCGCTCCGCGGACCGGCAATTCGACGAGTGCGATCTGACCTTGAAAAAGCTCGATACGATAGGCGAAGTGCTTACGAAGCATATCCTTACCACGATGCATGCGCGCATCGTGTATCCTGAAAGGGCGGCCGTCGGCGATGCGGACAACGTTATTCGGATCTCCAGGAGCCGCGACTGATGCCGGCGACCTTGCGCCTCCGCAACATCTCCGTCACCAAGCGCCTTGTGCGGCGGGGCGGGTTTGAAGGCCTGGCGAATCGAATCTGCGCAGGTGAGAATATCGATACGGCGACTGAAATCAGCCTTCTCCTCTGTGATGACGAGTTTATCAGCCGCCTGAATCGACAGTATCGAGGAGAAGAGGGTCCGACAGACGTTCTGTCTTTTGCGCAAGACGTATCGGAAGGCGGGATATTGGGAGATATCGTAATCTCTGTCGAAACGGCTCTTCGCCGCTGCGACGAAGATCGCGCCCTCGCGCGCAAAGAGGTCGATCTCCTCTTTTGTCACGGGCTGCTCCATCTGCTCGGCTACGAGCATTCCACCCCGGCCGAGCGGGAAACGATGACACGGAAACAATCCCAATATTTGGGGGTTTCAGAAGACGCAGCATGGCCGTCTGCATCGACGCGGCAGGGGAAACTCGCAGGCCCTATGCAGGCGGCGCGGAGCTAAGAGTTTCATTGGACGACGACAGCGGTCCTATATCACGAAGACGCCTGTTACGAGTTACTCTGGTCGTCTCGTGTGTCGCCGCGCTCAGCGTGCTTGCGAGTTCCTCAACTCGTCTCGGGCCCGGACCGCACGACGGCGTATTGGCGGCGACCGGCGGCGAGGTCGCCGCGGACCTATCGGAGCAAAGTCTCTGGTCTTCTGTCGCCGAAAACCTGCCCGTCAATGTGGCATTGGGCATCCTAATTCTCCTGGCGCTTTCGGCATTTTTCTCCGGGTCCGAAGTCGCTTTCTTCTCGATTCACCAAGTGCGCCTTCGAGGCTTGGGCGAAGAGCCCGGCCTCTCCAGCCGGATGGTGGCCCAACTAATGAAGTATCCCGGCCGCCTCCTGACCACCATTCTCATCGGAAACATGATCGTCAATATCTTGATAAGCGTCACGTTGCCGTCTCGGCTCGAGCGCATCATCGAGGAAGGCTTTCGTGTCCCGCAATCGCTCTCCTATGTCCTCACCGTCTGCATATCGACAGTCATCCTGGTGTTTTTCGGAGAGGTTACCCCGAAGGTCTTCGCCGTCCGCGTAGGCGAACCCTTCGCCCGATGGGCCGTTTTCCCCTTGAAAGCGGCAGATTGGGGGCTGACCCCCGCCCGTTGGAGCGCGGTCAAATTCACCGAATTCCTGTTCCGAGTTACACGCTTCGATCGCATTGAACCGGCGCCGTTCATTACCGACAAAGAATTCATCAGCGTGTTTTCCGACAGTGAGGCCCAAGGCGTCATCGAGCAGGAAGAAGGCCAAATGATCCAGGGCATTATCGAGTTCGGGGACGCCTACGTCCGGGAAATCCTTGTGCCCCGGCCTGACGTCGTCTCCATTAGCAGCGGCGCCACAGTAGGAGAGGCGCTCGAACTGTTCCGCAAGCACGAGTTTTCTCGGATGCCCGTCCATCAGGAAGATCTCGACCATATTGTGGGCGTCCTCGTCGCCAAGGACCTGTTGCAAAGCATTTCCGAAGGCAGGCTCGACGATGCGATCGGGCCTCTGGCGCGTCCGGCCAATTTCGTGCCCGAAACGATGACCCTGCGCGAGTTCGTCAAAGACGCCCAGCGCAAACGGATGCACCTTTCCATCGTGGTCGATGAGTATGGCGGCACGGAAGGCGTAGCGACCTTGGAGGACGCTATCGAGGAGGTCGTTGGGGACATTCGCGATGAAGAAGACGAAGTACGTTCACAGTACACGGACTTGGGCGAGGGCGCGTACCTCGTGGACGGGAGTTTTCCGCTCGACGAATTCAGCGAACTCGTTGGCGTCGAACTGGAGGACAATGAACACGAAACCGTCGCGGGCTTCTTCATCGAACACACGAATAAGGTCCCGCAGAAAGGCGATCATTTGACCGTTGACGGCATCCTTTTCACGGTAGAAGAAGTGGACGGTAAGCGGGCCTCGTCGCTGCATGTGCGTATCTTGAAAAGAGCGGAACAGGAGAGCACAGGATGAGTTTCATTCTTATTGCATTGTCCGTTTTCGTGCTCGGGGTCGTCCTAAACGGCCTCTTCGCCGGCTACGAAACCGGCTTCATTTCGGCCGATCGTATCAGGATTCACTTCTTCTCTGTGGAAGAGAAAAACGCGCGGGCCACCAAGCTTCTGCGCGAAATGGACCACCCTGAAAAAATGCTCACCATGGTCTTGATCGGCACGAACATCTCCCTGATCGTCGGCACCATGGCACTCCAATCGGTGCTCCAGGCCGCGTGGCTGACCACTCTTATCGCGACGCCGGTCTTTCTCATCTTCGCCGAAATCGTCCCGAAAAGCGTCTTCAGACGGCACCCGAATGTACTTTCGACCGCTCTGTTCCCGCTCATGCGAGGATTCGCCTTCCTGCTCGCCCCCTTAACCGTGCCGACGCTCGCGTGCGTCCGAATCCTCAGATGGGCCACCGGAGTGGGAAACGATAGCACGACGCGAGTCATGTCTACCCAGCAGGACTTGCGGAACCTCATTGATGAGAGTGCCGCGCAGGGCACCATCGAGCGTGAAGAGCAGGAGATGATGCACTCGGTCATGGACCTCCAGAAAAGAGTGGCGAAGGAAATCATGGTCCCGCGCATCGACATCCAAGCCGTGCCTGAGCACGCATCCCGCGCGGAACTGCTCGACTTATTCAAGGAAAGTGGCCGCACCCGGATCCCGATTTACCGGGACACCATCGACTCGATTATCGGCGTTGCGAACGTCTACGATCTTCTTCTCGATTCAGAGCCCGACAATGACGATATCACCCGTTTCGCGCATGAGATTCTCCACGTCCCGGATACCAAGCCCGTTGACGAGTTATTGCAGGAGCTGAAGCGGGCGCCGCAGCACGTGGCGGTCGTCACGGACGAACACGGAGGTACGGACGGCCTTATCACGCTCGAAGACGTGCTTGAAGAAATTTTTGGAGAGATTCACGACGAGCACGATCGTGAACCCGCCCTGATTCAGCGTGTAGGTCCGAACAATTTCGTTGTGGACGCCCGAATGCCCCTTGAAGACCTCTCAGAGGTCATAGGAATTGCGATACAAGACGAGGAAGTCGAGACGACTGGAGGGTGGGTCACGCACCTGGCGGGTCGAATTCCCTTGCAGGGAGAAAAACTGAAGTTCGGAGGGTTTCGGATCACGATCCTTGAAGGCCATCGCAATCAGGTAGGCAAAATAAGGCTGGATGTCCTGCCCGAGGCCCGCCAGCAGGGGGAACAAGGCCCATCCGCACCCTAGCCCGGATAGCGATTCGCGCCAGGCGAGGAGAAGTCCGAGGTGCGCCCCGTGTACACTCTAAGCGAGGAAGATGAGCGCATCGGGCAGGGGGAAGATTATCGGTAAACCCACGGCCCCGTTTTAGGTGTGTCGCGTCCACTAGATTGGCGATCGAAGGCGAATGAGTAGCCCAATCAAAAAAAAACCAAGCTCCCGGCGAAAAAAAACGTCGTTCATCCGGCAGTATCTCCGCGCGCTGATGTTTTACCTCGTCACCGGTTTGCTCGTTTGGATTCCTCTCTTCGTCACCGTGTGGCTCACGTGGTGGCTCTTCAAAAACGTCGGACTCGGTCTCGAGAACCTGATCAAGAGCGCATACTTGGCCGTCAACGACCTGGGCCAGCGCATTTCGTGGCTGCAGTTCCTCCCGGAGATCGAGTATAAACCCGGTTTCGGTTTTCTGATTGCCATCGCGCTGTTCCTAACCACAGGATTTCTGGCACGCAACTTGGTGGGACGGCGCGTCATACGCGCGGGCGAACGCATCATGGATCGCATTCCGCTCGTCAGCAAGATTTACCGCGCCGTTCAGCAGTTACGCGATGTCTTCGTAAGCCGCGAGGGGGCCGTCTTTCAGGAAGTATGCGTCGTGGAATATCCGCGCAAGGGCGTCTACGCCGTCGCGTTTATCACATCGACGGAACAAGGTGTCGTTCAAAGCGCTGTCGATAAACGAATGTATTCTGTCTTCGTGCCGACCACACCCAACCCCACGTCGGGCTTCTTGCTTTATTTCAGTCCTGATGAAATAACGCTCTTGGACATTAGCGTGGAAGACGCGATGAAATTGATCATCTCGGGTGGGGCCTACCTTCCCGGTGGCGAAGCCGTGGACAAAATCCGTGAACGTGCGGAGTCGGAACCTCTACACTCGATGTCAGCGCTTGACGAATAGCCGCGTCACGGATAGGACCCGATCGCCCCTGGAAATAGCCTATTCTCCGTACGACAAGGGCTAAAAACCGTCGAACGGGCGATTATAGCGGCCGAAAATTCGCGCACTGTCCTCCGTCATCGGGAAGCGGTTCGAGGGATACCGCAGAAAATCCACATGCCCATCCAGGTAGAGCACGTTGCCCCCGCCGGGCACATGCGCGAAATCCTTCACCTTGGTGCTGATGTGGTCCCACATCACCGGAATCACGCTCGAGGCCTCGCTCGACGCACCGGGGTTATTGATGTCCGTAATTAAAAAGCGTTCGATACCCTCCCGGAGACGAAACAGCGTAGTGCCGTCCGCGCCGACCTGGGTCCCAGGATGATCTTTCATTGTGAAGTCGGAGAGACTCGCCAGCCCCTGTGAGTCCAGGTTCTCTTCGGCCAGTTCGCCCCAAGGCGTATCCATGTATTCGGCTTCCTCCCAGCGGCCGCCGACACCGGAGCCTGATTGACCGACTTTCTCGAAGCCGATAATCTGGTAGTCGAAAAGGACCATCCACCCGGTGTAATCGTAGGGCTCTTTCGTGAGTTCCTCAGGCTGGATGATCCCGTCGCCGTTGCCCTTGGCTTCGTCATAGCGTTCCATCGCACCGGCATTGGCGACCCAAGACGGGCACCAGACGATATTGAAATCGGTCATGTAGTCGGGGAAAATAGACGGGCCGTTGAAAATCATGTCATTGCTCAATACGAGGATACGCTCGCCGGATTCGTCTTCCGAAAGATTGAAGATTTCCCGCGGCGGCAAGAAACCGCGATGCTCGCTCGAGTACATCGAAAAGCTCAGGCCCATTTGCTTAAGATTGCTTGCGCACGAGGTACGGCGCGCGGCCTCGCGCGCCCGGCTCAGCGCGGGCAACAAAATGGCCGCGAGAATTCCGATGATGGCAATAACGACCAGCAGTTCGATAAGCGTAAAGCCGGGGGCTAGGTGTTTCTTAGTATGGTGCCGCATCGGGGGCTTCCTTCCTGGAGGGGGGATTCTGAGGTTGTTTAGCATGCCTAACTTAAGATATATATACCAAAGTTCGGGTACCCAATGCAATCAAATTCCTAGTCCGGCTATCAAAAATTCAATTATTCTATCCTCTGCGAACGAAAATCCTCTCCCTTGCAAGTTGTAAATGATTGTAATAAACTAACTTACACGAGAGAAAGAATGACTCCGACCAAACAAATATCACCACACCGTCTCATCGCCCCGGGCGATTGGGGCGGAGTTCTGCCGGCCTTGGCCACCGTCGTATTCCTGGTCCTTATACGTTGCGCCCCTGGGCCAGGGCCCGTAGGAACGAGCACGAACGAGGAAAAGCGCGCCAAAATCGAGGCCATGTACGAAGAGTTTCAGCCCGATTTCCCGGACGCCGAGGAAATCGACGTCGAAGGATTTCTGAAACTCCAAGCACGCGGCGAGGTCTTACTTGTCGATGTCCGGGAGCATGACGAGCGTGCGATCTCGACCATTCCCGGATCCATCTCTAAAGAGGCCTTCGAAGAAATAGCGGACGATCTTGCCGACGTGCCCGTGGTCGTGCATTGCACGATTGGGTATCGCAGTGCCCGCTACGTCGAGTCTCTAAAGGCTCGCGGAGTTCACGCCTACAATCTTAAGGGAAGTATTTTGTCCTGGGTACACGCGGGACAGCCCGTCGTGGATCTTGAAGGCAACGAGACGAAACGCGTTCACGTCTACGGAAAGCGTTGGGACCTTCTACCGGAAGGATACGAGGCGCTCTGGTAGATCTTAAACAGCGTCATTCAGCCACTTCTCCGCAAGCAGGAGTCCGATGATGCTCACCGCGTCGACGATCTCGCCGGACACGGCCATGCGCACGGCCTCGCGCAGCGGAAGTTTCTTTAGTTGCAGCACTTCTGTACCGTCCGGGGAGGCTTCGGTCTCGGACAGCCCCTCGGCCACGAAAAGGTACCCTTTCTCCGAAGAGATACAATTGCTCAAGTGGATCTCACCACCGATCGGCGTCCACGTTTCCGCGATCAGGCCCGCCTCCTCTTGAAGCTCACGCTTACACGCCGTCAGCGGGTCTTCATCCTCATCCACCCCGCCCTGAACGATTTCCCATGAATAGACATCGGTGGGGTAACGATATTGTCCTACCAGATAGACCTCGTGCTCCGGCGTCAGAGCGACCACGCCCGTGGCGGTCCGAGTATCGATGACCCCGTAAATGCCGTTTTGGCCGTCGGGCCGAATCACTTGGTCTTCCCGGACGGACATCCAAGGATTGGAATAGACCTTTCTGCTGCTTATCGTTTTCCAAGGATTTTGAGTGCCCATATCGCTATACTTATCCGCCTGTTTCAATTCGCCCCGGCCAAATGAGGAACCTTCCACGTGTCCGATTCATCCGCTCAAAACGTACCGACAGTCCGCATCGTCGTCAGCCGCGAGAGATTCGACTCCGTGCCCCGGAAGCGTGCCCTCTATATCGGTCTGTACGTTGTCGCCTTCGTCCTCTGGGCAGTCCTCGCTTTCGTCTATCTGCGCCTTGGCGCCGATGCTTCGGAACTATCCGCGCCGCCGCCCGATTCCGCCTCCTCGGATACCGCGGACCCTTTCGGAATAGACCCGACCGAGGTCGCACAGCCCGAGCCGATCGCCCTGCCGCCCTGGGCCCGCGTCCTCCGCATTATCATCCCGGCCTGCATCGCCGTTTTTTACATCCCCTTCGTCAGCGTACTTAGAATCATGGGCTATCCCTGGGTCGCCGTGTTCGCATTTTGTGGCTTCGTGCTCGCGCCCATCCCCGGCCTTCTTATCGTCGCCTACATGGACACGCGCATCGCGAAGGCCTGGAATATAGCCGAACTGAGTCTTCTGGACGCCGCCGCTGCGGCCGGCGACGAAAGTTAATCCTCCGATTCCCCGCGCAGCGCCGCCAGCACGGAAAAATCCTCCAGGGTGGTCGTGTCGCCCGTGGTCTCTTTGCCCGCGGCGATGTCGCGCAATAGACGCCGCATGATTTTTCCCGAACGTGTCTTCGGTAGAGCGTCCGTGAACCTAATCTGGTCCGGCTTCGCGATCGCACCGATTTGCTTTGCGACATGGTCGCGAAGTTTCTGCACAGCGGCGTCGTTCGGCGTCACCCCCTTCTGGACCGACACAAAGGCACAGATGCCTTGTCCCTTGATCTCGTGCGGATATCCGACCACGGCGGCTTCCGCCACGAGTTCGCTGGAGACGAGCGCCGATTCGATTTCCATCGTGCCCAAGCGGTGGCCGGAGACGTTGATGACGTCGTCCAGTCGTCCGATGATCATAAAGTAGCCGTTCTGATCGCGGAACGCTCCGTCCCCCGCCAGATACCAGCCCTGTTTTTCAAATTTAGACCAATACACCTCGCGGTAGCGCTCATCGTCGCCGTACAACGTGCGCAACATGGACGGCCAAGGTCCCTGGATGACCAGCGTCCCGCTGTGCTTCCCGTCAACCTCCTCGCCCTCCTCGGTGACCACTGCGGCTTTCACGCCGAAGAAGGGCAGCCCGGCCGAGCCGGGTTTCGTGGGCATGGCGCCCGGGACCGTCGTGATCATAATTGCGCCCGTCTCGGTTTGCCACCACGTATCGACGATGGGACAGCGCTCCTTCCCGATCACCGTGCGGTACCACATCCAGGCCTCCGGATTAATCGGCTCGCCGACGGACCCCAGTAAGCGAAGGCTGCTCAGGTCGTACTTGTTCGGCCACTCGTCGCCCCACCGAATAAACGTGCGAATCGCCGTCGGGGCCGTGTAAAAGATGTTGACCCCGTACTTCTCCACGATTTCCCAAAAGCGCCCTTCATGCGGAGAATTCGGCGTGCCTTCGTACATGACAGACGTGGCGCCGTTGACCAAAATCCCGTAGACGATGTAACTGTGTCCGGTGACCCAGCCGATGTCTGCGGTGCACCAGTAGGTGTCGTCCTCGTGCAAGTCGAACACGTACTTCGACGTCAGATACGTGCCGACCATGTAGCCGCCCGTAGAATGCAATATCCCCTTAGGCTTTCCAGTCGAACCGGAGGTGTAGAGGATGTACAAGGGATGCTCCGCGTCCAGCTCTTCCGCGGGACACTTCGCCGACGCGGATTCAACGACGTCGTGCCACCAGTGGTCCCGCCCCTCCTGCATCGCGATCTCGTTGCCGCCTCGCCGGACCACCAGGACCTTCTCGACGGTCGGGCAATTCGGCAGCGCCTCGTCGACAGTCGGTTTAAGGGGCGAGACCGCGCCCCGCCGATAGCCGCCGTC
>SMVA01216673.1_pt1 | contig 10584 bp, 7 predicted proteins | sample 2456451 | NCBI WGS metagenome assembly SMVA01 (sample SAMN11095933, study PRJNA526329) | marine sediment metagenome | biome: Marine sediment; feature: Surficial sediment; material: Deep marine sediment; isolation source: Hadal surficial sediment | place: Pacific Ocean | collected 2014-05 | depth 0-1...
ATCCTTTCCATCGAAGCCACTGATCCACAGTTATGTGTTGGGCCATGCATGACAGAAGCATCCAACGTCACAATACCATGCTCATTCGGAAGCCCTCCATATCCCACGGATGCGTCATCGGGATCTAGTTCCGGGATATTTGCCCCCGCTTCAATTGCATCTAGAATTTCGCCAGTTTCGTTCAATTTGTCCCACGCCGCGGGTAAAAGTTTTTCACCCCAATGCTGCCCACGGCTGCATAATATAATGGGCAATGGATATGATTTCGAACCTGACGAAGTCAAGCTGGTCACACGTAAAAAGGGGAGTGCAACACCCGCCCCCGCCACTTGCTTCAAAAATTTTCTTCTTTGCGTCATATAACAAGCCCTGATAAGGGTCAATTTTTCTGAATGAATTCATTTCGTGTAAACCCGGTAGGAAATGATCGTTCTGGTCTTAACTTTTGTCCTTAGCGTTTTTTATACCCGGTTGATATATTTTAAATCCGCGCTCCTCTTTGTCCTCATCCACCATCTTTCGGACATCTTCGAGTAGCGCTTTGGCATCGTATATAATGCCATCTTTCACAGTATACTTTACACCGCCAACGCGTACCACTTCATTGTCTTCGGTCAGTTTGATAGCGCCCGTTCCATATAGCACTTTAAGATTGACGAGTGGGTTTTCCTCAACGATGACAAAATCCGCGAGCTTACCGATTTCTACACTACCAATGACATCTTCCATGCCCAGAGCCTCCGCACCGTTGAGCGTTGCCGCCCTGATAACTTCCATCGGGTGAAAACCCGCTTCCCGGAGCAATTCCAGTTCGCGGATATATGCAAAACCGTACAGTTGCCATATAAATCCTGAGTCAGATCCGGCCGTTACCCTGCCACCGCGATTTTTATAATCGTTGATGAAGGTCATCCATATCTGATAGTTCTTCCGCCAATCGACTTCTTCTTCAGTCCCCCAGTAGTGCCAATAAGATCCATGGGAAATCTTGCTCGGTTGGAAAAACTGCCACAATTTGGGCATTGTGTAAGTCTCGTGCCACTCAAGTCTGCGCGCGCGATGCAGGTCGCGGCTCGCTTCGTAAATATTGAATGTCGGGTCTATTGTAAAGTCGAGGTCCAATAGTTCATCCATCACTGAGTTCCACTTATCAGAACCGGGTTTTGCAGCTTGTTGCCATAGTCTGCCTGCTTCGCTAAACCGGTCTTGCTCATTGCGGTAATTGTAATCGAGGGGATAATTTTGTACCGTTTGGTCCTCAAATAACGCTTCAGGCAGCCCGTACCAATGTTCCATAGAAGTAAGTCCGGACCTTGCTGAGTTGAGCACATTCCATCTTGCAACATCCATTTGAGAGTGATGGCAGGCAGAGCGCAGTCCCAGCGTTTTGTTCTCTTCGAGTGCGGCGGCCATGATCTCAGGCGGAGCACCAAAAAACTTTATACCATCCGCTCCTTTCTTTGCATTCTCCCTTACCCAGTCACGGGCCATTTCAGGTGTGCTGATCCGCTCAGTAAGTCCTTGTCCGAATGCGGTGTACGCCTGGATGCGCGGAGCTGTAATCGTATTTGCATCGCTTTTCGCTTTGTGTTCAAGAACCCAATCGAGACCGTTTCCACAGGATGGTTCCCGAATTGTTGTGATGCCATGTGCCATCCATAGTTTAAAGACGTATTCTGCATTCGCACCTTGCGATTGCCCTCCTATGTGGCCGTGCATGTCCACAAAGCCCGGTAGCAGGTACATGCCATTTGCATCAAGCTCAAAACCACCATCCTCTAATTTGGGGCGTCCTGAAGAATCGATTTCAACTCCTGGATATCCGACGTTATGAATTCCCTTGATCAAATTGTTTTCAACAACAATATCGACCGGACCGACCGGCGGGGCACCATTGCCATTAATCAGCGTTACCCCTCGTATTATCAATTGAGACCAAGGGCCTTCGCCTTGTGTGCGCTCCGGAGCTTTTTCAACCTGGCTATACGCGGTAAAAAATAAACAGATAAGGAGGAGGAACAGTGAGCCCTTCAATTTCATAGTTGGTCAATTAGACTCTCAAGGTAAGTATTTCCATTTGGGCGATGCAAATCCATGTATGTCTGTTAAGCAACTCAGTGGACTTGAAATATCATCTAAATGCCTCAAGAACTTCCTCTATTTCACCAGGTCGTTGCGTTCCGAGAAGAATAGCTTGCCCGGAGGTCAATTTTATTTGCAGCCCCATGTTCCCCTTGATATTGAAGGCCTTTCCATGTAGTCCGACACGCATTCCCCAACCCCCGTATTCACGTATCGGTTTATACTGTCGCACTTCAACATGAGCTATTTCGGACCACGGAATGAGATTTGATTTTTTGTGAAAAGGCCTCATCCGGTATGTAATGCCTTCTTCCCCAATTTCGGTTTTGAGCCTTGTGAAAAACACAAGTAGCATAATGGCAAGCACAAATACTATAGAAATAATTGCGAATGTTCTGTCAATCAGATCGGCACTCTTTAACCAATAAAGCAAGCCAGCTGAAATTACCCATATGACCCAGGCAAAGGGTTGTTGCCAGAAGTATTGCACTTCGATATATCTGGCTTGTCGATGGGCTTCGTTATTCATACTATCTTATTTAACAAGTCAAGCTACAATAACATTCCAGCAATGGCGGCAGTCATAAAACATGCCACGGTGCCTCCAATAAGGGCACGAATTCCAAGCTCGGTCAGGGTTTTACGCTGACTTGGCGCAATGGCGCTAATTCCACCTATTTGGATACCAATTGAGGAAAAGTTAGAAAAACCGCAAAGCGCATAAGTCGCGATCAGGATAGAGCGCGGACTGAGCGTAGCTTCTGTTGAGCTGACATAAGCAGAGAGGTCGACATAGGCAATAACTTCATTCAGCACTGTCTTTTTACCGAGCATTTGACCTACCTCCACAATATCCTGAGAAGGTACACCGATCAGCCATGCGACCGGGGCAAAGATCATCCCCAAAATATACTCCATACTCAATCCGTCAAAAGAGCCTTCTGTGGAAGAAGAAATCAGGGCATTTATTGTGGTGATATCCCCAATCCAGAACATGATTGCATTGAGCAGAGCAATGAGGGCAAGAAAAACGAGCAACATGGCACCGACATTCACCGCCAATCGCACCCCATCTGTCGTTCCGATAGATATCGCATCCAACACATTCGCTCCCAATCGATCTTTAGGTACACTAAGATCTGTATTAATCAACTCGGGATTAGTTTCCGGGAAGAGCATTTTTGCGGCCACAATGGCTGCAGGTGCAGAAATGATCGACGCAGTGAGAAAGTGTATTGCAAATTCATCTCCGAGCAGCGATACGAACAAAGCAAAAACACCACCGGCGATGGTTGCCATTCCTCCGGTCATCAAACACAACATTTCGGACTTGGTCATCTTATCCAGATAAGGTTTGATGACAAGTGGAGCCTCAGTCTGCCCAATAAACACATTTGCGGCAGCGGCAATACTCTCTGCCCCCGATAACTTCATAATTTTGCTCATCATCCACGCAAAGACATAGATCATACGCTGAAGGATTCCGAAATAATAAAGAACCGATGAAAACGCAGCGAAGAATACAATGGTTGGCAAAACCCTGAAGGCAAACATGAATCCGATATGGAAAGGATTCTGGGTGGCGGGGGATGTGCTGAAATCTGCCTGATGTATCCAGGCATCGTCAGGCCACATACCAAACACAAAACTCGCCCCTGCTTCAGTGAAATTAAGTAAATCAACGAAGCGGTCCGCCAACCATTGAAACGTACCGTAAACCACCGGTACCTTTAAAATAAGGATGGCCAAAACTATCTGTAAGCCAAGTCCGCCAATAACCAATCGCCAATTGATATTCTTGCGATCAGTACTCAATACATAGCACACTCCCAGTAGGAAAATGATGCCCAATACGCCTCGGGCGATGCTCTCAATTAGTGACATGCCCGTAAAATAATGAAAGGGAAACTATATCAAAGATTTTAGGCCCATCTTCACTTTCATTTTTTTAACTCTTCTATTTTTACGCGATGGCAGTACCTTATATTATTGGTATCACAGGCGGCTCCGGTTCTGGCAAAAGTTCATTGCTCGGTATGCTGCGAGAAGAGTTTTCAAGTACGGAATTAGCTATCCTGACACAGGACAACTATTACAAACACAGAGACGATCAGTTTGAAGATTTGGAAGGGGTCAAAAATTTTGACCTGCCCAGTTCTATTTTCCTGAAGGAATACTATGCGGATCTTAAAAAGCTTCGTGATGGCCAGGCCGTCGAGAGAATCGAATACACGTATAACAATAAGAAGCTAAAACCTTCTAACATTCGCGTTTTGCCAGCTCCTGTCATCGTGACAGAAGGCTTGTTTATCATGCACCTGGAAGAAGTGCGGGAACTTTTGGACATGTCAATTTATGTTGAAGTCAATGATGTGCTCAAGCTCAAAAGACGTGTTTTAAGGGACAAAGTTGAACGGAATTACCCTTTAGAGGATGTTTTGTACAGATATGAGCATCACGTTTTACCGGCGTATAGAAAATACATTCAACCGTTTAAGGCGGAGTCCAGCATTATCATAAACAACAATGCGAATATGGGAGCGGCCAAGCAGATGCTTGTCGGTTTCATTCGCACTATGATACATTAATCATCTGTCGTAAAAGCATGTTGTTTTATCCAAATTTATCTTAGCAAGCAATGTACTCAGACAATATGTAGTACTTTTCTGGCATAAAAACAACACACTATGAAAATTGAATTTTTTGGCGGTTTGGCACTTTGTGTCGTATTTGCTTCATGTGGTACGTCTGAAGAAATAGAAGAGTTTGTACCTGCCCAGTACACGATAGAGCAATTTTATAAGAATAAGAATATCTTCGGTGGCTCGTTTTCTGCCGACGCGTCCAGACTTTTGGTGACAAGTAATCAGACCGGGATATATAATGCGTGGGTTTTGCGCGTCAATGGAGGGAAAAGTATTCAACTCACAAATTCAGGGGAGGAGTCTGTATTTGCAATTAGTTTTTTCCCGGAGGATGACCGGATTCTTTTCTCCTCTGATAAAGGGGGTGATGAGATATCACACATCTTCATGCTTGAGGAAAGTGGGAAAGCGACTGACCTAACACCGGATGAAGAAGCTAAATCCAATTTCTTTGGGTGGGCTAAAGATCTCAAAAGTTTTTTCTACATATCCAATGTACGTGATGAGAAATATTTTGATTTATATGAAATGGACGTCGAATCATTTGAGACGGAGATGATTTATCAAAATGATGAAGGGTTAAATGTCACTGCGATTTCAGACGATAAGAATTACCTGGCCTTAATTGAGAGCATTACCACAAACAACTCTGAGATGTATTTGTATAATCGGAGTTCAAAATTTCAAACACATATTTCAAAGCACGAGGGAGATGCGCAGTTTTCACCGCAGTACTTCAGCAGTGACAACTCTAAACTGTTCTATCTCACTGATTTGGGAAGTGAGTTTCAGCACTTGCGCACCATTGACACTGAAAGCGGTGAAATTGAAACGGTTTTTGAAGCGAACTGGGACGTTCGGTACTCTTACGAGTCATATCATGGAAAATATCGCGTAATCGGCTTAAATGATGACGGAAAGACAGTCGTTAAGTTGTTTTTGCTTAAAACGGGGGAGGAACTTATTTTTCCCAGTATTGAGGGGAGAAGTATAAGCTCTGTCGGCATATCCAGGAATGAAGAAAAAATGCGTTTAACTGCTGCGAGTTCAAAAACGCCAAGCGATATATATGTCTATGATTTTGCCACCGAGGAGTACGATCGATTGACCGAAAACTTAAACCCTGAAATAAACGCAGATGACCTGGTAGAAGCAACTGTGGTCAGGTTCAATTCCTTCGACGGGACCGAAATACCCGCTATTTACTATATCCCGCATATGGCTTCGCCAGAAAACAAGGTCCCAGGTATGATCTGGGTACACGGTGGACCGGGCGGACAAAGCAGGCAAACATATTTTGCACTTATCCAATACATGGTAAATCAAGGCTATGCTGTGCTTGCTGTAAATAACCGTGGGAGCTCCGGGTACGGAAAGACATTCTATAAAATGGATGACAGGCGCCATGGGGAAGATGACCTGCAGGATTGCATTTACGGCAAGAAATACTTGCAGACTCTCGACTATATCGATCACGATCGTATTGGGATCATTGGTGGATCATACGGAGGCTACATGACAATAGCCGCTTTGACATTCGCGCCTGAAGAATTTGCGGTCGGGGTCAATATTTTTGGCGTCACAAACTGGCTTCGCACACTTAAGTCGATTCCATCCTGGTGGGAGTCGTTCAGAGAAGCACTGTATACAGAACTTGGTGATCCTTATTCGGCAGATTCTGTTCGATTGCACAAGATTTCACCATTATTTCATGCTTCGAATGTCACCAAGCCACTCATGGTATTGCAAGGGGCCAATGACCCACGCGTCTTGCAAATTGAATCAGATGAGATCGTTGCCGCTGTCAAAGCAAACGGAGTGCCTGTCAATTATGTCCTTTTTGAAGACGAAGGACATGGATTCAGGAAGAAGGAAAATGAAATCAATGGCTATGGCCAAATCATCACTTTTCTGGATAAATACCTGAAAGGAGAAGGCCCTGTGAAGGAATAACACTGCGGATATGAACCCCAACGGGGTGCTTTTGTCCGCCGTAACTATTGTGAAGGTGGATCATTATAATAGCCAAAGAACGATATACAACGTACAAAACCCCGTCGGCGGGAAGTTATTGTAATTAATCCGCTGCACGCGTCAACTACGAGTATCTGGCGATACTCGCCGATATCTCATTATAGAGCCGCATCATCTCCGGATTTTCCAATAGCAATTGCCTGTGTTTTGACATTGTGTCTTCATCCTGTCGTATTGCAGGTCCCGTCTGCGCAGCTGCTGGGGTGAGTGTCATGACTTTTGCCGCGGTTTCCAGAATCAATGGCTTAAGTAACTCGAAATCCAAACCGTGATCCACCGCTATTTTTTCAGCTAGTGCGAACATGTGATTCGAGAAGTTATTTGCAACTGCTGCTGCAACGTGCAATGCCAGTCGCTCCTCATCATTAACCAAGGTGACTTTTGAAGTAAGCAAATGAGCCGCCTTTTTAAGGACATCAATAGCCTCTGAGTTATGTCCTGTAAGGAGTATAGGAATTGATCTCCAGTCGATATGGCGACCTTTGGTAAAGGACTGTAACGGCCAGAACACACCATAATCCCCTTCGTGATGCAGTACAAGGGAAGACACGCTACCTGCAGTGTGGGCGATCATTTGCTGTTTCAAATATTTTCTGATTTCAGTTGCGACAGAGGGAATTACATCGTCGTGGACAGCAATAATCACGAGATCTACTTTGGAGTTGAGCTGGTTATATGCATCAATCGCTTCGGCATCGGCCCTCCGCGCCATTTCACGTGTCTGACTGATATCCCGGCCAAAAACCTGGATGATATCAGCCCCTCCGGAAAAAAATCCATCCAGCAGATGTGATCCGAGATTTCCCGTGCCAATAATGGAGATTTTCATAAGCTCCCGGATTTGTATTGTTTGGATTGGTGTTAAAAAAAATCAGCGCGAAATCTGGTCAGATAATAGTAGTAAAAATACACCTTTACACCCACCACGTTTTGGATAAGCCTTATTTCAGGGCCTGATAATTTGAAGAAGTCATCTTGTATGGAGCAAATCGTATATCTCAGAAACGCAACAATTGACCACGGAAATCAGTCTATTCTGAAGGGAATTAACCTGTCAATGAGCAAATCAGAATTTGTCTACCTGGTAGGCCGCACGGGCAGTGGCAAGAGCAGCTTACTAAAAACCCTATGGGGAGAACTTCCACTATTGGAAGGTACTGGTAAGATTGCGAATTACGATCTGGCCTCTCTTTCGCGCCGGGATGTGAGTGGATTACGTCGGAAGATTGGGATTATTTTTCAAGATTTTAATTTGTTTGAAGATTGGACATTGCACGACAACCTTCTTTTTGTTCTGGAGGCCATAGGGCAAAAAGATACTGCGCTAATGGAAGCAAGAATTGCCCAGGTTCTGTACGATGTGCATCTGGACAAATATATCAACAGGCGGGCCAATCAGCTTTCGGGAGGAGAGCAACAAAGGCTGGTTATCGCTCGTGCCATATTGAATGCGCCTGAGATAATTCTTGCCGATGAACCTACGGGTAATCTCGATCCACAAACGTCAGCCGAGATCTTGCATTTGTTGCGCGACCTGGCTATGCGCTATAACACAGCTATTCTAATGGCCACACACGATCAGAGTATATTGGCCAAATTTCCCGGACGCGTATACTTGTGTGAGGAAGGCGCTTTGCAGGAATTGGAATAAAAAACCCGGTTCTGTAAGCAGAAATCCGGGCATGTGGATAAATGGGGTTTGACAAAAGGTTAATTTCTAGTGTACGGAGATTCAAGGATGTTACCAGTTTGTAAAAAATAAAAAAGCCCGGAAAAATTCCGGGCAGCCTTAATGTCATGGGGGGGAAGGTGTCTGATAGGAAAAAAGTGTTATGTGATATCACAGTGCCTTCCTTGAAAGCAATTATTCCGTTTTTTAAAAGTCCGATCCCGAAATTTTGGGACCGGACTTTTATGTGTTTGTGTGGGATAGGGTGTTACAAATAATTGGTTCTTCCGGGATAATTTGGTTCTTAGGAGCACGTTGTTTGGGGTTATTGTAAGTAAGTGTATCCCAATACAACTCTGTTACCCCTTGACCCGGTTTTTTTTGAAAAAAATACTGGATTGCAGATGTGGATAATATCAAATCCCGAATCTTGACACTCGATGTTCCGAGTTGTTGTGAACTGCTACCAGCCCATATCGATACTATTCCATAAGCTCAATGGCTTCTGTCACAACGGGCACAGGAAACTTGCACACCTTGTTTTGACAGACATAGATGAAAGTTTCGCCCTCCTGCAGCTTATCGGCAAGTAGTTCTAGCCCGCCCTCTGTTGCTCCTCCAAGAAAAATCGATTGAGGGAGATAATGTGTCATCATTTCCCTGTTAATTGTCTCATGGTTATTACCGACTATCGCAACTTCATAAAGCGGCCACACCTGATCAGCATACAAGTCACACCAGTTTGAGAAAAAACTCGGTTGCTCAGAAGAAAGAATATTTGGAGTCATGTTATGTAGCATCTGTCTCGAAACGTCGAGATACTCCTGATTATACAGAAGCAATCCAAGTTTATGCAAGTCCTTTGCCATGATAGAATTGCTCGCAGGGATGACATTGTCCCCGACTTCTTTTTTTCGGGCAATAAGCGGAGGATCCAGATCAGAAGTATAATAAAACATCCCAGATTGATCATCAAAGAAGTGTTCAAGCGTATAATCAGTAAGGTTCCTGGCTTTTAATAACCATTCTTCCTCGAATGTGACCTGGTAGAGGGAAATCCATGCATCAATAATGATCGCATAATCGTCTAAAAATGCATTGATCACCGACTTGCCATCCTTGTAATTGCGGTTTAACCCACCGTCATCACGCAGCATCTCGGATTCAATAAACCTTGCGTTCTTCAGGGCTTTGTCCAGATATTCCTGATCTCCAAGTGCCCGATAAGCATCTACATATCCCTTTAGCATCAGTCCGTTCCAACCCGTTAAAATCTTGTCATCCAGTCCCGGGCTTACCCGTTTGCTTCTTTCAGTCAGCAGAAGGTCTTTGATTTCTTCAACCTTAGAGAGTAATTCTTGTACTGTGATGTTGTGCATTTTTGCGAATGCCTCATCCGTTTTCGTGATCTGCAGAATATTCTTTTTATGCTCCCAATTGCCATTGGTTTTGATGTCAAAGTAATCTCTCGCTATTGAGTTAAGAGCAGGGTCTGTAATGATAGCATCAATTTCGTCTCTCGTCCAGACATATGATTTACCTTCTTCTCCTTCACTGTCGGCGTCGAGGGAGGAATAAAATCCACCTGTTTGGTCGGTCAACTCGCGTTCGATAAACTCCAGAGTCTGCCTAACCGTCCGTTCGTATACCGGGTTGCCGGTCCATTGAAACGCATGCGCGTAAAGCGAAACAAGCTGGCCATTGTCGTATAGCATTTTCTCGAAATGCGGAACATGCCATTTGGCATCTGTCGAATACCTGGCGAAGCCTCCGCCGACATGATCATAAATTCCGCCGCTCGCCATATTGTCGAGGGTTGTTATTACAGCGTTCTTTGTTGCCTGATCATTTTTCATGAAGGCATATCTCATTAGAAATTCCCAGTTGTTTGGCATTGGGAACTTAGGTGCTCCTGCGCGTCCACCACGGGCTCTATCCATACTGGAAACAAACTTCTCTGCCACAGCGTCAAGGGACTCCAAATTGAACTCTGAATCAGTTTCGATCAATTGAATTGTACCGCTGCCCTTAATGCTGCTGGTGAGTTGCACCGCATATTCTTCCAGCTTGTCCGGCTCATTTTGTTTTAGATCTGCAAATTGTTTCAGGATACGCATCCATTCTTTCTGTGGAAAATATGTCCCTGCCCAAACA